>Ga0247727_10011170_pt1 | contig 15732 bp, 17 predicted proteins | sample WisWelCaveWW1625_FD_202498 | JGI IMG/M metagenome (GOLD analysis project Ga0247727, IMG submission 202498) | Biofilm microbial communities from Wishing Well Cave, Virginia, United States - WW16-25 | ecosystem: Environmental > Aquatic > Deep subsurface > Groundwater > Cave microbial mat | place...
GCAGTCCCCTCCGACTGTTCCAGGTTAAGCCTGGAGATTTCACAGAGGGCTTACCGAACCGCCTACGCTCCCTGTACGCCCAGTAAATCCGAACAACGCTTGCCACCTTCGTATTACCGCGGCTGCTGGCACGAAGTTAGCCGTGGCTGCTTCTGGAGGTACCGTCCGAATGGGTTACCCCATTCCATCTTCCCTCCCGAAAGGGGTTTACAATCCGAAGACCTTCATCCCCCACGCGGCGTCGCTGCGTCAGGCTTTCGCCCATTGCGCAATATTCCTTACTGCTGCCTCCCGTAGGAGTCTGGCCCGTGTCGCAGTGCCAGTGTGGCTGATCGTCCTCTCAGACCAGCTACCCGTCGAAGCCTTGGTGAGCCGTTACCTCACCAACAAGCTGATAGGACATGGGCCCATCCAAGAGCGCGATACCCACGGTATCGCTTTCCTCCCTGAACCGAAGTCCAAGGAGCGTACGCGGTATTAGCTAACCTTTCGGCTAGTTATTCCCCACTCGAGGGTAGGTTACCCATGTATTCCTCACCCGTTCGCCGCTTTACAAACGTATTGCTACGTCTTCTCGCTCGACTTGCATGTATTAGGCGCGCCGCCAGCGTTCGTTCTGAGCCAGGATCAAACTCTCATAAAGGTGTTCTTAGAATTTGGACCAAGGGCCACCACTTCAATACACTTACACCATTGCTCAACATTCTCTATTCAGTTGTCAAAGAACAAATAGACTCGTCACGCGAGCCGTGCACTTTACTCTGTGCACAGAAGCGTGTCAAGGGACCCTTTTACCAAACCTATGGCCGGGTATTCCCTACAACCGCATGCCCTCACCGCACACTTGCACGCGGTCAACAGGCAGGAAGCACAAGCACTATCGAACAGACGGGAAGATAACAAAGCTTCCGATGAGAGTCAAGTATCATTTGCGCGTATACGTGTATAATAACAACGCTATGTCACTGTACGAATCACCTCTATCTATGCGGCGGAGAACCATTCTGACGGCCCTCGGCCTCGGTACTCTCGCCGGAATGACCGGCGGCTGCGACGCGGTGGGGTCGGTGTTCGGGCGCATGTTCGCCATCCCCCCCCGCGACACGACGTACTTCACACCGAACGCAAAGTTCTATGTCGTCAACTACGCCGACAGCGCCGTCTCCATGTCGCGCGACGTGAACATCGAACAATGGAAACTCTATATCAAAGGCGCCGTGAACAATCCGATGTCGCTCGGCTGGCGCGATATTCTGAATCGCGATTCCTACGATCAAGTCTCGACACTCATGTGCATCGATACGCTTCCTGGCGGGGACAGCATGGGCAACGCCACGTGGCGCGGCATCTCCCTCAAAAAACTGCTTCTAGAAAGCGGCGCCGACGAAGAGACCGCGCGCGATGTGGTATTCCGAGGCATTGATGGCTACGACGACAGCATTCCGTTCAAGCGGGCCATGCAAGACGACGTGATGCTCGCCTTCCTGATGAACGGCGAAAAGCTGCCGAAGGAACATGGTTTCCCGATCAGACTCCTCGTGCCGGGACTGTACGGGATCAAGAACGTGAAGTGGATCGTCGAGATCGAAGTCTATCCCGGAGACTATCAAGGCTACTGGCAGCGCAAAGGCTGGACCGACGACGGGACTATCAAAATCTTTTCACGCATCGACAGCCCCGGCCATTACCAAACGCTCCGCGGGCAAGAGCAACTCTTCCGCGGCATCGCCTTCGGCGGGCCAAACAGTATCAGCAAAGTTGAATTGAGCTTCGACGCCGGCCGGACATGGAACGACTGCGAGATCGAACAGCCCATGTCGCCCTATTCCTGGGTCATCTGGAACTACACCTGGAAACCGAGTCAGCGGGGCAAGTTTCAGACCGTCGTGCGGGCAACAGATACCAAAGGTCAACTACAGATCGTGGAGATCGTCCGTCCGCAACCGGCTGGGGCAAGCGGGTTACACACCATTATTGCGGACGTCGAGTCAATCGGCTGAAAAAGACCTCCAGCTTCGTTCTCAGTCGTTCGAACCCCTCAACATAGCTGCCCTAGTATGCCTCGGGGTCCTCGCTCCTTGCGGCCTTGCTGGAAGGTCTTTTTGAGCCGCTGACGAAGAAGTGCCTCACGTTCTAGGTTACTGAGGCACACAGACTTCCAGAGGGTTTTCAGAACATTCATCACATTCAACATATTATTGATCATTCTCTAGCCAGCACTGACAAACTAGCTATACTCATCTCCTAAGAAGACAATAGTAGTCGTGACCTATCAGAGAGAAGTGAGGCTATCTCTATGCGCTCAAATTCCATAGTCCTGGTTCTCGTTATCCTCTGCGTTGGAGCAACGGTAAATGCTGGAGGGCAACCGGCTACTAACGTGAGCCTAAAAGATGACCCACTAGCAAACGCGAAATTGATGTTTCAAGCAAAGTGTGCATCCGAAGCTAAAGAAGAGATATTCCTGACAGCGGAAAATGTCGCCAGCTTTTTACGCGTCGATGAATATGAACTAGGACGCCCCTTTGTTGGAGGCATTGAAATGCATCATGGTCCTTTCGGAGGAGAAAGCAATACCCACCCACACTGGATGTTTTTTCGACTTGGTCTCGATTTCATTGAATATGAACTTCACAAATCTGAACAAGAGAAATCCAATATGCGGTATGGCCGCTTTGACGTGCACACTAGAAACTCTGAAACTATAAATAGCATTTCAAGCTCCTATGGGGTTCGATTTAAAAGCACCGCTACCGCGGCAGAAGAAGCTATAGGGATTCGAGGGCGGCAGATCGAGGTATTCGAGATTTCCTCAGGAAAGGTGCTTGCCGTTCGAAAAGAGTTTTTCGGGAGGGACCCCGATTTTAGCAAGGCAGCTGGGACTGGTGTTTGTCCGCCGCTCAAACCTGGGCAATCGACTCCGGCAAGTTTTCTCTCGCGCGTTATTAATCCGACTTCGTACGGCTGCTGGCATATGACTGAGCCGTATGCTGCCAAACCTTCGACATCGAAGGACAGACTCACAAAGATCCGCGAATGTGAGCAGGAATACTTGGATCGAAAAATGAAACACTCCAGCACTCCGAATCCCCACTTGCCACTGAAGTAATGCAGAGAACTCCACGTTAGAATCTGCCGCTTCGAACTCACCAGCAACAAATGCTCTCCCCACTGCACGCGCTTTATTTCATGCTACCTAACGGATGGGACGCCGTACCAACTAGCAAAGTCGTTGAAGGCCTTCCGAAGGACGCGCTGGTTGACCACCGCATCGCAAAACCCCGCAGAGGGGTAAAGGTGTCAGGAACATTTTCCGATGTCAATATTGCGGCTGCCGACTCACCGACAAGTGGCGTTCCCCCTTACCGCTTGCTTCGTCCCACGCCGCCGCAGGCTGGGGCGCCATCCTGCCTGGCGAAGTCGCTGAACACCTTCTGAACCGCGTGCTCGTTGACGACTGCGTCGAAATGCTCTCGCGCAGTCACGAGTCGTCTTGCAGACAGGTTGATCGCTCAACTAGAGATGAGGGCTCACTGGCGAGGGGGCAATCCTAAGACTGCTGCTTTAACACAGAAGGTCGTCACTGCTTTGCACCGTGTCACGTAGCTGCTCAACCGGAACGCATGGTCCCTCTCGACCGGCAGCTTTCAATGCCTCGATCGAAGATTCTGGCCAGTCTATATAGACGCCGTCGTCACATGTTGGACATTCCCACTCATCGTGCCAGACTTCAGAAGCAGGCTGATCTCGATCAACCAGTACGAGTGCCGCCTCACACGTTGGACAGTTCGGAGCGATGAAGTAGGGCCTACTGTCCGGTCGAGGATCGGCTGCGCTTCTAGGTGGATTACGCATAACATTTCACGAAGTCAGGCTGGTCAGGAAGAGTGAGTTCTTACTGCTTCCTTCGCCTTCTCGACGGAGCGGGTTTGAGACCAAGACGGCGGCGGAGGTCACGGCTGCTGACCCCACCCTGCTTGTGATGCCTTACCCTGGCTCGTTCAACCAACGCTAAGAATTGCGGATGTGTGCTCAACGTGGCAGTTTCCACATCCGTATTTTCTATGGGCATCAAAGCTGCCAGCGGTCTCCCCCCCCGGGTCACGATGACTGGCCCTTTGCCGACCGACTTTGCATACTGGGCAAGAGAGCCTGTCGCTTTTCCGATTTCTAAGGTCTTCATAACGTGATTTCCTCGTCGCCGATTCGGACTCGATTGCGCTGCTTCACTCCGATAGCAAGGATGAGAACCATAGGCACTGCGGCTTCGTCAACCACGTCATAGTATACACGAAACGTTCCGATACGTAGCTCCCAAGGGGCTACTGGATTGGGACGCATCGGCTTGCGGTTCCTGGTCTCCTTCAAAGGTTCGTTTGCCAGCTGCCTGTCAACCGCATTCAAAATGATGGCCTGCTCTCGAGCCGTGAAGAATTCGAGATGGTCCACCGCCTCCGGAGAATATTCGATTCGATAGCGCACAATAGGATTCGTTTATGGCGGAGGTCGCAATTCGAGGACGAGTTTATCTGACCTAACAGAAGCTGTCTAGGAGATTAACCTGCTCCGGACTCGGTCGGCGAGGGGCGCTCTTTTCTTCCACACGCTTCGCTCACGAGGCCACGACTGGGACACCATACTTCACTGCGAAGTCGCTGAACACCGTCTGAAACACGCGCTGGTTGATTGCCGCATCGAGGTCTCAGAAGAGATGGACAAGGAACACCAGAAACATGCCCTACCTGATGGAAGGGCAGAAAAACTGAGCCGGAAAGAAGCACTTCGAGGAGGCTTGAAACCCCTCTCCCTCATTATGAGAAAGACAGTCCGAGTCCAGGACGATCATAAAAGGAGATATCTGAGAGCCGGCCTGCCTTGCCGAACATGAGGGAAGGATCACAAATATCGTACTCTAAGAGGTGGGTCCCGAAGGCTCCTTCCTGAGCCATCAGAATGCCGCGATACTGGTCAGCCACCGTCAGGGCCGTCCTCGTGAGGATGCTCGTTTCACCCACTTGAGCACCGACGATGATCGGGATACCGAAAGCTTTCGCTTGCGCCGCCACCGTCAGCGCTCGCAGAAGTCCGCCCATCTTCGAGACGCGAAGATTGACAATCCAGAGTGAAGGTGCGTCCTGAATGATGGAAAACTGGCCAGCCCTGACGAAGCTTTCATCCAGAATAATCGGCATTCCAATTGCTTGGGACAGCAAGCGGCATCCGTCGTAATCGCCCACTCGTAGCGGCTCCTCCACCGCCAGGAAATGGCCGTCCAGGCGCTGAAGGTAATCACAGGCTTCATGCACGCTCTGCCAGAGATTGTTGGCATCCAGGCGCACGCGAAGATCTGACTTCTTCGCAGCCTTGAGCGCCTCGATTCTCTGAAGATCAGCGGGAAAATCTCCTGTGACCTTGAGCTTAAAGTCGGTAAACCCTACAGCAAGATACTGGTGAAGCTGCTTTTCAAATGAGGCCAAATTCTCCGCTCCCAACACAGCCGAATATTGAAACGGCCCCGACAAGCACGTACCGCCAAGCACCAACTCAATCGGACGGCCTGATTCTCTACCTAAGAGATCCAGACAGGCCGTTTCCACAGCACACCAAGCCGCGGGGTTGCGGTCAATGAGATCTGCATACGTCGTCGTCCACGTCCGGAGATCCTCGATCGTTGTAAAGTTCTTCCATTCTGCACGGTGGTCTTGGAAAAAACTTTGGGCACTCGCCACGGTTTCTCCCGTGACATAGTGGCGAGGGCATCCCTCGCCGATCCCCGTCAACCCGCTGTCGGACTCCGCTCGAACGATCACTGTTTCCGTCTTGGTCCGAGTGGCCGAAGCATGAGTGAAGGCCTGCCGAAAGGGAATCTCCAACGATGTCAGAGTGAGGCAGCTGATCGGCATGACTCCATCATCTCCGGTATCCTTCAAAATCGAAGAGACAATCATGGGCATATTGCAACCTGATGACCTTGAACTGAGCCTCTCGCTGCCCACTGTCCACACAATGTTGCCGATACGCGTTTCCCGCACCTGGGCCCAGGTAGAGCACGCGGAGAGGCTGTAACCGCCCACTGTCCCGCTTAGCCCTATATTCGACATTCACCTCTGCCAGCCGCTTTTCCAGGAGGGGCTCAAGACCAACCTGGAGCGGGACCTGCTCCAAGCAGAGGGTGTAGCGAAAATCCTCGACGCTGGCCAGCATCACATAGAACTCACAGGCGATCCCACAGGCCCTTAAGACATCCTCGACAGCGTCGATGACTTGGTGTTCGTAGAGCTTTTCTCCCGTGATATTCGTGACGCCCTGCCCTTTTTGGACAAACCGAATTGTCGGCGTTCGGTTGAAGCGCCCCGTCACCTCCACAATATCGTTCATCGCGTAGCGATACAGCCCATTCGGAGTGGTCACGATCACAGAGTACTTGCGCCCTTCTTGAATCTGATGCAGCCTAATAGGGTCACGGCACAGTTCCTTCTGTTCCTCAACTTCGACAAACTCGAAAAAATTTTCGTGCAGAGTCGGAATACACTGGTTGTTCACCACATCTACGTTCAAACTCCCCAAACATTCGCTTGATAGATAGCCCATTTCAATCACACCGGATCGCTGCGGCAAGAGCGACCTCAGCTTGGGAATCAGCACGGCACAATTCCCCCCCGTCCAGGTCACAACGGCCTGCAATTCCGGCCAGAGGACGGCAAAGTCAAGGCACGCCTCTTGCCCGATCAGTGACCGAAGCAACGACAGGCGATCGGAACTTGCAGCGCACTGTGGGTGCTCAGAAAGGAAACCAGGCTTCGAGCCAGGTGAAATGGCATCAAGCAATGCCGCAAACTCGGAACGAATCAACTCCAGCAGTTTCAGAATCGTCGAGGGATTCGGAGTCGCAAGCACCGAGAGCGATGGATCCGCTAAGGCCCGGGCTGCCATATACAAATATCTCTGTCTATAGTCTGAGATTGCTAGGAGGCCCTCAGGGAAAACGTTTTTCCGTCGAATGACTTCAGGCAGACAGTCGAATAGCAGGCCCGACATCGATCCGAACGGGGTGCCTCCGGGCAAATGGCCTTCGATGGTTTGCCCAGTAATCACGAGGATATTTCCTTGATAGGTAGTCGGCAACCCCTGACACTGTGCATACGCAAACAATCGTTGGTACAACCGAATCCCTTCGACCGTTTCCTTGAGGATCGGAATGTACTTAGGCTTTCCCGTGGTCCCACTTGTCTGGGCAAAGAGGATGGGCTGATCTGCCGTGAGAAGCGGTTCCTTGGTCTGCTCCTGCGCCTCAATGGACGGCCGCAGATCCTCATAGGTGCATACCGGAACCTCGCGGACAAACTCCTCATAAGTCCGGACGGAACTGAACCTGTGATCGATCCCGAAGGTCGTTGAAGCCTGATCTGCAATAATGCGCCGGAGGACGGCCTGTTGAACGAGTTCTGGTTGTTGGGTCTTGGCAATAAATGGAACCCAATCGCGATACTCGGTCAGCGCCATTGACTCCGGATCAGAAGCATCACGCAAGAAATTGAACACTTCCGACCTCACGCCGTGCGCTTATCAATGCCTGGAATGAAAGGAGAGGTCATTTGATCCATGAAGCCGCTTGGGTACCGCCGATTCACCAGGCCAAGGGCCTCGACTTTTCTGTCCGGTGGCAAGTATCGGGACCCAAATACGATATCCCACACGATCAGATGATTCCCGTAATTATGATCGGACTCCTCCTTCCACATCGAATGATGCCACCGATGGAGCTCCGGTCCACTGACGAGATAGTTCAGCACCCCAAGACGCACGTCGACATTGGAGTGTTGGAAGAACCCGTTCACCGCATACCACACAAAGTACAAACTCAATACGTCTTCCTTGACACCGAGGCAAATAAACGGCAGCGATTCGAAAACGAACTGCAGACTCTTGTCGATGGGATGAAATCGCCCGACATTGAGCGTATAGAGTCTATGCGGGGAATGATGTACCGCATGAAAACGCCACAAGAGCTCCCGTTCATGACTGACGCGATGCAGCCAATAGCGCATACCATCGACTAAGAGAACCATCAACAGCGTTTGGGACAACAGGGACCAATCCTTTGGCCACCACGAATATGTCAACCAACTCTGCCCGTCGAAAACCTCGAAGATCATGAACGCAGCAGCGATCGACAACATTTTTGGGAGGACGACATGCACGAGGGCCAAAAAAGTTGAATCTTGAACCACCTCTTCTGTCGACGGACGCCAAGCCGTTCGATACGGCAGTCTGGCCTCAAGCGCGATAATCACCAAAGTTCCCATGGTCACCGGCACATAGGTAGACATCAAAAACCCTGCTCCTTCACGAAATAGGAGAACATTGCCGATCATGCAGGCCAACATCACAATCGGGTATGCCCCATACTGCACTATGGCCTTCATGTCAGTTTCCCGTTCTTTACGATTGTGAGATCGTGGTACTGGGTGTAGTGAAAATGTCCGTAGAGTATCAAGAAAGTCGCTAACACTAGGTGAAATATCGTGGGCAGTTTGGCGCTAAACCAAGAGTGGTTTTGGGCTAACGTCAACCCCATCACCAACCGAAACAACATGACTCCGAAATACAAAAGACCCAGAGCGAAGACGACTCTACCTTTGCCAAAGGATGGCATGACTGTTCCCACAATAAGTCTCCAAAAAATTCTTGCACAGATGACCATAATTAGAATTTGCGACATTGCCAAAAGCGAGTATGGCATGGCACCACTTTGCCACGCCTCAAACGGGGGAAGGATCGAGATCGGATGGATCGCTTGGATAAGCTGAGCAAGAACTCTAAAGAGGAATAGCAGGAGTAACACCAGCATCATGAACCCGTAAGGCTTAGACTTGCTATGACAAGCCTGTACTGTTTTCATTCTCACGTTATTCTAGGCCCAAGGAAAACGGGGCACAAGGCAAAACAGATCGGTTTGCGCTTATGTTTACGACATGGCGGGGATAAAGAAGGCGTCAGAAATCTTCCTAGAGAAGATCTATCCCGTCGAAGGCTTCGCTTCATTCCGCCCCAGACGCGGACGCGTACTGCTTGGCGAAATCGCAGAAGGTATACTGAAACACGCGCTGGTTGATGGCCGCATCAAACGGTCCGGCAAGTGGCCCGGACTCGTATGGAGAATGACTGCTGCTGGGGGCGACACCGCTTACTTGACCGGTCGAGTCTCGCCCCGACGCCAGCCTTCGAACAGCTTCACGCTTTCCTCGCGAAGGATATCCTCCACAATCTCAACCCCGCTTTGACCCAGTTGGTTCATGCGAGCGGACGGAATAGAAACTTGTCGGATGCCCGTCCGCTCCGCGTCTTCGATCCGGCAGGCGTACACAATTCTACCCAACCTCGCCCATACGCAGGCTGTGAAGCACATCGGACAGGGCTCACAGGTGGAATAGATAGCACACCCGTTCAGCTCCAGCGTTTTCAGGCGCCGACTGGCATCCCGAATCGCCTGTATTTCGGCATGGGCGGTGGTGTCCATGTTGGCCTTGGCACTATTATGCGCCACCGAGATAACCTGTCCTTTTCTCGCGATGCAGGCCCCGAAGGGCATTTCACCCTTTTCGACTCCCTGCCAGGCCACTTGAATCGCGAGCCGCATGAAATCTGCGTCAGTCATGGATAAAGCCTTGATCAGCCACAGACATCCTGGTCACATACCGGAAATTCTGGCGGCCTCCTAATCTTACCTCTATCTCGAGTAGACAAGAAAGGTTCCTCGATCCGGACTCACGGGCGAGTGGAGTCCGGGGAGGACCGTTTCCTTCTGTTCAACAACCCTGGCCCGTGGCGTAACATTGCTTGCCGAAGTCGGTGAACACTTTCCGAAGCGGCGCTGGTTGATGGCCGCATCGAACACTCTGTCAAGAAGAAGCACTTACCTTCTTGGCCGTTTATTGGCAAGGTTCCAGAAACCGCGCGGATCAGTGATCGTTAAACCACTGACTTCATTTGCCACATCCAGCAAGTCTTTGTCGCCCGTGGTGAGCACATCGGCCTTGGCAGCTAATGCGGGAGCGCGAACCTGTTGAATGCCATTGGCACAGGGCCAACACGTCGCAAACCCGCTGACGAGAACGTTGGTATCGAGAAAGACCTTCACGACACGGCTTTGAAGACGTCCTCATCCGTGAGGAAACCGCGCGCTTCCGCGAAGGGCATGGCTTTGTGGCGAAGCTGCTCAAACGTCATCAATGAGAGCTGCCTACGAAGCGCATCTCGCACGACCTCGCTCCGCTTTCGTTTGAAGCGACGGCAAAACTTGTCGAGTATTCGGGCAAGGCCTTGGTCGAGTTGTATCGTGACCACATTTTTCATGCCACACAATGTATTACAACTCCCCTGCAAACGAAAGGGAGATACCTTCGATCTCTTTCTGATCCAGGCTCACCAGTTTGACCCTCACCCCGAAGTTTGCCTCTCTCGCCTTGATTTCGCCTGCGTCTCCGTCTACAGTCTTTTTCCTTCACAGAGCAGATTCAGGGAGTGTTCCATGGGCGAGACCCGCGTCGATCTTGAACATCTGTTGGAAGACTTGCGGGATGCGTATCCCTACAGTATCGCGGAAACGATCCTCACTGAGATCATCGCCAACTCTCTGGACTCGGGGGCCAGCCGGATCACCATGACAGCTGACCCAGCGCAGTCCACGCTGACCGTTGTGGACAACGGGTCCGGCATGCAGCGGAAGGCGATGCGGCAGTATCACGACATCGCCGCCAGCACGAAAGTGCGCGGCCAAGGCATCGGGTTTGCCGGAGTCGGCATCAAATTGGGATTGCTGGTATGCGAAGAGGTGCTGACTGAAACCAAGCGCGGCAGCACGCATGTAGCCACGAGGTGGCACTTGGTCTCGCGCCATCGCGCGCCCTGGCAATGGGTACCTCCGCTCGGACTGGCCGGAGCGCAGGGCACTGCAGTACGGCTGAAGTTGCAAACCCCGCTGTCTCCTCTTATAGACCCTGGGTTTGTCGAGGGTGTGATGCGCCGACATTTTCAACCGTTACTGGAATCCCCCTTCGATTCCTTTCTGGCCGGCCATTACCCGTCCAGGATTACGTTCGAAGTCAATGGACGATCGTTGGAACGGCATCCCCTGTCGGCGCCTGACCAAGCCCCGTTAGCCATTCGATTGGCCCGACGGCGCAAGCCTTCGGCCTTGGGATATTTGTCCCGCCATACTATGCCGTTGCCAGAGGATCAACGCGGGGTTGCGATCAGCACCTTGGGCAAAGTCATCAAACGGGGATGGGACTGGTTGGGCGTGACGTCGTTGCAGTATGAGCGGATCAACGGCTTGATCGAAGTCCCAGACCTCGCCGCCTCGCTCACCCTCAATAAAGGGGACTTCATCCGCACTGGCACCCGTGGGGCCGTCTATCTCGCCTACCGGAAGGCAATCCAGGAGGCCGTCTCCCGGCAACTGGAGGCCTGGGGCGATGCACGCGCCGGAACGCCGGAAGCCTCATCCCGGATGATGCGGCCGTTGGAACGGGACCTGGATCGAGTGCTGGAAGAATTGTCCGACGACTTTCCGTTACTCGGCTCACTCGTCGAGCGCCGGGCAGGCGGCCAAAAGCGGTTGCCGATCGATGGCAAGACAAGCGACAGCGCAGGGGGAACAGAAGCCATTGCAATTCTGGCCACCCCATCGACGGCTGAACCGGAGCCAAATAAGATGGAACCAGTTCAGACAGACACACCCCCTGCTCCTACTGACCAGGACACGACAGCAACCGAGCCTGCGACATCTACGATCCCTGATTCAACATCTGCCATGCTCCCGGGACATGGACGTTCCCGTGCTCCGATGCGGTACGGGTTGGGGATTCAGTTTGAGGACAGTTCCGATAACTCGGAGCTGGGCCGGCTCGTCGAATCCACCGTCTGGATCAACCAAGCCCATCCCGCCTATCGGCGCGCGCTGGCATCCCGGTCCGTGGGCTATCACATTTCCCTCGCCGTCGCGCTCGCACTGGCCCCGTTGGCCGTGGAGCCGAATCAGGAGCATAACTTCATTACCAAGTTTCTGTCCCACTGGGGCCAAGCGCTCGATCAGCCCCAAGGACACCGTCGTCGCCCACGAAGATGATCGAGCCGCGCAAAGAGTGGAATCTGCCCCTGACAGACCAGCGAGAAGGGCTCTTCCTCTACCTCTTGCTTCGCTTCATGCGATAACTAGTTGGGACGCCGTACTGTTCGGCAAGATCGTTGAACACCTTCTAAAGCGCGCCGGTGGTTCGTAAGCGGCGGCACTTTCTTGCTGACCTCACCTTGGAGTAACATGGCTACGCCTGGAGGCGTGGAATGACCGAGCAGACCTTTTCAGATCCGATTGCTCAAGGCTACTACCGGCAGGGAGAGAGCGAGATATCCACGACACAGTCCGCTGATGATGTCCTCCAGAAAGCCGACGCATTCGCACGACAGGATTCGCGCACGAACCTGATGCAAGCCGCCTGCTATTACCTGGCCGCCGCGCATTTTCTCGAAAACCGCGACCCGGCAAAGTCCGCCCATTCGTATCATCAGGCCGGCCGCCAACTGCAGCAAGTGGACCAATTCATTCATGCAGCGCGCGCCTTCTTACAAGCAGGCACGTGGGCCGAGCAGGCCGCACGCGCGGAAGTCCCCGGCTCCACACAACAGCATCTTCAGCATGCCGCCGTCCGTGCCTACTCGAGAGCAAACCATTGTTTTGCAGAAGCGGGCGAACTGGACGAGTCTGAATCCGCCTATCTCAAGGAGCGCGATGCGAGGGTCGCCTGGGCCAAGATGCAAGGCAAGCACCCCTTGGCGCTCTTAGCCTGGAAAACTACGAGCAGATATGGCACCAGTATTCCTCGATGGACCGCGTGGATATTGGGAACGATCGGGCTGTTCAGCCTGCTCTATGAAATCTTCTTTCGCATTCAGTGGCTGCAACCGATGTATAATACCAATCCATCTGCCTGGATTCCTTTTTGGTCGGGCCTCTATTACGCGATCAACGTCACGTCCTCGCTCGCGTTGGTCGAATACCAGCCGACACATCCGATCGCCCAGGCCATCGTCATGTTGAACGTGATCGCCGGCTATCTCTTCCTCGGCATCGGCATCGGCTTTGTCGGCCAGTTCATCAAGAACCGTTAACGTATGAGGAGAATCTTCCGTAGCCTTGGCGAAGGAGAAGAAACCGCTCAGAACCCGATTCCGAATCCGCCACCACGACGAGTTCCACCACCGACTCCCATACCACCAAAGACCCCGATGGAAAATCCTGGATGCCGTTGGCCATAGGATTGAACCGGCCAGACGTGCAGATGTTTCAGAATCAGCGTGGGATATCGATACTCCACGTCGTCGAGGCGATCGGTCTTCGCTCCAGAGACTTCCCCGACAATCGTCACCCGCGTTCCTTCGACCACCGTGGCCGGATCAAGAAACTCCTGCTGCAACGCAAAGAACCGCCCCTGTGATTGTTGGCGATCGAGGCTCGGCTCCTCTCCGTCTTCAAGCGGAAGCTGCAGAAGTTCGATCTGCGTGCTGCCTTGGAGTCGTTTTGCTTTCAGCACCTCACCACCAAGCACAAGCACACGTCCATGGTAAGACTCCGGTGAGGCCAGCACGTCTCGAAACGAGACCGTTCTATCAACGAGTGGTTCCATCGAATCGGGAACGATTCGTTGAGAGGAGCAGGCTGAGAGCAGGATACTTGCGACCAACCAGCCAGAGTAAAGATGTCGCCCTCGCATAGCAACACTATACCTCATACACCAACCTCACGACGAGAGCGCGAAAGTGCATTCATCGCGCAAGACTCGCGGGACTTACGAGAAAAGCGGGACGGGTGAGGCAGTCTGAAGGCTGAAGTGTTCGGAATTTCGAACTTAGCACTCCACTCAGAACTCAGAACTTCGTGTCCCGCCCGTCTCGCCCGTCTCCCTTGAGTCAGGCATCCGCTATCACAGCCGCAGCACTCAGCCTCTGTAGGGTAGACCCTACAGTAATTGTGGCACAATGCTCCGGCCCCCTTGCTTTCCACTCGCACGAGGGAGTAATTTCCCCTCCAAGTCAATGAGAATCAAGCAGTTCGCTTCACGGGCATTTCCGGCTCATTGGGCATTGAGCTTGCTTCCCTTCACGATATTCTGCTCGCCATCATTCAAAGGAGGAGACTATGCAACTAATTTCTATTGATCGAACCATGCCACTCCGGGCCCCCGCATTGGTCCTGCTGTGTGCCGTGGCGGTGGTGGGATGTGTAAGCACGGAAACCCACACGAAAGCGCTCGCCGAACTTGAGGCCGCTAAGCAGACATCCGCTCAGCTGCAACAGCAATTGGCTGGGCTCCAACAAAATCTGGACCAGGAATCCACTCAGCGAAAAGCCGCCGAACAGCAGGCCGCCGAGTTGGTAAAAGAACGTGAATCGCTCGCGGCGCGCTCAAGCGAGCTGCAGTCCCGCCTGGACGGCCTGGAGGGGGAAAATGGGCAACTGAATAGCGAACTCGGCAATGTGCGCGGTCAAATCACCGATCTCAAACAAAAGCTCGCAAGCGGAAGCGCCTCGGCGCAGGAAGAAATCACCAAGCTACAGAAGCAGGCTTCTGAGTTAGAGAGCAACACCGACCGCATCGCGAAGGAGCGCGAGCAACTTCGGCAGGAACAATCGCAACTTGCCGCAACGTTGGAGCAAGAGCGGCTGGCGAAACTGGCGAAAGAAGAAGAGATCAGCCGCCTGACTCGCACGCAGGAAGAGCTGTCCAAATCGCTGCAAGACGAGATTTCCAAGGGCAATATCACCATTCAACAGGTGCGTGACCGCCTGACGATCAACATGGTGGATCGCGTCTTGTTTGATTCCGGACAGGCCCAAGTGAAACCGGCCGGCGTGAAAGTCTTGAAACCGGTCGGTGATGTGCTCAACAAGATCTCAGACAAACAGATTCGGATCGAAGGCCACACCGACAATGTGCCCATCAGTTCGAAGCTACAAGATCGCTTCAAGACAAACTGGGAACTCTCGACGGCCCGCGCTACAACGGTGGTGCGCTACCTGATCGATCAGGGCGGTGTGGACCGCCAGCACCTCTCCGCAGTCGGCTACGCGGACACTCACCCCCTCGCTTCGAACGACTCCGAAGAGGGGCGATCGTCCAACCGTCGAATTGAGATCGTGCTGTACCCGAAGGACCTCAAGCACATTGCCGGCCAATTGGAAACCACCACGGCTACATCGAAATAGTGCCACGAGCCAAGAGGAGGTGCGTACCTGTGGTACATGCCTCCTCTCCGGCTGCCCCCAGAAGAACATCACAAGAGCCACACTTTAGCCTGCTTCATTCATGAACGCTTCTGCCGCAATCCCCAATGCTTGGGCGAGAGGCATGACCCTCCCCCATAGATAGATGTGGGGGGGGGACCGACGAACCCTCATGAATAATACAGGCTAGCGGCTTGCTCTGTAACGAGATTGCTTGGGCAAGGTAATTCCCAACGGACGAGAAAAGCTTAGTTGAATGGCAGGGTGGAGAAACACTGTCGCGGTGCGAAGCACGGGCGGTAGCGTTATTCTCATTGAGTTGTGAAGGGCGCTATTTCTTGTCCTGGGGAGTTTCTTGAGCAGGTTTTTTATCTGATCTCTTGTCGGTAATCTTCTTGAAGGTCTCTCCGATCGCAGAACCGATCTTGGGAATTTCTTTCTCCACGTTC
>Ga0247727_10011171_pt1 | contig 15731 bp, 11 predicted proteins | sample WisWelCaveWW1625_FD_202498 | JGI IMG/M metagenome (GOLD analysis project Ga0247727, IMG submission 202498) | Biofilm microbial communities from Wishing Well Cave, Virginia, United States - WW16-25 | ecosystem: Environmental > Aquatic > Deep subsurface > Groundwater > Cave microbial mat | place...
CCCGTGATGACGACGAGCTGGTCCCGGGGAATCTCGACGTCGAGATTCTTGAGATTGTGCTCCCGCGCACCTTTAATAACGATCGAACCGGACATGGAAGCTGGGATTATAGCATTGCTGCGGCTTTGCTTGACAAAGCCGCAAAGTGGGTGCCACCATCGCGCGATGTTGCAACTCGAAGAAAAACCCGTGCCAGCCGAATCATCGGCGCGCGTGGTGTCCGAATGGTCCGGCCCCAAGCGTGAGCAGGCCGTGCAGCGGATGTTCACGGCCATCGCCAGCCGGTACGATCTCAACAATACGCTGCTCAGCTTCGGCCTCCATCACCGGTGGAAGCGGATCACGGCATCTTTCGTTCCTCCCGTCATGAATGGCCGGGTTCTGGATATCGGCGCCGGTACGGCAGACCTGGCCTTGCTCATCGAACCTCGCCTCGGACCGAACGGCCATGTGGCGGCAGTGGACTTAAACGACGCCATGTTGCGGGAAGGCCGGCGAAAAATCGGACAGCGCGCATTATCCAAGCGGATCGCCTGCCTGCAAGCCAATGGGCAGTGGCTGGGGTTTCGCGACAACAGCTTTGACGCGGCGACGGCAGGATTTTGTATCCGCAATGTCGGCGATTTGATGAAGGCGTTTACCGAAATCCGGCGTGTCCTGAAACCTGGCGGCCGGTTCGTCTGCCTGGAATTTTCACGGCCCGTGTACGGCTGGCTGCGTTCGCTCTACGATTGGTATTCGTTCCGCCTCCTGCCCTGGATCGGCACGGTCGTGGCGCGCGACAAGACCGGCGTCTATGAATACCTGCCAGCATCGATCCGGACCTTCCCGAATCAGGAAGGGCTCAAGGCCATGTTGCTGAAGGCGGGATTCTCACAGGTGGACTATCGAAATCTCAGCGGCGGCATCGTCGCCATCCACATCGCGATAAAGTAGGACTGAGGACTGAGCTATGAGGACTGAGGTTTCGACCAGCCTTCCCCCGTATCTCAGTCCTCAGTCCTTGTTACTCAGTCCTGAAAATTTATGAACTCCATCCTTTACATCTTTCTCCCTTGCAAGAAGGTGTACCCAATCGGGATCACCTACTTGGTGGACTTCATCCACCGGCGTAAGCCGGATGTCCGGCAGCGCATCCTGGACCTGTCGCTCTATCCGAAGAATCAGCGTGGCAAAGTCCTGCGCGAGACCGCCGCGGCCTTTTCGCCCGATCTGGTCTGTTTCTCCTGGCGGGACATTCAGATTTTCTCGCCGCACGAGGGCGATTCCTCGTTGGAGCATGCCTTCAATTTCTACTTCGCCAGCAACCCCCTCAAGCGCGTTGTGGCTTCCTTCCAAGGGCTCAAGCAGCTCTACCAATACTATGACCAGATCCGGACGATCCTGTCGTACCCCTGGCTGATCCGGAAGGAATTCCCCAAGGCGCAGCTCATGATCGGCGGCGGGGCGTTTACCGCCTTTGCCGATCAGCTCATTGAAAAGTTGCCGGACGGGACGATCGGCATTTTGGGCGAGGGCGAAGACGCGATTCTGAAAGTCCTGAACGGCGAGTCATTGGAGAAGGAACGCTATATCATTCGCGAGAACGGGAAAGTTTCGAAAGGCCAGCAGGGGTCGCCGGCTCTCCTGGACGCGCTGACGGTGGATCTTCCCTATCTCACGTCTGTCTTTCCTCAGTACCGCGAGTTTAGGGACGAATGCATCGGCGTGCAGACCAAGCGCGGCTGTCCCTATGACTGCGCCTTCTGCCTCTATCCCTATATCGAGGGCAAGCGCGTTCGCTATCGCCCGCCGGAGATGGTCGTGCGGGACATCTCGCAGCATTATCATCAGTGGGGCGCGCGGCGGTTCTGGTTTACGGATGCCCAGTTCATCACCGGCAAGGAATCCTATCCGCAATGCACGGAGATCCTTGAGCGCATCCTTCGCGAGAAGCTTGAGATCGAGTGGTCGGGCTATATCCGGACGTCGCTGATCACCGCCGATCTGGCGAAACTCATGGTCCGCTCCGGCGTGGGCGACCTGGAGGTGGCCATCACGTCCGGCTCGCAGGAGATCCTCAACGACCTGCACATGGGCTTTAAATTGGAAAAGCTCTATGACGGCTGCCGGTATCTCGCCGAGGCGGGTTTCAAAGGCAAGGTCATCCTGAATTACTCGCTAAACTCCCCACACGAGACGGAAGAGACTCTGCTGCAAAGCGTCGAATCCTACAAAAAGGTCGCGGCGATCCTCGGCGAAGATAGAGTGTTCCCGCTGATGTTCTTCCTCGGCATCCAGCCGAACACGGATCTCGAACATCGCCTGCTGGAGGAAGGCTACCTGTCTGCCGGTTACAACCCGCTCATGCTGACGCCGCGCAGCATCAAGAAGCTCCTCTACAACCCGGCTCCCCTGAACAAGATCATCGCCAAGGCCTGTTTGGCCGCCTGGCAGAGAAAACACGGCAGCCAGGATCCCCGCGCCTGGTCTGGGTCGCTGTCGCAGGCCGAGCGGCCAACCTCCACATCGGGCGGCTATGCGGATGGGAATCTGATCCGCGGCATCGAACAGAATTCAGGGCGGCATGCGCTGCTGACGTTGGAAGAAATCATCCGTTCAAAAAATGCGCTCTCCTCTTCAAGAAAATCCCCTTCGGTAACAGTCGGTTAGCCGCTATTGGGAGGCTCCGTGGGCTCCCTTATTCCAGCTTGCAATCCCCGTAAATCCGGTGCTATCATGCCAACTCCGTTGGCCTCTAACGTAAGAGAATTGTTCGGATTTTCATTCGATTGCGTCTGCCCTGACGGGAGTATTTGAGCCGGTTCGTTCAGGGCACAGGAGGAACGTCCTCGATGTACAAGACGATTTACATCCCCGTCGACAACTCCGACCATTCCAACACAGCCGTCGACGTCGGGATCGACCTCGCCAAAACCTTCGGTTCCAAAATCGTCGGCAGCCACGTCTACGCCGCCAAGATGCACGACAAGCGGTTCAAGCAGATGGAGGCGGGCCTGCCGGAGGAATATCACGATGAGAAAGAACTGGACCGGCAGCGTCAGATCCATGACTCCCTGATCACCCGCGGACTGCAGATCATCACCGACTCCTATCTCGATTACGTGGACAAACGCTGCACGGAAGCCAACCTGCCGCTGGAGCGCAAATCGCTCGAGGGCCGCAATTGGAAGGTTCTGGCCGAGGATATCAACACCAGCGGCTACGACCTGGTCATCATGGGCGCGCTGGGCGTCGGCGCCGTGAAAGACAGCGTGATCGGCAGCAACACCGAGCGGGTCATCCGCCGGGTGCGCAACTCCGACATGCTGGTCATCAAGCAAGCCCAGCCGATGGGTCACTCGACGGACGGCGGCAAAATCGTGGTCGCGGTGGACGGCAGCCCCTATTCGTTCGGCGGCCTGATGACCGGCATCGCACTGGGCAAGGCCCTGAACAAGCCGGTCGAGGCGATTTCGGCCTTCGATCCCTACTTCCACTACGCCGCCTTTCACAGCATCTCCGGCGTGCTGAACGAGGAAGCAGGGAAAGTCTTCCGCTTCAAGGAACAGGAAAAGCTCCACGAAGAAATCATCGACAGCGGCCTCGCCAAGATCTATCAGTCGCACCTCGACATTTCGCGCGAAATCGCGCAGGCTGAGCAATCCGACATCAAGACGACGCTGCTCGACGGCAAGGCGTTCGAGAAGATCATCCAGTACGTCCGCAAAGACACGCCGTGGCTGCTGATCGTCGGACGCATCGGCGTGCACAGCGACGAGGACATGGACATCGGCAGCAACACGGAAAACCTGCTGCGGAGCGCCCAGTGCAACGTGTTGGTCTCCAACCGCAAGTATGTGCCGCCGATCGACACGCAGGCCGAATACACGATCGCGTGGACCGAAGAAGCCCTGCGCCGGATGGAAAAGATTCCCGTCTTCGCGCGCGGCGTGGCCAAGACGGCCATTCATCGCTATGCCATCGAGAAGGGCCACACCATCATCAGCAATTCGGTCGTGGATCTGGCGGTGGGACACATCCTGCCGAAGGGCGCGATGGACGCCATGCGCGCGCTGGGCGGCAGCCTCGATGCGGCCGGGATCGATCGGAACAAGATGCAAGCCGATGACGCAGTGGCGAAAGATTTAATGGGCGGCACGCTCAGCGGGATGATGACGGAGATCGTCGAGGAGAAGCCGAAAGTCAGCGCGGGCACCCAGGCTTATCTGGACCGGATGAGCCAGAACTACTTCGTCTGCGACGGCTGCGGCTACATCGGCAAGGGCGAGACGCCGGTGAAGTGCCCGGTCTGCGGCGCCGCCGGGGACCGCTTCAAGCTGGTGGACAAGACGATTTTTGAGGCGGCGGCGAAAACGGAAGGCACGCTCGAGACCGACGTGGCCTATGACGACGTGCCGATGCAGTGGACGAAGGACGCCAAGGATGCGATCCGCGCCGTGCCGGCCGGCTTCCAGCGTCGGCGTGCCAAGGCCAAGATCGAAAAGACCGCCCGCAAGCTCGGCATGACGACGATCACGCTCGAATACGCCGGACCGATGATCAAGGAAGCGGCCGATGAAGACTACACGCCGATTTTCGCCAACAAGTGCACCGGCACGGACGCCAAGGCGGCCGCCAGGCTCGCCGGCCCAGGAAACGGACAGACCAACGGACAGGAGAATGGGCACGGCAACGGCCATGGCAGCGGAGATGGAAACGGCACGAATGAGGCTGCGACCATGAGCGAGACGCCTTCTCCTCTCACGTGGACCGCGGATGCGCAAGTGCGGCTCGAGCGGGCGCCGGCCGGCTTCATGCGCGATTGCACCCGCGCCCTGATCGAGAAACATGCGCAGAAGCTGGGCGCCACGACGATCACTGTCGAGATTGCCAACGACGGCATCGAACAGGCCAAGGGCTTCATGGAAGAGGCCATGAAGACCGGCAACCTCAAGGAAATCATCGCCAGCCTCACCGGGTCAGCGGCCAAATCCGGACACTAAATGGGCAAGCCGCTTCCCGTCTTCGATTTCTCCAAGCTGGCCGGCCAGTTTGCCTCTCTTCCGCAGCAGGTCCAGCAGTTCATGACCGCACCGGGCACGATGGCGCCGAACGACGGCCGCACGGTCGACGATTTCAAACCCTACCTCCTCGCCCTCAACCTGACCAAGCGCTGCAATCTCAAGTGTGCCCACTGCTATCTGGACGCCACGACCAAGGCCGGCGGCGGATCGGACGAACTCACGACCGAGGAATGCTTCCGTCTCATTGATCAGATTGCGGAGGTCAACAAGGGCTGCCTGCTGGTCATCACCGGCGGCGAGCCGCTGACGCGTCCGGACATTCTGGATATCGCCCGGCATGCGGTGACGCACGGCTTCATGGTCGTCTTCGGCACCAACGGCATGCTGATCAACGACCAGATGGCCAAAACACTGGTCGAGATCGGCGTCATGGGCGTCGGCATCAGCATCGATTCACTCGACCAACAGAAACACGATACGTTTCGCGGCCTGTCCGGGGCCTGGAAAGGCGCCGTGGCCGGCATCGAGGCCTGCAAGCGCAACGGACTCCAGTTCCAGGTGCACTTCAGCGCGCAGCCGATGAACTACAAGGAGCTGCCCGAGGTCGTGGAGTGGGCGCACAACATCGGCGCGCGCGTGCTCAACGTCTTTTTTATGGTCTGCACGGGCCGCGGCGAAGAATTGACGGACATCACCCCGACCCAATATGAAGAGGTGCTCGGGTTTCTGGTGTCCTCGCAGGACAAGTACAAGGACATGCTCGTGCGGGCCCGCTGCGCCCCGCACTTCAAGCGGCTGGCCTACGAGAAGGACCCCAATTCTCCGATCACAAAAGCGACCGGCTACATGGGCGGCGGCTGCCTCGCCGGCACCAACTACGCGCGCGTGACGCCGAACGGTGAACTGACGCCCTGCCCCTACATGCCGCTCTCGGCCGGCAACATCCGCGAGAAGAGCTTCGTGGACCTCTGGGAAAAGTCCGACATCTTCGATTCCTTCCGCTATCCGCATCTCAAGGGCAAGTGCGGGGACTGCGAATACAGCGAGATCTGCGGCGGCTGCCGCGCCCGTCCCTACGTGGACCACGGCGACTGGCTGGACGAAGACCAATGGTGCCTCTACACGCCGAAGGGCGGCGAAAAGGTCCGTGTGGCCTTCAACACCGAAGAAGAATTCGCAGGCACGTGGGAAGAGGCCGCGCAAACGCGATTGGGCCGCATCCCCTATTTCCTGCGCGCGATGGTCAAGAAAGGCGTCGAGCGGCAGGCGCGCGAGCAGGGCCTGACCGTCGTCACCGTCGAGTTGATGGAAGAACTGCGCAAGAAACGGTTCGGCAACGACGCACCTGTTTTTAAATTCTAGCGTGAGGAGTAAGGGGTAGGGGCTAGGAAAAGATCGCTTTTCTTCTATCACCTCACACCTTACGCCTAACGCCTCACGGATTCAGACATGGACGCCCTCCAATCCATCCTGTTCGACATCAACCAGCTCATCCCGATCGTCAATCACTGGCTGCATCTGGTCTCGGCGGTCATCTGGATCGGCGGACTGGCATTTCTCGTGCTGTCGCTCACGCCGACGTTACAGACGGCGGTTCCTCGCGAACTCATCAAACCCATCGCGGAAGGCCTGCACAGACGCTACAACAAGATCGTCGGCATCGGCCTGGTGGTCATTCTGTTCACCGGCGGGATCAATCTGCACTACGTCAATCGCCTGGTCATCTCGCAGACGGGGGAAGGGATTCCCCACCACACCAAATACCTCATGATTTTCTTCGTGAAACTGGTACTGGTACTCGGCATTCTGACGCTCTATCTCTACAACGTCATCTTCAAGGAATATCCCAAGGCCGAGACCTCGGAAGAGGAAAAGGCCGAGCAGTTCAAGGAACCCATCCCTTTTCAGCGCGCTGCGCTGGTGATCGGTCTCCTTATCATCCTCTGCGCCGCCGCCCTCAAACACCTCCACCAGTAATGCGGCGGACTGCGCCATGTTCCCGCTCAGCCGAAATACGTACCGTTGCTTGACACCATGTATGGAACAGCCTAGCCTAGCGCCTTCGGCGCATATTTTTCGTATCCCGAAATGACTGCGCCCATCGAAGGAGGCCTCCGTGGCACGTCGTCCGTTGTTCCGCATTCATCTCGTTGCCATTGTGCTCGGGCTTTTAATCGTCGCCCTACCCGCACTGGCCAGCGCGCAGACACCCCGCATTCAATCGCAAGGCGCGGCCGCCGCCGGGATGGGCAACGCCTTTGCCGCCCAGGCTGACGATCCCTCGGCGCTCCACTACAATGCTGCCGGCATGACCCAATTATCCGGCGTGCAGATGATGCTCGGCACGACACTGATCGGAGGCACCACGGATTTCACCGGCCCCGCCGGCGCAACCACGGGAAATCGCGGCGGGGTGATCGCCATTCCCCCACCGAGCCATTTTTACCTGACGGCCAATCTGAAAAGCCTGGGTCTGACATCGCTCGATAACGTCACCATCGGGCTCGGCGCCAACAGTCCGTTCGGTTCGCAAAGCCGATATCCCGAGAACTCGCCGTTCCGGTCCGCGTCGACGTTTTCGACGCTTCCCTTGATCGACATCAAGCCCACTGTCGCCATCAAGCTCAACGAGCAACTGTCCATCGGCGTCGGCCTGGACATTTACACCTTCTCGAGCATGTTCGGGCACGGACAGGTCGAGCTCAATTCTATATCTCCCGGAGCGCCCAGCCCTTTCCCGGCCGGTTCAAAAATAGAAATCAACGGGAGCGATACCGCCGTGGGCGCCAACGTCAGTCTGTTGTATACGCGGCTTCGCAATGAGGAGGGGAAGCCGGTGCTAAACTTCGGCTTTGTTTACCGAAGCGAGACCGCCTTGAACCTGAACGGCGATTTCCTCGTGAATGGAACCAAGCTCGCCAATGCCTCAGCCAGGTTTGTCCTGCCGGAGATCATGTCGGCTGCGGTGGCCTACTGGCCGGTTCGAGCCCGCGACCGGGAGTGGAAACTCGAGTTCGACGTGGACCGCGCGAAATGGTCAAGCGTCACTGATCTCAATGTCACTCTTTCGAGCGGAAGCACGATCTTGAATCCTCAGAAATGGACTCCCTCCTATACCTACATGTTCGGCACGGAATACAAATGGCTCAGCCCCGAATCTCTGCGCGACTGGGACATCGCGCTACGGGCCGGCTACATGCACCAGGAGTCACAGGTGCCCGCCCAGACATTCCTGCCCGGCATTCCTTCAGCGCGCTCACATACCCCGTCCGTGGGCCTGGGATTGCTCTGCAAAGAAAACGGCACCCTCTTCGGCCTGCGCTGCGGCAATCTGGGCCCGGTGAAGGCCATCGGACTGGACCTGACCTACCAGGCCGTCCTGTACGAGGATCGCGCGGTCGCGGGGAACCTCAACCCCACCGTCAACGGCACCTACTCCACCACCGTCCAGGTCGGCAGCGTCAGTCTACGCTTCAACTTCTAAACTACCTGACCAGACCGGACGCCTGGCACTTGACACGAGGCCTGAAACCGGCCTACCCTACCGCCCTCGAACATATTGTTCGTATTCCAAAATACTATTTTCAGTTCATACCAATGGAACTGCTGCCCAAAGACCATCGCATTCTTGAAAAAGGCCTCATGGAATTCCGCCCGTTTGGGGCCAATCCGGACGGGACCAAGATCCGCGACGTCAGCGGCACCACCGTCCGGGCGAATGTGGACTATCTGGAGGAGTCCGTCGGACGGGCGCGGGACGAAGCCGCCGGCATCCGGGCTGTCGAGCAGCTGGTGGCCTTGCTCAACGAGCGGATTCCAGACCCCGCCCACCACGTCACACCCGCCTTCCTGAAAAACGTCTGGAACAGCTACTCCTACGAGTTCCTGATGTTCATCAAGGAATTCTGCAAGGACCTGTCCGGCGATCCGCACTTTCAGTTCCACGTCGGAAAGAAATTCATTTCGCCGCTGATCCAGACGCTGGGCCGGCCCTTTTCCGTCCCCCAGATCTATAAAATGTTCGCGTATTTCGGAGACAAATTCGTCAAGGGATCCGTCGAATACGGCATCGGAGCGGTCACCGATCAGTCGGCGATCCTACGGGTCAAATTCACCGACCACGTGTACCGGCAGTTCGGCGCCTACCGGAAGGCCTGCGCCGCGCTGTCGTGTGAAGCGATGAAATCCGCCCTGACGTCGGTGCCCTGGCACATTCACCGCCTGCCGGATGCCACCGTGACGGACCTGTCCTGTATCTCGAATGGCGACGCGTACTGCGAGTGGGAACTCCGGTGGGCACGTCCCCCGCGTCAGCATGCGTTCTGGCCGGCCATTGCGCTGGTGGCCGGAATCGGGATCGTGCTGGTGGTGGCGCTGGCCGTCCGGCACCCGACCATCTCGTCGGCTGAAACTCTCACGATCGTCCTGCTCCCAGCCCTGGCCGCAGGGGCTGCGCTCAGATGGGCCATGCGCCGGGAGGCCCGCACCCGCGAGACGCTGATCCAGGAGCAAATGGAGGGCGTCGAAGCCCGCCACGAGGAACTCCGGGAATCCTATCTGGACCAGGAACAGACGACCGTGGAGCTCCGGCGCAAGATTCGGGAAGTGGAGGAACTCAATGTCAGCCTGGAGCACAAGGTGCGCGAGCGCACCGCCGATCTGCAGCGGTTGAACCAGGAACTGAAGGCCGTGAACGACCAACTTCAAGAATTGGACCGGCTCAAATCGGCGTTCGTGTCCATCGTGTCGCACGAGCTTCGCACGCCGATGACCTCCATCAAAGGCTATGTGGAAAATATCCTCGATGGGCTGACCGGAGGGCTTACCGACCAGCAGACCTACTATCTGACGCGCGTCAAATTAAACACGGAACGGTTGACACGCATGGTCAACGACCTGCTGGATCTCTCCCGCATCGAGGATCCCGACACGCGGCACGAGTATCTCCGGCCCGTGCCCATGTCCATCAGAGACCTGACCGCCGAAGTCGTGGAAAGTTTCCAGCCGATGGCCCGCCAACGTTCCATCACCGTCACAGCGGACCATCCCGCCTCGCTCCCCTCGATAAGGGGCGACCGGGACAAGCTGCACCAGATCCTCACCAACCTTATCGGCAACGCGGTCAAGTTCACTCCTGAGGGCGGCAAAGTCCTGGTCGAGGCGGCCGCCCGGAGCCACGACTCCGTGCAGGTCTGCGTATCAGATACAGGCTGCGGCATCCCGCCCCACGAGCACGACAAGGTCTTCGATAAATTCTTTCGTGGCGATGCCATTCCTGAGGAGGCCCGCGGAGCCGGGCTGGGACTGGCCATCACGAAGAGCCTGGTGGAATTGCACAGCGGCCGGATCTGGCTGGACAGCACGCCCGGTAAAGGCAGCCGTTTCTTCTTCTCGCTCCCTGTCACACACCCTGCAGCACAGCCTTCCCGCTGATTCTCTCCCTACGTATCGAACCGGATACGCTGTACAAAAAAATTTGATACGGTGCACGCTCGAACTCTGCATTTTCAAGTACCCCCAATTATCCCCAGAACATTTTGTTTCTGCCATTAAGAAACAAGGACTTGGGAGGCCAGCTTTTCAGCCTACCCTGACCTTCTGGTACAAAGGTTGCTCATCTTCTCGCGTCAATCGACTGACGCGCCGCATGAGGCGGATGATGAGATGGGAACTGTGCCAATGAGACCGCTGAAAAAACGACACCGGGTTCTGCTTCTCGAGAGCGATCCGGACGCCCGCGACACGATCCTGGCCATGTTGAAGAAATCCGGTTACGCGGTTGTGGATGCGGCAAGCAGCGACCAGGCGATGGTTCTCATGGGCACCTACGGGTCTCCTCCCGCTATCAGTGCCATCCTGTGCGATATCCGTGCGCCGAAACTCAAAGGCATCGAAGCCGCAGCCTACTTTCGCGTGCGCTATCCCCACATTCCGGTGATCGTGACGGCTGCCTACCAGGATATCGAGTGGGCCATCACGCTCATGAAGCATGGCGCCGCCGACTACCTGGTCAAACCGGTCTCGAAGGACGACCTGTTGATGGTTCTCAAAAATGCCGTTGACCGCTCTGTGATGGTGAGCCGCGGACAGCTCTAGAAGCCTGAGGGTAGGATTTTCTCTTGAAGACGGCTGTGAGGCCGAAAAAATAGGCGAGCGAATCTTTTAAATTCGAATAGAACCGCTTGAACTGACCCATCTCCCGATACGGCTCCGCTCACGGGGGGCTGAGCGTGGGAGCCTTGACGACTTCGACCCCGGCCGGGACGGCAAACTCAAACAGTGCTCCCTTCAGACCGGTGTTCGGCTGCAGATTGCTGAACTGGAATGTGGCCACGTTGCCGCTGACTTCGTGGATGGACACGGTTTTAATGAAATACGTCTTGGGCTGCGCTTCCACCACGATCCGGATCACGGTTCTCACCGATTCGGGGCCGGCTTCCCTGGGAATCAAGGTCACGAGGGGCACGCCGCCTTCCCCCCGCTCGCCCCCCAACGTCGCCTGCGTCTCAAAATGCTCGTCCAGTTTTGCGGCCCCCTGCAGCAACTGCAAGGGAGCCGGGGAGGCCGCCATCTGCGTGAGCTTCCCGACCAGCACCTGCTTGTGCTGCGGCACGTACATCATCAACTCGTTGCCGTTGACATAGATTTCCTGCACGTCCGGCTCCCGATAGTCCCAGCGCAGCTTGCCGGGCTTCTTAATAAACATGTTGCCGCTGGACGTGAGCAGGGTGGCGAATCCTTCGATCTTGGTGACCTGCCTGAATTCGGCCTGCAAGTCCTTCGTCTGCTCGTAGCGGGCCTGGATTTTTTTGACGACCTCGCGGACTTCCTTTAATCCCTTCTCCTCACTTTGATCGCCCGCCGCGAGGCCTGCGCCAGAAATCAGAAGACCAACAATGAGTACCAGCCATCCGACTTTCATTCGATCCCTTCCTTGTGAGCGCGGTTGAGCCTCCTCCAACCGCACGCATCGAAGGAGTCCATATTGTTCGTCGAGATTACGTTCCGAGCTGGGACAGGCTTGTCAGCGGCCTGTCCCAGCCCACACACTCTCTCTTTCGAGCGGTGGGCCGGTCCGCCTTCGACTGCGCGCATTGGACGAGCACCCTTCTGAGGTGTGCGCGTTCTGCGAGCACAGAAGGCGGACCGCACGCCACGCTCGCTTCTCATCACATAACGTCGCGCAGGCACAACGGGCAGCCTAGCTGTCCAAATCTCCGCCCACCGGCCCCTTCCGCGCGAGGACTTCACGCCGTCCGTCCCGCCCCGGCGCGCCGACGATCCCATCCTGTTCCATCTGTTCGATCATGCGCGCCGCGCGCGGGTAGCCGACACGCAGGCGGCGCTGGATCAGCGAGGCGGACGCCTGGCCCGACGACATCACCAGGTCCTTGGCCTGCTCGTAGACCTCGTCCTGCCCCTCTTCCTCCCTCGCTTCCTCCTGCTTCAACGACTGCAACTCCTCAGAATAGACAGGGGACGCCTGTTTCTTCACGAATTCCACCACACGATGCACGTCGTCATCCGGCACGAAGGAGCCGTGCAGACGGACGAGCTTCCCCGTCCCGGACGCCAGATACAGCATGTCCCCTCGCCCCAACAACGCCTCGGCGCCATTGGCATCCAGGATCGTCCGGGAGTCCGTTTTCGAGGAGACTTGAAACGCGATGCGCGCCGGAAAGTTGGCCTTGATCAACCCGGTCAGTACATCCACCGACGGCCGCTGCGTGGCCAGGATCAAATGAATGCCGGACGCCCGCGCCATCTGGGCCAGCCGCGCGATTTTTTCTTCGACCTCCTTGGGCGCCACCGCCATGAGGTCGGCCAGCTCGTCGATCATGACCACAATATAGGGCAGCGGAGACGGCGGCGTTTTGGGCTCCATAATCTGTTTCGGCCCTTCCGAAACCGTGCTTTCCCCGGCTGCCAGGCGGGCATCCTCCGATAGAAACTCGATCGGCAAATCCTCCTGCGTCGCCTTGACCTCCGACGCCTCTTTGGACAGGGTACCCTGCTCCTTTGCCACGCGACGATTGTAATCATCCACGTTGCGGACGCCCGCCTCCGCCAGCAGCTTGTAGCGACGTTCCATTTCCTGGACCACCCAGCCGAGGCCGCGCGCCGCCGACTTGGCGTCCGTGATCACCGGCCGCAACAGATGCGGCAGACCATCGTAGGCCTTGAACTCGAGCATTTTGGGATCGACGAGCAACAATTTCACCTCGTCGGGCTTGGCCGTGAACAGCATGCTGAGCAGCATGGTGTTCAGCGCCACGCTCTTGCCCGCGCCGGTTGCCCCGGCCACCAGCAAATGCGGCATCGTTTTGAGATCCGTCGCCACCGGCTTTCCGAAAATATCCTTGCCCAGCGCCAGCCTCAGCTTCGAACGGGACCTGGTGAAGGCCTCGCTCGTCACCACTTCCTTCAGCGACACCGTCTCACGGCTCGGGTTGGGCACCTCCACGCCGACCACCGACTTCCCGGGAAGCGGCGCGACGATGCGCAGGCTGACCGCCTTCATGGCCAGCGCCAGGTCGTCGGCCAGACTCACGATCCGCGCGACCTTGACGCCGGGCGCCGGCTCGAATTCGTACATCGTGACGATCGGACCGGGGTGCACTTCCGTGACCTTGCCTTCGATCCCGAAATTCAGCAGCGCCTTGGTCAGCACCTCCGACTGCGTCTTGAGCTGTTCGTCGGTCAACCGGTCGACCGGCCCGGAGGGATCGCTCAGCAGTTCCAGCGGGTCCGGCAGCAGATAGCCTTCCGCTGCTGCGCGGGCTGTGGCCACTTCGGCTTTCTTCGATTTTTTCCTGGTTTCCTTCACGACCGGCTCGACCGGTGGAGGCGTGGCCGGTTCGGACGCGGCGGAAGCCGGTTCCGGAACCAGTGCCGGCTCGGGCTCCACGACAACGGGTTTCTCCTCGATGGGCAGCGCCACCGAAGCGATCGGTTCGGGACGATTGATCTTGAGCGGGCGCGGTTTGGCCTTTTTTGATTTGACGGTGTCTTCGACAGAGTGCTCGGGCAGCAGCGCCGACAGGGTTTCCTTGCAGCGCTCCCACCAGGCCGGCACGCGGAGGATCAACAGTTCGCTGCAGGAAATCCACCATTGCGAAAGCCGACGGGCAAGATCGGCCAGCGACATGGGCGTCGCCAGCAGCAACGAGATGATTAAACCGGCCAGCACGATGATGTGGGCGCCGGTGCTGGCGAAGTACCCGCGCAGGCCTTCGGCAATCGCCTGGCCCACCCGCCCGCCCGCCTGACCCCGGTAGACAAAACCGCTGGACAGCGTCGGGATGGCCGTGACTTCCAAATGCAGCAGGCCGCTCAAGAACAACAGCGCGGCAAACGAGCCGGCCGCGCTCCGGAGCGTGACGGCCAGTTCTCCTTCCACGAAACAGCGCGCGCCCAGCATGGCCAGAAGCGCCGACAGCAGATAGGCGCCGCCGCCGACCAGCCCGAAGAGAAGCGAGGCCAGGGTTGCGCCGACCGAGCCGATCATGTTGCGGGTCGGGCCTGCGGATGGGCCATCGGAAGGCGATGCGCCGAACAACGACGCATCGGTCGGAACGAACGAGACCAGGCTGAGCAGCGTCAGCAGGCTCATGGTAATCAGCAGAACGCCGATCACCTCGTGTTTCAAATGGGTTGGGGATTTGGACTGGCCGCGGGGGTCACCGCGTTTTGTCGTGGTGGCTCCACCCATGCGCGCGATGGTAACACCCGGCAGAGGCATGGAGCAAGAGCCTATGGCGAATGGCTCATGGTCAGAGCCATTGGCTATACGCTATAAGCTCTTCGCTGCTGCCAGTTCGTTGGCCAGCTCGGCAAATTGCGCGATGGCCAGCGTCTCTGCCCGTCTGCCCGGTTCGATCCGGGCGGCCTCAAGCGCGGGCAGGATCTGTTCCGGTGGAAATCCCTCGTCGCGCAGTGAGTTGAACAGGGTTTTCCGTCGATGGGCGAACGATGCCCGCACGGTCCGGATAAACAGCGGCTCATCCGAGACAGAGACCACCGGTTCGCGCCGCACCGATAGCGTGACGACGGTCGAACTCACGGTCGGTTTGGGGCGGAAACAGCCGGCGGAGACGTGAAAGGCCAACGATGGAATCGCCCGGTACTGCGTCAGGATCGAGAGGATGCCATAGTCCTTCGTCCCCGGCTTGGCCACGAGGCGCCTGGCCACCTCCGCCTGCAGCATCAGCACCAGCCGGTCAATCCGATGGTGGGCGTTCAGGAGCATAAACAGTAGCGGTGTGGAGATCGCGTAGGGAAGATTGGCGACCACGACCGTCCCCTGCGGCAGCGTGTCACAGGGAAAGGCCAGCGCGTCACCGAACTGAAGCTCCACGTTGTCGATTCCTGCCAGTGCGGCACTCAGCGTGTCGCCCAGCGATCGGTCCAGTTCGACGGCAATGACACGCCTGGCTTGTTCACACAGGGCACGGGTCAGAATCCCACGGCCCGGTCCGATCTCCAGGACCGTCTCGTCGCGCTGGAGCGCGGCGGCCGACACAATTTTCCGGACAATGTTGTGATCGACGAGAAAACACTGGCTGAGACGCTTCTTGGGACGCGGCGGGAGCGCCATTATGGTCAGGCAGGACCGGACGCGGGCCCGGCCTGCCGGGCCTCCTTGTTGAGGGCACGGATGGCTGTGCGGTAGACGTCCACTTCGTCTGAAAATTCTTCGAACAAATCGTTGGTGAAGGACGGGCC
>Ga0247727_10011172_pt1 | contig 15730 bp, 10 predicted proteins | sample WisWelCaveWW1625_FD_202498 | JGI IMG/M metagenome (GOLD analysis project Ga0247727, IMG submission 202498) | Biofilm microbial communities from Wishing Well Cave, Virginia, United States - WW16-25 | ecosystem: Environmental > Aquatic > Deep subsurface > Groundwater > Cave microbial mat | place...
GTGGGTGAATGAGAAAACCGCTGCCGTGGCTGATTGCGATGGGGGCGCTGGCGGTCCTGATCGCCATTGCGGTGTGGGAGGCGCGGCGGCTGAGCGACTCGGCCCGGCGGGAGCAGGCGATGCGGCGTATCGAGGGCGAGGCGCGAGACCTGCGTGCGCGGACGGCGGAACTGGAGTCGGAGCGCGATGCCATGCGCCGTCAACTCGGACTGCCGCCGGCCGAACCCGCCCGCGCCAGACCGCCGGCCCCGGTTCCGAGCCGGCCGGAAGACGCGGCCGCCAGGCTTGCCGAGGTGCGCCTGCTCGCTCAGGCGCAGGACCGGCTGGCGGCGGCCCATCGGACGATCGCCGGTCTGGAGGAGAAACTGCGCGAGGCCGGCGAAGCCGTCGGCCGGCTGGCGGCGGAGAACCAGTCGCACGGCGTCGTCGAGCGCGAGCTCCGGGAGAAAATCGAGTCGTCGGCGAAGCTGATCGAGGCGCTGGAAACCGAAATGGGCGGCAAGAACGAGCGGCTGGCGGCTCTGGAGACCGCCGGCCAGTCGCTCCGAAAACAGCTCGACCAGAGCCGCGAAAGGACCGCCCGGCCGGTTCCGCCGCCGGCGTGGATCGCGGACCTGGGGGAAATCAACCGCCGCCGAGAGACGTACCTGACGAGCATTTTGCGGCGTTACCGCGAGATTACCGACATGTACCGCGGCTTGTCTGCGCGGCTGGGGAATCCGCGCGAGACTTCGGCGCCTTTCGGCACGGAGGCGGCCCGCATTCAGGAGGCGATTACGGCGGCCGACGAGGACCTGCGGCAGTTGCGAGTGTTGAATGCCCAGGCGGCGCGGGTCGAGGCCCGGGCGAAGTAAGCGCATTCACCAGGTCTCAGCGAACGGCCTTCGGCAAGTACTGTTTCCTCATCATCGTGGCGATCGTCCCGAAGTACGTCACGATCTTGTGCTCGACCACGGTGCCCAGCAGCAGATGGGCCTCCGGCTGGCTGAGCCCGTAGTCGGTGGTCATCCACGCGATCATGTCCGAGTTCGCCGTCCGCACGCCGATGTCCATGCTGGCGGAGAATTCCGGCTGGCTGGCGATCGAGACGATGTGGGTGGCGTTGATCAGCCGCGGAATCGAGATCCGCTTCCCTTTCCCGACGCGCACGGTGAACTCGACGTCGAGCGAGGTCTCGACGCCGCTGCCCAGGCCTTCGCCGTCGCCTTGCAGCGCGTGCCCGTCGCCGATGTAGAAGTAGGCGCCTTTGTGGTAAACGGGGAACAACAGGGTCACGCCTTCGACGACATCGTTGTAGTCCATGTTGCCGCCATGGCTTCCGGACGGTCCCGATGTCTCGACCTTCTCTCCCGGCGGCGCGACACCGATGCAGCCGAGCATCGGACGCACTGGCAGATCGAACCGGTGGCCGGATCCTTCGAGCAGCCGCGGATTGGCAACGCCGCGTTTCCGATCGAGGTCCCACGGGATCAGATCGGCGCGCCCCGGCCGCAGCGCGTCCATCCGATAGAAGTTCCGGTAGAGAGAATCCATCGAGGACGGGCTCAGCACGCCGGGATTCAGCCGGTAGCTGGTGTACCCGTAGTCGCGGTTCAGCCGCACTTTGTCGAGGCGCACTTCGAGCGTGTCGCCGTACTCGGCTTCCTCGATGTAGAACGGGCCCATCAGCGGATTGCCCGATTCGGGATATACGTAAGGATGCTGGATGTGTTTCACGCCGAGATGATCGGCGCCACCCGAGTCCCAGGTCCGCGTGACGACGGTGTCGCCGGACTTCATCCGCAGCACCGGTTCCTTGTACGCGCTGAACACGCGCGAGTGCCGGTTCGGATAGATCTCATGGGTGGCGGCGTGGAGCGGCCAGCCCACTGCAACGAGCAGCCAGAATCTTTGCATGACAGCCTCCGCTCAATCCACGTAGGCGATACAGTCGATCTGTAGCAACTGGCCGGGGCGGCGGAAGCCGGTCGAGCCGAAATAGGAGCGCACGGGCTTGTTGTTTGGAAAGAACGTGTCGTAGACCTCGTTCATCGGCGTCCAGTTGTTCTCCGGATCGACGAGCGCCACCTGCACTTTGAGCACGTTCGCCATCGTCGAGCCGGCCTTGGCCAGCGCGGTCTTCATGATTTCGAGCGCGTCGGCGGTCTGCTGGCGGATGTCGCCCGGCTTGGGCCGGCGCTCCGGGTACCAGCCGCCGATGCCGCTGAGAAACAGCAGGTGGCCTGAGCGGATCGGCCCGCCGGCGGATTGCTTTTTCGGAGTCCACGCGGAGCCGCTTTGCGCCTGCGCGGCGCCGGCTCCGAACAGCGCCATGGCGGCGGATTCGATCACACGGCGCCTGGACCGGGACGGCGGTGGGAACAGGGGATTGGCTTTCATATGCCCCGCGAGTGTAACGCGGCCGAACGGCGATGCGCAAGGTCCGCCGGCGCTACCGCGCCTCGTCGCGCCCGAGAAACAGCGCGCTGATGATTTTGCGGTGGTTCTCGAGCACGCGCGTGCGGCGCACCTTCATGGTCGGAGTCAGCTCGCCGGCCTCGATGCTGAAGTCGCGATCAAGCAGGTGGTAGCGGCGGACCTGCTCGAACGGGGCGAGCTGCCGGTTCACGCGGGCGACGGCTTTCTTCATCTCGGCCGACACCGGCGGCGCGGCCACGACTTCCGAGACCGGCCGGCTTCTGTACTCCTCCATTCCCTTGAGCGACTCGGCGGCCGCGGCGTTCACCGTGAACAGCGCCGCGACATAGGGCATTTTGTCGCCGATCAGCAGCACCTGGTTGACCAGCGGCTCCATTTTGAACAGCGTCTCGATGCGCGATGGAAAAATCTTCTTGCCGTTGGAGGAGACGAGCAACTCCTTTTTGCGCCCGGTGATGTAGATGTAGCCTTCGGCGTCGAACTCGGCGATGTCGCCGGTGTGCAGCCAGCCACCCTCGAGCACTTCGGCGGTGGTCCGGGGATCCTTGTAGTATCCGGAGAACAGCGTGGGGCTCTTGATGAGCAGCTCGCCGTCCTCGCCAAGCCGCATCTGGACGCCATCGAGCGCCTTGCCGATGCTGCCCGACTTGGGCCGGTCCATCGGGTTGAGCGCCACGATGCCGCCCTCGGTCAGACCATACCCTTCGTAGATCGGCACGCCGATGGCGGCGTAGAAATCCGCCAGGTCCTTGCCAAGGGGAGCGGCGCCGGAGACGGCATAGCGCAAGCGCCCGCCGAGCCGCTCGCGGATCTTCGCGAACACGAGCCGGTCGCCGAGCTCGAGGCTCCGATCCATCCACGCCGCCGTCGTTTTGCCCTCCTGCCGGCGGCGGCTGGCATCGAGTCCGAGGCCGAGTGCGCCGTGGAAAATGCGCTGGGTGATCGGGCCGCGCTTGCGAATCTCGGTGCAAATGCTGGCGTACATGCGCTCCCACACCCGTGGAGGCGCGACGAGGAAGGTGGGCCGCACCGCCTTCAGCTCGTGCGGCAGCTTGCTCAAGCCCTCCGAGAAGTGGACCGCCATTCCCGCCCGGATCGGCAGCAGCTCCATCGCCACTCGCTGCGTGATATGCGCCGACGGCAGGAAGGCGATCGTCGAGTGCTCGGGCCCAAGCGGGATGGCCGCCGGTCCCATGTCGACATTGGCCACCAGGGCCCGGTGCGTCACCAGTCCCATCTTCGGCTCGCCGGTGGCGCCCGAAGTCAGATAAAGGATGGCGTGGTCCTCCGCCGTGACCTCGTGATGCATCCGATCGGGTAGTTCGGGATCGGCACAGATCGCATTGTGACCCCGCTGCCGCAATTCGTCGAGTGTGATCGCCTCCTCGGATTCGCCGGTCATCAGGATCCATTTCAGGTCAAGCGGCCGACTGGCGGCCGACAGCAGCGCTCCCAATGTCTTGGGGTTTTCGACAAAGACTGCCTTGGCGTCGCAGTCGCGGAATGTATTCAGGATCTCGGCCGGCGGATAGCTGGTGTAGACGGCGGCGGCGACGCCTCCGGCGACCATGATGCCGAGGTCGGAGAGATAGAACTCGAGGGAAGTTTCCGCGTCGAGGGCGACGATGTCGCCCCGGGCGAGGCCGAGCGACCGCAGCCCGGCGGCAATCTCCTCGACCGCCTGCCGGTATTCGATCCAGTTGTATGCGCGGTACTTGCCGTCGCCCACCGGCTGATAGAGCGCCGGTGCGGTTCCAAACTGCCCGGCAGCCTCCCGGAGAAGGGAGTAGACCGTGCGGGGTCTCATCCGGTCAATGCTAGCACGGCGCGCGGGTGAGGCCGCCGATCGACTACGGGCAATCGGTGGTCGAACAGATGAAGTGAATCTTTACGCCGCAGTCTGCGTTGACGCAGGCTTTCACCGTGGTGGTCGTGCCCACGATGATGTCGACGCCAATCACCTGCTTGTTGTGGTTGGGATGCTGTAACACGTTTTCCCCGTCAATCGGGATGCGGAATTGGGCCAGCGGAATAGCGGCATCCGATTCCATGGTCAGCCCGGTGCCGTTGGTGTTCTCATTCTCAAAGGTCACGTTCTTGTTGCTGCCGACTTCGCAGTTGCCGCTAAGGATCCGGCAGTACTTGACGACAACTTTCCAGGTTTGCCCGGTGGTGACCGTAAAGGTGTCCACGGCGGTTCCGTTCTCCAGCCAGTCGATGGCCGTGGCCCGGCGGCTGTTCTGCGGATGACTCCATTTGGCTTCCGAATCCTTGGCCCACACGTAGGTTCCCTTCCAGCCGATGAACAAGGAGCCTCCGATAACGATGATCGGCTGGTCATCGGGGCCGGTTGGGGGCGAGACGCCCTTCTTGGTATCCGGCTGCGGCGCCGGGCACGCGACCGAGAGCAGGACTAAGGCGACGACCGCGGTCAGCGCCGTGAATCGTGCGAACATGAACTCGTCCTCCTGTTGATGGTGTATGCGACGGGCCGTCGATCCACCCGAAGGAGGACTACGGTTGCCCGTCGGTGCTCCTCCGTAGCTCCCTACTATAGTTCTGAATATCCGCCCGCGCAAGGTATTTCTTGAAATCTTCCGCGCCCCACGTCTTCTCCAGTGCACGAACCGCTGCTTCGGCCAGTATCAGGGATTGGCGTGCGCCGGCGGCGTCACCGGATCGACGTCGCGCCCGAGCGTCGACCACCCAGGCGCGCCAGGCCGACTCCTTCTGTCCCGTCTTGCCGAACGCGGCCTGGGCCTGCCCGAGCGCCGCCAGTGCGGCTCGTAATTCGTTATTCTCGGCGGCCACTTCGGCGAACGCGAGCTGTGCTTTCGATAACATATACGGGTTGCCGGACTCCCGGGCCGCCTCGACCGCGCGCCGGGACTCGACCAGGGCTTGCTTTCGCGCGCCGGAGCGCAGCAACGCCAGGGCCAGAATCGAGCGCGCGTCAGCGGTGGTTTGCGGCTGCAAATCCGGCGAAGAAAGAACGCTCCGCATGGCGGCGGTGGATTCGTTGAAACGACCACGGCCGAGCGCCACCTCCGCCCGTACAATGGTGGTCGAGGTCAACAGCGCCGGAATCCCGGCGCCGGGCTGAGAGGCCAGGGTCACGGCTTCGGCGGCGGCCTGGTCGGCTTCTTCAAACCGGCCGAGCCGCTCCAACACTTTGGCCGAGTGCATGAGGCTGTAACCCATACCTACCTTGGCGCCCATTGCGACGCCGATCGCGTGGGCTCTGCGGAACTGCTCGAGCGCTTCCGGCAGCCGTTCCTGTTCGAATAGCACGGTGCCCATCCCTTGCAGCGCCAGCGCGATGTGCGGCCGGAACTGGATTTCCTCGGCCACTTCAAGCTGCCTCCGGAAGGCGGCCAGCGCGCCATCATAGTCTCCCTTCTGACGCCGCGCGCGCGCGATCAGGATCAGGCAGTCTCCGGTCTCCCGGCGGTACCCGCCGGCCTCGTAGAACCGAAGCGCCTCCTCGACTTCCCGAAGCCCCTCTTCCAGCTTGCCCTGCTGGATGTGCAGACTCCCCAGCGACAGCAATGCGCCGGCCTCCTGCCGCCGCAATTCGTTATGGCGTGAATACGCCAGCGCTTCGCGGAAGGTTTGGTCGGCGCGGACATAATCGGCCCGCAAAAACAGCGCGCTGCCGTGATTCATCAGACCGCGGGCGGCGAGCGTGGTCATGCCTGCCCGCTGCGCCTGATCCAGGGCCTGGCGAACCTCCTTCTCCGCCCGGTCGGTATTGCCTTCGGTGCTCGAGACAACACTCAACTGGAGCCGGGCGGCCACCTGCTGGTATTCGCTGGCGATCGTGGCGGCCAGCTCCAGCGCCCTGTCCAGCCAGAGACGGGCCTCGGCGAGCTTGTGCTCCTGACTCGAGAGCCTTCCCCGCTGGAGGTAAACTTCCGCCTGCCCTTCCAGGTTGCTCGAGGCCTGGTACAGCGCTTCGGCCTGCGAGAACGCCTTCTCGGCCTGGTCGAGCCGCCGCCCGCGCCCCTCCAGGATCCCCGTGCGAAGGTACGCGGCGGCGAATTGGGCATCGAGCCGCGCCGCTTCTCGATACTGCTCGAGCGCTTTCTTGGTCTCCTCGTTCTTCTCGTAGGCGCGGCCCAGGTCCACGATGACCTGGGCGCGGTCGGCTTCCGACGCCTGGCGCACGAGTTCGGCGTATCTGGCGATCGTGCAGCCGAAATCGCGCGTGAGCGTGCAATTGATGGCCTCGACGTAGAGCTTGTCGCCGGAACGCAACCGGGAGCGGCTTGAAAACGAGAGTGCGCGCAGCATCTCCTGGCGCGCCCGGTCGATGTAATCGAGCTCCATCCACACTTCGGCAAGCCGGGCCCGGGCGAGCGTGAACCGGCCGTCGATCTGGACCGACCGGGCCAGCGCTTTGCTGGCGCTATGATAGGTTCCGTCGCGGAGAGCGCGGAGGCCGTCCTGATACCACCTCATCGCTTCGGGCTTCGGCTGGTAGGGTATCAGCCTCCAAACCCACCATCCGACGGCGCCAACCACCAGGACCAGAACGGCAGCCGCCACCCGACGCCCAACGGGCGTCCGGAGACGCTCCGCGACGAGCTGCCACCACCGTGGCGGCGGTTCCGTCTGGCCTGCGGCGGCCAGATCGGCCCGGAATTCCTCGGCCGATTGATACCGCTGATCGGGGGTTTTCGCAATCGCCTTCCCCACGATGCGGTCGAGCTCCGCCGGCACGGCCGGGTTGAACGACGAGGGCGCCGGCGGGTCGACATGCAGGACCTGGCCGAGGATGTCGACATGGCCGCGGCCCGAGAAGGCCACGCGCCCGCTGAGGCATTCAAACAGCACCAGGCCCGTCGAAAAAAGATCGCTGCGCTCATCCAGGTCTTTGCCCATCGCTTGTTCCGGCGACATGTATTGCGGGGTCCCCATCACCGCGCCCGCGTCCGTGTACAAAGTCTCGGTCGGGGAATCTTCGCCGCCGGCGGTTTCGAGGGAGATCTCTTTGGCCAGGCCGAAATCGAGCACCTTGATTTCGCCGCGCTCGGTGAGATAGACATTGGACGGTTTCACGTCGCGGTGGATCAACTTTTCGCGGTGGGCTTCGGCCAGCGCGGTGAGAATAGCGGCGACCACCTCGATGGCGCGGGCAGCGGGCAGCGGGCCGGCGGCCAGAGCGTCCTTGAGAGTTTGGCCGCGCAGAAGCTCCATCACGAGGAAGGGCTGGCCGTCCGGGGTCTCGCCGTAGTCGTAGACGCGGGCGATATTGGGATGATCGAGGCGCGAAGCGGCCTGGGCTTCGCGCAGGAACCGCGATCGGAAAGCCGGCTGGTTGGACAGGACCTTGGGGAACTTGATGGCCACTTCGCGCCGCAGAAGAGTGTCTTCGGCTCGATACACCACGCCCATGCCGCCGGCGCGGATCTCTTCGAGAATGCGGTAATGAGAGACGGTTTGACCGATCACGGCGACAAAGGTGCTTGGATTATACATCGCCGTGTGCTGATCGGGAAGCGGTAACCTTAGAAGATGCCGCGCGCCGCCCTGGCCGTTATTCTGTCGCTGCCGCTGGCCGCCCAAGAGTGGCCCTGGTATGGAGGCGACGCCGGCGGGACCAGGTATTCATCGCTGAAGCAGATCGACCGGACCAATGTGACGCGGCTCCGGGTCGCGTGGACCCACCACACCGGCGACTGGAGCGACGGCAAGAAGTACCCGGTGCGCAGCGCCTTCGAGGCGACCCCGCTGATCGTCGACGGCGTCCTGTACGTGACCACGCCGTTTTGCCGGCTGGTCGCGCTCGACGCCGAGACCGGACGGGAGCTGTGGGCGTTCGATCCGAAGATCGACAAAGAGCGCCCGTACGTGCTCTTTGTCAATCGCGGCGCCGCCTATTGGACCGACGGCAGGCAGCGGCGGCTCTATTACGGGACGCTCGACGGACGCCTGTTCGCGATCGACGCCGCCACCGGCCGGCCCGTCGAGCGTTTTGGCAACGGCGGCTGGGTCGATCTGCGCCGCGGGGCGGCCGACGCCTTCCCGGGCCGCGCCTACGGTATGACTTCACCGCCGGCCGTCTACCGCAACCTGGTGATCACCGGGGCATGGACCGCCGATGGGGAACCGCGCGGGCCGAGCGGCGACGTGCGGGCCTTCGACGTCGATTCGGGCAAAGAGGTGTGGCGGTTCCACACCGTCCCCCGGAAAGGCGAGTTCGGCAGCGAGACCTGGGACGGCGAATCCTGGAAGGACCGGGCGGCCGCCAACGCGTGGTCGATCCTCAGCGTGGATGAGCAGCGCGGCCTGGTCTTTCTGCCGCTGACCTCGCCGGCCTACGACTATTATGGCGGCGACCGCCAGGGCGCCAACCTGTTCGGCGACTCGCTGGTTGCGCTGGACGCCGCCACCGGCGTCCGGCGCTGGCATTTCCAGACGGTACATCACAACATCTGGGATTACGACCTTCCGGCGCAACCGAACCTGGTGACCGTCACCCGGAACGGGAACCCGATACCCGCCGTGGCCCAGATCACCAAGACGGGTTTCACTTTTCTGTTCGATCGCGCGACCGGCAAGCCGCTGTTCGAGATCGAGGAGCGCGGCGTTCCCTCAAGCGAGGTGCCGGGTGAGCGCGCGTGGCGCTCGCAGCCGTTCCCGCTCAAGCCGCCACCGTTCACGCGCCAGAGCATGCGGGCCGGGGATCTGACCGACGTGACGGCGGAATCGCGCGCCTTTTGCGCCAAGCTGGTCGAGGGCGCCGTGTTCGGCGATCTCTACACGCCGATCGGCTTGAAACCCACGGTGTTGTTTCCCGGAACCAACGGCGGCGCCAACTGGGGCGGCGCTTCTTTCGATCCCGAGACGCACACCCTGTACGTCAACTCGATGGACGTCGGGATGATGTTCCGGATGGTCAAGCGGCCCGAAGGCTCCCTGATTCCCTATCGCGCGCAAGGGATGGGCACGAATAACTCCCGCTTCTGGGACCCGAAGCTGAACCCGTGCCAGAAGCCGCCGTGGGGCCACTTGACGGCGATCGATCTCGATCGCGGCGAATTCCGCTGGCGCTCGGTGCTCGGCGTGGTCGACGAGCTGATTGCCCGGGGCATTCCGCCCACCGGCACGTCGAACCTCGGCGGCTCGATAGTGACCGCCGGAGGACTGGTGTTCATTGGCGCGACCAATGACCGCCGTTTCCGCGCCTTCGACAAAGACAGCGGAAAGGAGCTGTGGACGGCGACCCTGCCGGCGAGCGCCCATGCCACGCCGGCCACGTATCTGGGGCGGAAGACGAACAAGCAGTTCGTCGTGATCGCCGCCGGAGGAGGCAACAAATACAACGACGTGTACTCGGATGCGCTGGTGGCGTACTGGTTGCCGTAGCCGCGGTCGCGGCCGCCGATCCGCCCGGATTCAGCCACAAACGGCATGCGCCGCTCAAGCTCGCCTGCCGGCAATGCCACGCCGGCGTCGAAACCGCCGAGCGGGCGGGCTTCCCCGTGTCGGCTCAATGCCGGGCCTGCCATCCCGGTCCCACCTTTCCCGGGATGCCTCCGCGCCCCATCCACAAGCTCGCCGATTTCGTCTTCTTCAGTCATGCCCGGCATGGCGAGGCGCGAATCGACTGCCAGGCTTGCCACGGCGCGGTCGGCGGCCGGGACGTTGTCGAGGCCGGCGTTGCTCACACCATGAAGGCATGCATGGACTGTCATAGGACGCGCAAGGCGACGCTGGTCTGCACGGCCTGTCACGAGCTGGGGCAGTGATCCCTGATGCCGGCGTCGAGCGCGCATTACACCTTCAAGCCGAGGCCGTACAGCAGCCACTCGATTCTGCTCGACACCCTGCCGATGGAGGGCGCCGGGCGAAGGGTGCTCGATCTCGGCTGCGGCAACGGCCATCTCGCCGCCATCTTGGCCTCGCGCGGATACCGCGTGACGGGCGTCGACCGGGCCGGCGCGGTGACCGTGCCGTTTCCGGCGGGCGTCGAGCTGAACGAAGCGGATCTGGATGACGGGCTGCCGGCCGCCGTCGGTCGATTCGACTACATCGTGTGCGCCGATATTCTCGAACACCTGAAGGATCCTCCGGCTCTCCTCGGCCAGCTCCCCGGGCGGCTCGATCCCGGCGGGTCGGTGATCGCTTCTCTCCCCAACAGCGGGAATATCTATTTCCGCGCCAATATTCTGCTCGGCCGGTTTCCCCGGCACGACAAAGGGTTGTTCGACCGGACGCACCTGCATTTCTACATGTGGGACGGCTGGCGCGAGCTGTTCGCCCGGGCGGGGCTCGATATCGAGACGGTGCGGGCGACCGGCATTCCGGTCGGGCTGGCGGCGAAGCGCTGGGAGGGGACGCTTCCGGTCCGCGCCGCGGAATGGGTATCCTATGTTCTGGCGCGGGTCTGGGTGCGGATGTTCGCTTACCAGTTCGTCGTTACCGCCCGCGCGAGGAAACTGCCGTAGTGGCCAGCAAACCCAAAGTGGTGGTTGTGATGCCGGCCTATAACGCCGCGCGGACGCTGCGGATGACCTACGCCGAGCTGCCCCACGACGTGGTCGACCTGGTGATTCTGGTCGACGACGGCAGCTCCGACGAGACCACCCGGATCGCGCGCGAGCTCGGACTCGAGCTGTTCGTCCACAATCGCAACTACGGCTATGGCGCCAACCAGAAGACCTGCTATCGCGAGGCGCTGAAGGCCGGCGCGGACATCATCGTCATGGTGCACCCGGACTATCAGTACGATCCGACGCTGCTGCCGCGGATCATCGCTCCGATCGCCGGGGGCGCGGCCGACGTCGTGCTCGGCTCCCGATTGCTCGGCGGCGATCCGATGCGGCAGGGCATGCCGTGGTGGAAGTTTGTCTCGAACCGGTTTCTGACGTGGTGCGAGAACCGGGTTTTCGGAATGAAGCTCGCCGAGTATCACACCGGTTACCGCGCGTACCGGCGGGAAGCGCTCGAGGCCGTCAACGTCGCGATGGATTCCGACAGTTTTATCTTCGATCAGGAGATCGTGGCGCAGTTTGTCGAGGTGAAAGCGAGGATCACCGAGGTGCCGGTGCCGACGCGGTACTTCCCGCAGGCCTCTTCGGCCTCCTTCTTCCAGAGCTCGATCTACGGCCTGTCGATTCTCTGGCTGCTGGCGCGCTATTGGCTGCACCGCCGCGGCGTGATGCGGCAGCGGCAGTTTGAGAGCCTCGAGCGGCGTTACACCGGCCTGGCGGCGGCCGCGCCCGAGAAGCCGGCTTCGTCGTAGATGCGATTCCCCGGCCGAGCGCGCGCCATCGTCCTGGCGGACTGCCTGCTGATTCTCGGACTCGCGGCCGCGCTCGTCTGGCCGGTGTTTCAGCTCGAGTATCTGGACAGTTGGGGATCGATCGAGAGCACTTTCATTTCCGACGCGCGCTATCTCAAAGAGAACTGGCCCGGGGGGAAATGGCAGCCGCTGTGGTATTGCGGCACGCGCTCCGATTACATCTATCCGCCGGCGTTGCGCTACGGCACCGCCTTTCTCAGCCGGATCCTCGACGTCAGCACGGCGCGGGCCTACCACGTCTATATCGGCATCTTTTACTCGATCGGGATCCTGGCGGTGTACGCGCTGGTGAGGGCCGGCAGCGGGTCTCGCGGGTCGGCCTGGATGGCGGCGGCCGGCGCAGCGCTGGTCTCGCCGTGTTTCCTGTTCATCCAGGAGATCTACGGCGACGTCAGCGGCGCGCGGCTGATCCCGCACCGGCTCAATGTCCTGATCCGCTACGGCGAAGGCCCGCACATGAGCGCCATGGCCGTGCTCCCGTTGGCGCTGGCGGCGGCGTGGTTTGGTCTGCGCAAAGGGCGGCCCGGATTCCTCGCGCTGGCGGCTGCGGCGAGCGCCTTGGTGGTGTCCAACAACTTTTATGGCGCGACCGCGCTGGTCATCTTCTTTCCGCTGGTGGCATGGTCGCTGTGGATCACCGGCCGCGACCATTTCGTCTGGGTGCGGGCGGCGGCGGTCGCGGCGCTGGCCTGCGGGTTGACGGCGTTCTGGTTGACCCCGTCCTACATGGCGGTGACGATGCGGAATATGAAGTGGGTGTCGCAACCCGGCAGCGGCTGGTCGGCGTGGCTGGCGGCCGCTGTCCTGGCGGTGTTCGCGCTGGTGACGTGGCGGCTGGCGCGCGACCGGCCCGAACGCGCCTGGGGGGTGTTTCTGGCCGGGGCGGTGACGTTAATTACCTTGAACGTTCTCGGCCAGGAGTATTTCAACTTCCGGGTGATGGGAGAGCCGGGGCGCATGGCACCGGAATTCGACCTGGCGATCACGCTGGCGGCGGCCGAGTGTTTGCGGCGGCTGTGGAACTGGCGGCCCGCGCGGGGTCCGGAGTGGTGGCCGAGGGCCGCCGTCGTAGTCCTGGCGCTGGCGGCGATCTTCCCTTCGCGGAGATACGTGCGGCACGCCTGGGAATTCTTCCCCCCCGACCTGCGTCCGGAGAATCGGATCGAAGCGCGGATCACCGGCTGGATGGCCAGGAACATGCCCGGGGCTCGAGCGCTGGCGACCGGCTCGGTCCGGTTCTGGTATGACGCCTGGCACAACCTGGCGCAGATTGGCGGCGGCTCCGAGCAGGGATTGCTGAATGAGTCGGGTGTGGTGGCGTATTTCCAAATCACCAACGGCGACGATCCGGAGCTGTCCGTGCTGTGGATGCAGGCGCTGGGCGGCGACGCCATCATTGTTCATGACAAGAAGTCCGAGGAGCTCTATCACGACTACGTGAAGCCGGAAAAGTTCACCGGGGTGCTCGAGGCCGCTTACCAGGACGGGCAAGGGAATTACATCTACAAAGTTCCCCGGCGCCACACGGGCCTGGCGCGCGTCGTCGAAGCCGGGCGAATGCGCGCGCTCGAGCCGGTGGGCTTCGACACCGATCGGGAGCATCTCCGCGCTTACGTCGATGCCGCCGAACGCAGCTCGACCACCGAGGCGCGCTGGCGGCGCCAAGGTCCGGACCTCATGCGCGTCCAGGCCACGCTGAAGGAGGGCGAGGCGATCCTCATCCAGGAAAGCTTCGATCCGGCCTGGCGCGCCTGGTCCCGCGGCGCCCGCCTGGCGATCGCGCCCGACGTCCTGGGCTTCATGCTGATCGAAGCGCCGCCGGGAGAGCACGACATCCGCGTCGTCTTCGAGCTGCCGCTCGAGAATTTCCTCGGCCGGATCGTTTTCTGGACGTCGGTCGTCGCGCTGGCGGCCCTCGGGGCGGGCTTGCCTCGTTGGGGGCCGGCGCTATGGGCGAAGCCTCTGGTCCGAACGGCGGCCGCGGGCGGACTGCTGTTTGGCGTGAACGCCACGCTGAATGCCGTGCTGTTTCTTCCCGGAGAATTTCCCTACCGCGACTCGATTGAAGCCGGATACGCCTCGACGGCCCGCTTTATCTCGAGCCATCCGAACCCGTGGGGCTGGAACCCGACACAGTATCTCGGGCTGCCGACGCAGTTTACCTATCTGCCGGTGCTCCACTATTTCGCCGCTATCTGGATGCGGCTGCTGCCGTGGCTCGATCCGGAACATGTCTACCGGATCGTCACCGTTACCCTGGCCTGCCTTGTCCCGGTGTCGGTGTTCGTCTGCGTGCTGTATTTCACAAGGAGCCGCTGGTGGGCGCTGGCGACCGGCCTGGCCTATTCGCTGTTTTCGCCGGCCTACTACTTTTTCTGGCAGATCGATTCCGATCGCGGCTTCGCCCTGCTTCCCTGGCGCATTCAGGTGTTGGTGAAGTACGGCGAGGGACCGCACAACGCCGGGCTGGTGTTGCTGCCGCTGGCGATCGTCGCCGTCTGGCGCGCGGCGACCGGGAAGGGATACTCACGGATTCTGCTGGCGGCGGTGCTGATGGCCGGCGTCACCTTGATCAACTGGGTGGCGGCGATGGCGCTGGCCTGGTGTTGTCTGATGGCGCTGATCACCGGCATCGGCACACGCCGCGACACGGGCTTCAGGGTATGGCCGGTGCTGGCGGCTGCCGGGCTAGGGTACCTGCTGGCGTGTTTCTGGCTTACGCCTTCGTTCATTCAGACGACAGCGTTCAACTGGCCGCGCGACGCCTGGGGTTACAAACTCGGCGCTCAGCAGATCTTGCTGCTCGCCGGCTTGTTCGCCGGGCCTGTCCTCTTGCGCCCGGTCTTCTGGCGGCTCCCGCGGAACGGCTATCTCTGTTTCCTGGTCCTCGCTTTCTACGGGTTCGCATACCTGGTCACGATTTACTACTGGTACAAGCGCGACACAATCCCCGAGTCGCGCCGCTATGCCCTGGAAGCCGAGCTGTTCCTCATCGTTCTTCTGTTCGAGCTGTTCCGGCAGGCGATCAAGACGCACCGGGTGTGGCTGAAGGGCGCCGCGATCGGCCTGTTTCTGTTTATCCTCCGCGAGGGCGCCGACCAGGCGAAGCGGTACGCCCTTCAGCCGTACGACCGGCTGATTCCGGTCCCGAAGGAACACACCATCGAGCACCAGGTCGCCAGCTTTCTGGCCGCCCGGAAACCGGCCGGGCGTGTCTACGTTTCCGGAGGCACGCGCTACCGGCTGAATTCGTGGTTCGAGATTCCGCAGCTCAGCGGCACTTTCGAGTCGGGACTGACCAACCTGATGTCGCTCTATGTCGACTACCAGGTCCGCACCGGGGTGGCCAGCGCGCCGGGCCAGCGTGGCGACGATGCGGTGCGTCTGCTGAAGGCGGCCGGCGTCGAGTACGTGGCCATTCACGGGCCGGGCTCGAAGGAGCATTACCGCGATTTCAAGTTTCCGCGCGAGTTCGACGGTCTGCTCGAGCGGGTCTATTTCAACGGCGACGATACGGTCTACCGCGTCCCGTTTCATTCGTACGCGGCGCTGGTCCGGCGGGAGGAACTGCCGGCCATCATCCCGATCGGCAGCGGCATGAAGCACTCGCGGCGCTACGTCCAGGCGCTCGACGGGGCGGACCGCCCGGTCCTGACGGCGCGCTGGCGTGGAACCAGCGGGCTGGAGGTTGAAGGAAGGATTCCAGAGGGGATGCTTGTCTCCGTGCAGGTATCGCACGATAAGGGTTGGGAGGCTTGGCAGGATGGCCGGCGGATTCCCATTGAAATGGACGTGATGGGATATATGGTGTTGCATGCGAGGCCCGCGCCGGCGACGCGAATCGTATTGCGATTCGCCGCCAGCCGCGAGACGCGTTGGCTGGGTGCGCTCAGCGCGTGCTCCTGGATTGCCGCCCTGGCCGGGCTGTGGCTCGAAAAGCGGCGGCGGCGGGCGGCGGGCGCATGATGCATCTCTGGGCTCGTTTCTGGCGGCGGTTAGGGC
>Ga0247727_10011173_pt1 | contig 15730 bp, 15 predicted proteins | sample WisWelCaveWW1625_FD_202498 | JGI IMG/M metagenome (GOLD analysis project Ga0247727, IMG submission 202498) | Biofilm microbial communities from Wishing Well Cave, Virginia, United States - WW16-25 | ecosystem: Environmental > Aquatic > Deep subsurface > Groundwater > Cave microbial mat | place...
CAAGCTGCTCACGGATTCCAAGGCGACGCTGAGCGGTCTGCGGAATCATCTGGGCGAGTGGCTGCGCATGCGCGTCAAGCCGGATTCCACGGTCTACGTCTACTTTGCCGGACACGGCACGCCGAATTTGCAGACTCAATCGGGGGCCATCGTGCCCTGGGACGGCCATCCCGATTTTCCGGCCGGGCTGTACACACTCAAGGAACTCGAGGACACGCTCAGCGCGCTTCCGACCAAGGACGTCATCGTCTTTTTGGATTCGTGTTTTTCAGGCGGAGCCGGACGGTCCGTGCTGCCGAAGGGGGCGCGTCCCATGGGCTTGCAGTATCCCGTGTTGAGCGCGGGACAGGTCATGGTCCTGGCCGCGGCGACGGGGACCCAGATCAGCTCCGATTACGACAAGGCCGAGCATGGCCTGTTTACCCATTATCTTCTGGCGGGGCTGCGGGGCGAGGCCGATGCGGACAAGGATCAGATCGTCACATTGCGCGAGCTGGTTCCGTTTGTCAGGGCACGCGTCGCCCACACGGCGGTGGAGGAACTCAACCGTGAACAGACGCCGACGCTGCTGCCGGGAGAAGAGGCGTTGAAAGCCCGGAGCGGGCTTCCGCTGGCTCACGTCGTCGCCGGCAGTGACGCGCGCCACGCCTTGAATCAGAAGGAACAGGAACTGAAGGCCTTGGACGAGCAGCACCGGCGGGTGGATGAGCAGACGAAGCTCACGGTGATCCAGCAACAGATCGAGGAACGAAAGAAACAGCTCGAAGAGAAGCAAAAGGGGATCGAAGTGGCCAGGGCGCCGGCGTATCAGGCACCGCCGGTCAACCTGCCCAAAGAGATGACAGGGAAGGACGGCGCGCCGATGGCGCTGGTCCCGGCGGGCGAGTTTCTCATGGGAAGCAACGCGGAGGCCGATAGTCCGGAACACCGCGTGCATCTGGATTCGTTCTATATGGATAAGTTCGAGGTGCCGAACGTCCGATACGCGAAGTTCCTGGGAGATACCAAGCGGAATCCTCCGTTCTATTGGGATGAGATCCGGCTCCCCGGCGAGGGAGACCGCCCCGTGATCGGGGTGGATTGGCACGACGCCGAGGCTTATTGCACCTGGGCGGGCAAGCGAGTGCCCACCGAGGCGGAGTGGGAAAAAGCCGCGCGCGGAACCGACGGACGCCGCTACGCCTGGGGAAACGACGAGCCCAGCAGCCTGCTGGCCAACTACAACTGGGACGGGAAACGGACCTGGCAGGGGCTCAGCACGATTTCGCCGGTGGGAAGCTACGAGGCCGGCAAAAGCCCCTACGGCATTTACGATCTGACCGGCAATCTTTGGGAGTGGGTGTTTGATTGGTACGACGCGACCTATTACCGGCTCTCGGCGAAGGAGAACCCGACCGGCCCGGCCAAGGGCACGATGAAGTCGTTGCGCGGCGGCGCCTGGTTGACGCCGGGCCAGCGGAGTCCCGTCACCCGCCGGAACTTCGAACCGTCGATGAACCGGCAATTGTATCTGGGGTTTCGGTGCGCCCAGTCCGTCAAGCCCTAGCGCGGCCTGAAGACACACATTGACTTTCCCGAGCCATGGCATGAGAATAGCGGCGGTTGAGTAGTCGGTGCGATGCAGCCCACTCTTCAAGGAGGTTCCCGATGATCTCTCCAGCGCAGATGGCCCATCAGCGAACAACGCTCTCGGATTGCAGTGGAACGATGTACGACCATGCCGCGCAGCGGCGACTGGCTGATCCCCGGGATCCCAACCCGAATCCAGGCCCCTTTCCGGGCAAACCGACTCCCACATCAGATGGAGAAGCGTTCTGATCCGTTCGAGAAGAGCCAAGGAGGCCCCTATGATGACACCATCCACGTTGGCGCAATCCAGATTCACGCTCTCGGATCTTTCGGCGAGCGTCTACGATCATATCTCACAACAGCGGATGGCTGATCCGCGTGACCCCCATCCGCCTGGTCCGTTTGATCCGCGGAAAGACACCAACGACGGAGAAGCCTGGTAACAAACCGTTGTAACCGGGGGCTGCGCAGTCGCGCGGCCTCCCGGTACTTGTTCGACCTTCTTCCTTTCTTTTTATCGACCTCGTCCAACGTCGAGAACGCAGTCCTTCTGCCATGACCTCCGGCAATCCGGTGACGTTCCTCTATACCAATTCCTATGACGGGTGGGCCGATCTCCTCGTAGACCGCCTGGGCGGCGACCGGGTATTCCGGTTCAACCTGGATTTGTGGCGCGAGTATGAAATCTCGATCGATCCTGACGGGTTTCGTTTTGCAAACCGGGCGGACCGGGCCGTGGCGGCGACACAGGTGGCGAAGTTTCTCTGGCGGCGTCCCCGAACCAAACAACAGTTGTTCCCTGAAAAGGATTTTCCCCGTGAGGAGATCTATGAGGACGGGGAGCTCGCCTATGCGATGCGTGAACTCTGGAACCGGATGTATTACGCCGGCAAGGCCGTCCTGATCGATCCCTGTTCAGACCAGTTGGCCGGCAAGCTGACGCAGGCCCGGATCGCGCAACGGTATTTCTCCGTGCCGGCGTGGAAAATGGTCTCGGGTGTCAAGGGTTCACCGGGAACTCCCCCTGCGGCGGTCAAGAGCCTGACCTCGCAGCGCGTTGAGGCGCGGACGACGCTCTACACCTCCCGCATCGCCGAGGACGAGCTGGCTTCAGAGTCGCCGTGGTTCATTCAGGAATACATCGAGGCGGACCGTGATGTGACGGTCGTGTGTATCCGTGGGGCGCTCTTTTCCTTCGAATTCCAGCGGGCGCTGCTGCCCCCCGGCGTCATCGATTGGCGGCGGGCCGTGGAAATGGAGCCGGCCCTGGCGGCGAAGTGGGAGCCACGCACGCTGCCCAATTCGCTGGAGCGGGGCATCGGAGCGTTCATGCAGGACATGGGGCTGCACTATGGCCGGCTGGACTTTCTTCTGGCCGGCGACCGGTACTGGTTTCTCGAAGTGAATCCCAACGGCGAGTGGGGCTGGCTGGATCCCCACGGCAAGGCGGGGATTCTGGATACACTGATCGAAGAACTTTCTCCGGGCACGCCCTGCCACCCGCTGCCTAGGCCGCGGATCATCCGTGCTGCGTCGAGTATGTAAGGCCCGCTTCTCTCGATGCTGCCACTATTTGCTTGAAAAGCATCGGCGGTGAGACTAGTATTTTTCTTCGGAAGCGACAGGGCTATAACCATTCGCTCAAAGGAGGCGCCGATGCTCACTCCATCCCGCTTGGCTGCACAGAAACTCACCCTCGACGATCTGGCGGTCAGTGCCTACGACCACGAGCGGCAGGTTCGTGAGTCGCTCGATCCCAAGACGCCGTTTCCTGTGTCCGACACCGCGTTCGACGGGGAACAGAAGTAACAGCGCGTCTCTGCACCCTTAGGGCGGGAGCCGGATGTCGTCCATCCGGCTCCCGCTCTTTTTCGATCATGATCACCAGGCACCCATAGTTCGCTGACTGCAAGGCTGGTTGTGCGGACCTTTTTCTATACCAATTCATTCGACCTCTCGGCCGATCTGCTGATCCGCAAGCTCGGCTCCGAGCGGGTCTTTCGTTTCAACTTCGACCTCTGGAAAGAGTACACGATCGACATTAGGCCGGATCGCGTGACGATCACAAATCCGACCGGTCTGACGGTGCAGTCGTCCGACATCGTCAAGTTCCTCTGGCGCAAGGTGTACACCACTCAACAGCTGTATCCGGACCGGTCGTTCCCGCGCGAGCAACTCTATCAGGAGGAAGAACTGGCCTACGCGATGCGGGAGGTCTGGAACCGGATGTATTACGAAGGTCGGGCTGTCCTGATCGATCCCCTGTCCGATGATCTGGCCGGCAAGCTGGTCCAGGCGCGGATTGCGGCGGCCTGCTTTCCCGTTCCTGCGTGGCGATTCGTGGCCGGGGCGTCGTCGGCGTTCGATGCCGGGCGGACCTCGGTGGTCAAGAGCCTCACGTCGCAGCGTGTCGGGGAGAAAAGCGTCCTCTTCACGACGCGCGTTCAGGAAGATCAATTGGCGCCCGCCTCGCCGTGGATGATTCAAGATCTGGTTGAGGCGCATCGGGATGTCACGGTGGTCGTCATCCGGGATGCCCTGTTTGCATTTGAGTTTGACCGGGGCGCGTTGCCGGAACAGGTGATTGATTGGCGTCAGGCCCGCATCCGGAATCCTGCCCAGACCTGGCATCCGCACCGGCTCCCTCCGGAGACAGCCTCCTCGATCCGGCAATTCATGGAGGCGATGGCCCTCCATTACGGCCGATTGGACTTCCTCCTGGCCGGCGACCGGTACTGGTTTCTCGAAGTAAATCCCAACGGCGAATGGGGCTGGCTGGATCCCCACGGCGAAGCGGGGATTCTGGATACACTGATCGAAGAACTTTCTCCGGACACGCCCTGCCACCCGCTGCCGAACCCGCGCCTGATTCGCGCCTGACCGGACAGGGCTTCCAGGCCATCCCCGCCTTGACTTTCCCCCGTCGAGTTTGTTCAAATGCGCGCGGTATTCGGTGCTTGTCCGGTACAAACGATGCCCTCGAACGATCCGTTTTATGCGGGCTTAGGGCAGGCGGTCCGGGTCGGGACCGAGATGCTCGCAGCCCTGATTGTCGGGGGCGGGTTAGGCTGGGCGGCTGATACCTATCTGCTCGCGTCCGGGCCCTGGGGCATGGTGGTTGGGCTGATCGTCGGTGCGGCGGCAGGCATCCGCAACGCGATGCGCACGGCGCAGAACTGGCCGAAGTAAGAAAGGCATTCCGTGGAAGAAAGTCCACTCCATCCCTTCGAGTTGCACAATTATATTACGCTGACACCGTTCGGCTTGGATATCTCCATCAACAAGGCCGTGATCATGATGTGGGTGGTGGTCGGGCTGGCGGCGTTTCTCCTGGTGAAGGCCGGCCAGTCTCGCAAGATGGTCCCGACCAAGCTGCAGAGCCTAGGCGAGCTGCTCGTGGGCTTCATCCGCGACATTATCCTCGACACGATGGGCAAGGACGGGCTGAGATTCTTTCCGTTTATCGCGACGCTCTTCGTTTTCATTCTCTTCTCTAATCTCCTCGGGTTGATTCCCGGTACCTATACCGTCACGAGCCAGATCATTGTAACCGCGGTGTTTGCGCTGACGGTCTACGGGATCAGTATCGTCATGGGCTTCATCCTGCACGGCGTGAAGTTCCTCGGCATCCTGGTGCCGCCGGGCACGCCGGGCTGGCTGCTGCCGTTGATGATCCCGATCGAACTGGTCAGCCAGCTGGCGCGGCCAATTTCGCTGGCCGTGCGGTTGTTCGCGAACATGACGGCGGGCCACACGATTCTCGGTGTGCTGTTCGGGCTGGCGATCGGCGGAGGACTGTTGATCGGCTGGCTGCCCTTTGCGTTTACGATCGCGATGAACGGCCTGGAAGTCGGCATCGCGTTCATTCAGGCGTACATTTTCACGACCCTGACCTGCGTGTACATCGGGGATGCGTTCCATCTGCATGGCGCCGATGAGCACGCGCATTGAGCTCACGTCTCTGATCATTTAAGGAAGGAGTCTACGACATGGATGCAGCAGCAGCAGCGTTGGTGGGCATGGGATTGGCGGCCGCGGGCTTTGCCGGAGCCGGCGTCGGGATCGGGTATATTTTCGGCAAGATGATCGAAGCGGTGGCGCGCCAGCCGGAAGCGGAAGGTCGGGTCGGCAAGTACATGTGGATCGGCTTCGCGCTGGTCGAAGCGATCGCGCTCTACGGGCTGGTCATTGCGTTTATCATCATGGGACTCCGCAAGTAGGGAGCGTTAACCGTTATTCGTTAACCGTTAATCGCGAAGACTTCTCGTTTAACGATTCCCGTTTAACGTTTCACGAGAGAAAACATGCCGCAATTTGACACGCATTTCTTTTCGTCGCTGATCTTCTGGGAGTTCATCTCCTTCGGCATTCTGTTCTGGGTGCTGTGGAAGTTCGCCTTCCCGCCGATTCTCCAGACTCTTGACGAGCGCGAGCGGAAGATCAAGGAGAGCCTGGAGCAGGCGGACCGGCATCGCGCCGAGGCCGAGCAGAAGATGCAGGAGTACGAGGCGAAGCTTAAAACCGCCTCCAAGGAAGCCGAGACGATGCTGGCTGCGGCCAAGGAGCGGGCCCAGCGGATCATGGAGGAGAACGAGCAGCGCCTCAGGACGGAAACGCAGCGGTCCAAGGAAGATGCGACGCGTGAAATCGAACAGGAGCGCCGGCGGGCGATTCAGGACATCCGCAACCAGACGACCGAGATGGCGTTGCTGGTGGCCGAAAAGGTGGTCGGTCGCAGTCTCAACGACGCCGATCACAAGCGGATGGCTGACGAGGCCCTGGCCTCTGTCGCGGAGAGCCGCAAGACGTGATCCGTGAACCGTAATCCGTGAACAGTTGAACGAAGACTGTACTCTTCAGGTTTTACGGATAACGGGTTACGGTTTACGTTCCCTCCCTATTCCCACCACCTCTGCGATAGCCGGCCGGATCGAGGGTGACGGAGGCGAACCCGAGCTGCTGAAGATAGTCGGTGATCCTGGCGCCGAGAGTTGGTTCCAGAAGGCGCGACACCTCGGTGGACTCCACTTCCACCCGCGCGGCTCCTTCCGAGTCCCGCACGCGGACCTGCCGGAATCCCTGCTCCAGTAAGAATGCTTCCGCCCGTTCCACGCGCGAGAGTTTCTCGACCGTGATGGGCGTGCCCCGTTGAATGCGGGAGGAGAGGCAGGCCGCCGCGGGCTTGTCCCAGTTGGAAAGGTTCAACTCGCGGGCCAGTTCGCGGACTTCCATTTTGGATAATCCGGCTTCAACCAGCGGACTGCGCACGCCCCATTCACGGGCGGCTGCATGGCCGGGCCGCTCGTCGCCCAAATCGTCCAGGTTCGTGCCATCCACCACCGCGCGCACCTTCAATTCCTGCTGCAGGCTTCCCAGTAATTGGTAGAGATCCGTCTTGCAGTGGAAGCAGCGGCTGGCGTCGTTCTGCACGAAGGCAGGGACTTGCAACTGATCGGTCCGGACGATCCGATGGCGCGCGCCGATTTCAGCAACGAGCCTCCTGGTCCAGTCGAGTTCAATGTCAGGAAAGGTCGGCGAGACCGCCGTGACGGCGAGCGCCCTGTCGCCCAGTGCGTCCTGCGCGACTTTCAGCACGAGCGTGCTGTCGATGCCGCCCGAAAAAGCGACGAGGACCGATCCCATGTCCTCCAGCAATTGTTTCAGCCTGGTCAGTTTGTGCTGCAACATGGCTACTTACGCACAAGTAGGACTGAGGACTGAGTGCTGAGGACTGAGGGCAGACCTTCTGAATTCATCATTCTCTCAGTCCTCAGTCCTCGAACCTCAGTCCTAGACGTCCGCGTTACGGCTGCTTGAGTTTCGCCTCGCCCATTTTGCCGACGGCGACGAGCGCGTAGCGGTCGGGGTGCAGGTATTGTTTGGCGACGCGCAGCACGTCGTCCGCGTTCACGTTGGCGATCCACGACGGGTACTGCGTAAAGTAATCGAGGCCCAATCCATAAAATTCGACCTGGCAGAGGACTTCGGCCAGCTTGTGCGTGGTGTCGAACCGCATGGGAAAGCTGCCCATGAGATACGATTTGGCCTCGGAGAGTTCCTTGGCCGAGACCGGCGCCGCTTTCATCGCGTTCAGTTCCTTCAGAACGCCGGTGAGCGCCTGGTTGGCCGTTGCGTTGCGGGTTTGGAGACTGACCAGGAAGGGACCGGACGCGGCACGGGGCTCGAACTGGCTCATGACGCCGTAGGCCAGGCCCTGCTTGTCGCGGATCGAATCCATCAGCCTCGAAGAAAATCCGCCGGCGCCCAGGATGTAGTTCATGACCGTGACGGCGTAAAAATCAGGGTTCGTCCGGCTGATCCCGACGTGCCCGAGGACGAGCGTCGTCTGGGTCAGCTCCTTGTCGATCAGCTTGACGACCGGCTTGTCGATGGCCGCCGGCGAGGCTGTGGTCCGCGCAGGCTCGGGGCCCTTCTGCCACGATCCAAAATGTTTCTCGATCAGCGCGCGGGCCTGCTCCACGGTGAGATCGCCCACGACGGCGAGAATCGTCCGGTTCGGCAGATATTCGCGTGCGTGGAAGGCCTGGACATCGGCGCGGTTGATGGCGGGCAGTGTGTCGTCCGTTCCATTGACCGGCCAGCTATAGGGATGGCCATTGAACACGAGTTGGCTGAACGCCTTGCCGGCCACGGCTCCCGGATCGTCCTTTTGCGCGATGATTTCACCGAGGATGAGTGTCTTCACGCGCTGCAATTCGGGTTCCGGAAACGACGGGTGCAGCAGAATGTCGGCCAGCAGCTCGAAGCCCAGGTCGGTGTCCTTGACCAGCACCCGCGTCGAGGCCGTGGTGAAGTCGTGCGTCGCCTTGGCCTCCAGCGTGCCGCCGACGAATTCGATCTGCTCCGCCAACTGCGTGACGTTCCGGGTCGTCGTACCCTCGTCCAGCAGGCTGGCCGCCAGATTGGCCAGGCCGGCTTTTTCAGGCGGGTCCTGCACCGAGCCGGTTTTCACGAGCGCCTGGATCTGCACGATCGGCAGCGCGTGCTGCTCGACCACAAGGATCGTCAGGCCGTTCGGCGTCACGAAGCGATGGGGCTTGATCTCGGCCGCATGCAGCGGGGTGTTCACGAGTAGGCCGACCAGCACGAGAAACGCTCCGCCCACTTGCCCCTTGCCCCTTGCCTCTCGCCCCGCCTTCCGCATTATTTCGCCTCCGCAGTAACTGTCGGCGTCGGGATGAGGATGCCGACGGTCCGTCCGTCTTCGACGAGATATTTCTGCGCGACGCGTGTGACGTCGTCGGCTTTCACGTCGCGGAGTTTCTTGACGAACTGCTCCACCTGCTTCCAGCCGGCGCCCGTGGTTTCCGCCTGGCCGAGGAGCATCGCCTGGCGGAAATTGGAGTCCTGCCCGAAGATGTAGGCCGCCTCCACCTGATTCTTCGCCCGCTGCAGTTCCTGCCCGGAGGGCGCCTCCTGCTGCAGCTTCTGAATTTCGGCGTAGACCGCGCGCTCAACCTGCCCGGTGTCCTGTCCCGGCGCCACCACCGCGAAACAATAGAACAGGTCCGGATCAGTCTGCAGCAGGCTGTATTCGGCGCCGACCGCCAGCGCCAGCTTTTGCTCGTAGACGAGGCTGCGGTACAGCCGGGACGTTTTCCCATGCGAGAGGATGGATTCCAGGATCGTCAGCGCGTAGGCATCGTCGCTGGAATAATTCGGCGTCCGGTAGCCGATCATCACGGACGGCAACTGGGCGTCGCGCTTGACGACGATGCGGCGCTCGCCCTTCTGCTCCGGCTCGGCCGTCACGTGTTGCGGCGGCAGCGGTCGTTTTGGAATCGGCTCGAAGAAACGCTTGATGGCCGGCAGCAGCCTGGCGGCCTTGATGTCGCCGACGACGATGAGCGTGGCGTTGTTCGGGACGTAGTAGGTGTCGTAGTGCCGCTTGAGGTCCGTCCGCGTCATGGCGTTGAGATCGGGGAACCAGCCGATGATCGGCCAGTGATAGGGATGCATCTGAAAGGCCTGGGCGAAGAGGGCTTCGGCCAGGTACGATTGCGGATCGTCTTCGGACCGCAGGCGCCGCTCTTCCTTCACCACTTCGCGCTCGAGCTGAAATTCCTTGTCGTCCAGCAACAGGCCGCGCAGCCGGTCCGCTTCCAATTCGAGGGCCAACTCGACCTTGTCGGCCGCGAGGTTCTCGAAATAGGCCGTGAAATCCTGGCTGGTGAAGGCGTTGTCGTTGCCGCCGTTTTTCTTGATGAGGCGCGAGAACGCGCCTTTCGCGTACTTGGGCGTGCCCTTGAACATCATGTGCTCGAGCATGTGGGAGAGCCCGGCCCGTCCCATCACTTCGTTGCGCGAGCCGACCTTGTACCAGATCTGCACGGTGACGACCGGCGCCTTGGGCGATTCGACCAGCAGCACCTTCATGCCATTGGCGAGCTGATGTTCCTGTACTTCAAGTGCGAATGCAGACGGACTGCCGCTCAGGAGCCACACGATCGCGATGATGAGGGTGGTGAGAAACCGAATCAGGCCAGACCGCATGGCACACGCTAACAACCGGCTCACGCGGGTGTCAAGGTGGGGAGGGGACGAGCGTGGCGTGCGGTCTGCCTTCCGTGCTCGCAGAACGCGCACACTCGGAAGGTGCTCGTTCAATGCGCGCAGTCGAAGGCAGACCGTCCGCCGCTCGCAGAGGGAATATCCGGCGGGGACAGACCGCCGATGGGTCTGTCCCCGCTCGGAGTGGGGACAAACGGCGTCTTGCTGATTTCGCTACGAACGGTCATGCGCAGGCAGGCTGACAAGCTGGCCCAATTGTCCGCAGGCGCCGAGCACGTCGCGGCCCTTGCTCTTGCGGATCAACGCGTCGAAGCCGGCCTTCCGCAGCAGGGTTTGGAAGCGCAGCACGTCGCTGTCGGCGGGGCGGCGGTACGGGCTGCCGGGGAACGGATTGAATGGAATCAGGTTGACCTTGCAGCGGATGCCGTTGAGCAGTTTGGTCAGCCGCCTGGCGTCCTGTTCCGAATCGTTCTCGCCGGCCAGCAGGACATATTCGAACGTGAGTTTGCGATGGGGCGGCAGCGGGTAGGCCCGGCAGGCGGCCAGGAGACGGTTGAGCGGATGCAGCCGGTTGACGGCTGGCATGAGCCGGGTGCGCTGCGCGTCGGTCGTCGCGTTGAGTGACACGGCCAGATTGACGCCGAGCGCCGCGACATCGCGCAGGCGGGACGCGAGCCCCGCTGTGGACAAGGTGATGCGTCTGGCCGAGATGCCAAGCCCCCAACGAGCGTTCGTGAGGCGCGTCACGGCCTCGGCCACGGCCTCGAAGTTCGCGAGCGGTTCGCCCATGCCCATCAGGACGATGTTCGTCAGCCGTTCGCCCGGCTCCAACCGGTCCTGCGCGGCCAGGGCCTGCTCGATGATTTCAGGCGCAGTCAGGTTGCGCTTCAGGCCCATCTGTCCCGTGAGGCAGAATCCGCAGTCCAGCGTGCAGCCGACCTGGGTGGACAGGCAGAGCGTCAGCCGGTCCGCGTCGGGGATCAGCACGCTCTCGATGACGAGGCCGTCCTCCAGGCGCAACAGAAATTTCCTGGTGCCGTCGCTCGAGCGGCGGACCTCGCAGTCGGTTATCCGGTCGATGACGGCAATCGAGGACAGACGCGCGCGTTCGGCCTTGGACAGGTCGGTCATGCGATCGATCTCGTGGACACGTTCCTGATAGAGCCAGTGGAGCATCTGCCGGGTGCGGAACTTCGGCCAGCCCAGGTCCTTCACGTATTCTTCGAGAGCCGGCTCGTCGAGCGCGAGCAAATTGATGCGCGTGGCGGTGGAGGCGGCGCGGGAGCGGTCCTGTCGAGCCATGAACGGAGCGTAGCATAGGGTTCGAGAAGCAGACAAGGCGGGGACTGACACCCTTCTTGTTGGTGTCTGTCCCCGTTCCAGTTGACGGAACATAGGGACAGGCACTGCCGCGGACGGCAGAGCCAGTCCCTGTGGTATATAATTGACCCATTGAATCCCGTCGTGTTCCATAGACGCGTCCCGGTCGTGCGTGCCCGAGGTGCTATGCGCATCGCGAGTCTGCTGTTCATGTTGGCGCTGTCGTCCGTGCCTGTCTCCGCAGAGGAGGGCGCGCCGCCGCCTGCGTCCAGCGACCCCTCGTGCGAAACGGCCGAACAGTGTTTCCGCAGCGCGCTGGCGCCGGATGCCACGGCCGTGTCGGCCGACGAACGGCTCGCGCGCAAGCTGGAGCGTCTCAAGCGGGTCACGGAACGCCATGCCGGCTCGCTGTGGGCGCGCCGCGCGACGCTCGTGACGGGCGTGCTGCTGATCGAACGCCAACCGGCCGAGGCGCTGGCCTACCTGCGCGCCGCGCAGCGCGACTTCCCTCTGCTGGAGGATTACGTGCGGTTCTGGATCGGGGACGCGCTGCTGAAATCCGGCGATGTCTCGGCCGCCGCGTCGTTTCTGGACATCATTCCCAACGTGGTGCCCGACACGCTGCTCTCGTCACGGATCGCGTATCGCGCGGGCGAGGCCTGGTTCCGGGTGGGGCAATGCGCCTACGCGACGGAACCGTTGGCACGGAGCGTGGCGCAGGAACCCCAGGATGCCGGCGCAGCGCGCGCATTGCTGATGCTGGCCGAGTGCCAACATCAAGATAGCCGGTCTCCCGACAGCGCCGTCACGCTCCGGCAGATCTGGATGCGGTACCCGAAGACACCGGAAGCCGATGAGGCGGAGAAGCGGCTGTCGCAGCGGCTGAACAACGGCCAACCGTGGAAGCCGTCGCCGGATGAGCGCTATGTCCGGGCCTCGGCGCTTGCCGCAGCCGCGATGAATGAAGACGCCGTGGAAGAGTTCAAAGTCTTTCTGGCCTCGGCCCCCGGCCATTCGAAACGGGAGGAAGCCAAGCTGAGGCTCGCCATGGCGCTGGCCCGGCTGAAGCGATACGACCAGGCGAAACTGGTGTTTCATGAGCTGGCGTCCGGCGGTCCATCGACCGAGGCGAACGAAGCCGCGGTCTGGCTGGCGCGCAGTTATCTCAGGATGGGGGACGGCGACAGGCTGGTCGGTCTTCGCCAGGCCTATCCGAAGCTGACGCTGACGCCGGAGCAGCAGGCGCTGATCCTGATCGTGCTGGGCACGTGGTTCGACGATCAGAATCAATTCGACCAGGCCGTGGCGCACTATCGCCAGGTCGCGCAGCTCGGCGATCGCACGGAGCAACGCGCCGAGGCCTTGTGGCGCATCGGGTGGATCCAGTACCGCACGGGGCAGTACAGCGAGGCGGTCAAGACGCTGCAGGACCTTGTCGCCATCCGGGAGGATCCCGCCAATAATCCGCAGGCGCTCTACTGGACGGCGCGGGCGCTCGAGCGACTGCAAGATTCAAAGGCGGCCGAGGTCTACCAGATGCTGTGCCGGAAATATGCCTGGACCTACTATTGTCAGTTGACGCGCAGCCGGCAGGAGGTGCCGCCACCGGATCCTGTCAACGGCACGCCGGACTCCGAGCCGGGCGAGGCCGGCGGATCAAGCATTGCGCAGAACGTGCATTACCGGCGGGCCGTGGAATTGCGCGCGCTCGGTCTCGAGCAGGAAACCGGCCGCGAAGTCACATGGTTATTGGATCGGTATGTGCGGAATCGCGCGGCGCTGGTCGAGTTGATTACGCGTTTGAGCGAGGCCGGCGGGTACCATCAGGGACTCCGGCTGGCGCGGCTGCATTTTCGAGACGGGCTCGAGCGCGGCCTGGAGCCGGTGCAGCCGTCGCTATGGAGCGTGGCCTACCCGACGGTGTACCTGCCGACCATTCGCGCGTTCGGCAGCGACCGGTTCGATCCGTATCTGGCCGCCGCGGTCATCCGCGAGGAGAGCCAGTACGATGCGCGCGCGGTGTCGCGCGTCGGAGCGATCGGGTTGATGCAGTTGATGCCCACGACGGCGCAGGCCGTGGCGCAGCGGAACGGCGGCACGGTCGGCCGCGAAGAGTTATTCGATCACGAGACCAACATCCGGTATGGCGTGCGCTACCTCGAACAATTGATCGGGCAGTTCAACGGCAACCTCGTGCATGCCGTCGCGGCCTACAACGCCGGGCCGCCCGTCGTCACGACCTGGATTCAGAAATTCGGCGACAAGGAGCCGGACGAATTCGTGGAGTTGATCCCCTATCAGGAAACGCGCCAATATGTCCGGCGGGTGTTGCGCAGCTACCGCGAGTATCGCCGTCTGGGCGGCGAGGCCTGCGCAGTCCGTTCCCTTGACAAGGCCTGCTGAGGATTTTATAGTACCTCCAATATCTGGGCCGTGCGCGGGTTGAGCACCGCAATATCTGGTGGTAACCGATGGCGGGCGACAAACTAACTGGGCTGGAAGCGCGCATCCGGGAGATGGTCGAGTTGATTCAGACGCTCAAGCGCGAGAACGCCGGTTTGAAGAGCGATCTGCGCGCGGCCAGGGAACGGCTCGTCAAGCAGCATGCGTCCGGTGATCAGTGGGTGTCGGAGCGCACGGATATCAAGGCGCGCATTGAAAAGGTCTTGAGCGAACTGGACTCCCTCGAATTCATCGAAGAGTCCAAGGAGGTGGCGCTTGACTAAGACCATCGAAGTCGAAATCTACGGACAGCGGTATGTGGTGACCGGCGCGACCGACGAGGAGTACGTCAAGCGCTGCGCGAACTATGTGGATACCCAGATCCGGGTGCTGGCGCAGGGGATGAAGTCGGCGACACGCGCCAAGCTGGCGGTTCTCGCCGCGCTCAACATCACGCACCAGCTGTTTCAGGCGGAGCAGACGCACCAGGAAGGCGATGCCGAGATCGACCGGCGGACGTCGAGCCTGCTGGAGTCCATCGAGGAGCAATTGGAGCCGGCACGCAAGCGATAGCGGGCGATAAGGATGCTTGCAAAGGTTTCTTGTATTTGATACGGTGCAAATAGCCCCTGTGAGGGGAAGTAGTAGGGTAGAATATTGTGGCAGCGGGAAGCAGGAACGAGAAGGCTGACGGTATTCCAACGCGGAACTTGTCGAACGTGCTGAAAACACTGGAGTTCATCACACGGTGGGTGCGGGTTTCCGGGGTCACGCTGGGCGGGGCGGTGCACACGATTAGAGACATGATGGGAACGCCTGTCCGGCTGGCAGTAGTGAGGGCGGCGCGGAGCGTCGCGCAACGACCACGACGAGATCAATCCCGGCCCGTGTAACGGCGTACGTTCTTCAGTCTGCTTGACCGGCCTTTCCTTTCTGATCTGACCATCCGATTGATCCGGTTCCTTCGTGCTGATCGGCTGCTGACCACTCGCATTTCACCCTGCTCACGCGTTGTACGATCCAATCGAACCGTGTGCGTCCAACGGGCACGGCACGGGTGAAGGGAGTCCCCCGCTGTGATCGAGACTATTCTGACATATGTGATCGCCGGAGTATTCGGCGCGGTGGCCGGTGTCGGTGGCTATCTGGCAGTCCGTCGCAATACCGTGGCGGCGCAGCAGCGCCAGGCCGACGAACAGGCCGTTCGGGTGAAGCAGAATGCCGAGCGTGAGGCCGAGACGCTGACCAAAGAGGCCAGGGTCGAGGCGAAGGATCTGCTGTTGCAGGCCCGGACCAGTCTGGAGAAGGAACAGAAAGAGAAGCGGGTGGAGATGGGCGTCGTGGAGAAGAAGCTGCTCCAGCGCGAAGAGCAACTGGAGCGGAAGGCCGGTTCGCTGGAGCGCGGCGAAACAGAGGTGCAGAAGCGCGAAACGACGCTGACAAAACGCGAGACGGCACTGACTGCGTCGGAGGCGGCCTGCGAACGCGCGGCCAAGGAGCACCGGCAGGCGCTGGAGCGCGTGGCCGGACTGACCGTTGAAGAAGCCAAGCGGCAATTGATCGGCGCGGTCGAAAGCGACGCCAAACTTGAGGCGACCGGGGTGGCCAAGCGTATCGTGGACGAAGCGAAAGAAGGCGCCGAGCGCGAGGCGCGCGAAATCATCGCGCGTTCGATCCAACGGGTGACGCGCGATTACGTGACTGAGGCCACGCTCTCGGTCGTGCCGATCGCCAACGACGCGATGAAGGGCCGGATCATCGGGCGCGAGGGGCGCAACATCCGCGCGATCGAGGCGGCGACCGGCATCGACCTGATCGTCGACGAGACGCCGGAAGCCGTGGTCATTTCCGGCTTCGATCCGCTCCG
>Ga0247727_10011174_pt1 | contig 15729 bp, 14 predicted proteins | sample WisWelCaveWW1625_FD_202498 | JGI IMG/M metagenome (GOLD analysis project Ga0247727, IMG submission 202498) | Biofilm microbial communities from Wishing Well Cave, Virginia, United States - WW16-25 | ecosystem: Environmental > Aquatic > Deep subsurface > Groundwater > Cave microbial mat | place...
TGGATGCCCGGGAAAATGATCGGAAGGAGCAGTGTGATTGGCAGAGACGGCGGAATTCTTGCGGAGATAGGGAGAGGAATTGGTGTGATCACCTGCGACGTCGATCTCGAAAGCAAGCGGGTAACGGAATTCTTCTTCACTGAGAAATTCGATCGGACGCTTGCAGTCGCCGCATCGCGCCGTCCCGAGTTATATAGGGATTTGGCGGACGTGCGCTTAAAAGAGAATGCCTTGCTCAAGATCAACGAGGTCAGGAAGTCAAGAAAGTAACGCTTAGCTTGTTCAACACGATTCGATCAACGGAGCAATCATGTCGCGGACACTTCCAGTCGTTCTGATCACAGGCGCCAGTCGCGGACTCGGCCGTGGCATTGCTCTCCGTGTGGCCGAACTCGAGTGTTCCATTGGCATCAATTATGCCAGGAACGAAACCGCCGCGAACGAAACCATCGATCTGTGCAAGCAACGACAGGTTCATCCCGAGCAGCGATTTGTTGCCTTGCAGGCGGATATTCGCTTCAGTGATCAAAGAGAACAGCTCGTCCGGAGAACCATGGGAGAATTCGGGCGAATTGACGCATTGGTGAACAATGCGGGGGTTGCACCAGCAGTGAGAGTGGACATTACAGAAATGACCGAGCAATCATTCGATGAGGTGCTGGCGACAAATCTGCAGGGTCCACATTTTTTGACGCAGCTCGTTTCCAAGTACTGGCTCAATAACAAAGTGCAACCTTTAATGCCAGGAGGGTTATCCGTCATCTTTGTTTCGTCCGTTTCCGCTGAAATGGTATCACTCAACCGGGGAGAATATTGCATTTCTAAGGCCGGTCTTTCTATGGTCGCCAAGCTATGGGCGGCGAGACTTGCAGCTGAAGGAATTCAGGTGTTCGAACTGCGCCCGGGGGTTATGACAAGCGATATGACAAAGAGCGTCAAACAGAAATATGATGCAATGTTGGCTGAAGGTGTTGTCCCTCAACGACGATGGGGTGAAGCGGATGATGTTGGACTGGCAGTCAAAGGAATCCTGAGCGGTCATTTTCCGTTTTCAACGGGATCGGTCATCAATATCGACGGCGGGCTCACACTCCCGAGGCTCTAAAGTGCTTTGGAAAACCCTTGTTGAGCTAATGTTTTGAACCGGCCAAGACGCATAGAGCGCCAAGATGGAATAACGTCGCTTTCTTAACAAAATCTTCAACGATTTCATGGCGCCCTTGGCGTCTTGGCGGTTATCCTTTTTCAACATCCTGCTAAATCATGGTTCAGATCGATCCGCACCTAACACCGAGGCATCTTGTTCCCCGGATACAACATTTGTTTGTGCTCTCGGCCCCAAAAATAATCGATTTGCAGAAAAGATGGAATCCTTCAAAGGGAACTCCGGTCATTACCGTGAACGGGACCTATACCTCGCGCGACTGGACAGAATGGACGCAAGGGTTCCAATTCGGGTCAGCGTTGCTGCAGTTCGATGCGACCGGCGATCGGCAGTTCCTTGATATCGGTCGCGAGAACGTCCTGAAGCATATGGTAACACACGTGAGTCACGTCGGTGTGCATGACCATGGATTCAACAACATCAGCACGTACGGCAATCTGCTGCGGTTGACGATCGAGAAACGGATTCCTGAAAACGCATGGGAGCGGAATTTCTATGAGCTAGCGCTCAAGGTGAGCGGAGCTGTCCAGGCAGCACGATGGACCTCTCTTTCAAGTGGTCTCGGATATATTTATTCTTTCAATGGACCACATTCACTATTTGCAGACACAATCCGCACGCTCCGATCCCTTGCTATCGCTCATCAGCTTGGTCATGTCCTGATGGCAGAGCATGATCAGAAAATCAACTTGTTGCATCGCCTGCTCGCACACGCGGAAACGACTGCACGGTTCAACGTTTACTTCGGCACGGGACGCGATGTGTATGACGTTCGCGGGCGAGTTGCGCATGAATCAATTTTTAATGTGAACGACGGCTCGTATCGCTGCTCGAACAGTCAGCAAGGATATTCCCCCTTTTCCACATGGACGCGCGGGCTGGCGTGGATCTTATTGGGATATGCGGAGGAACTGGAGTTTCTTGAAACACTTCCCTCCCGGACATTCAGGCCGCAATTGGAGAAACGGAGGATGATCAAGAGATTTCTCGAGACCGCATGTGCGGTGGCTGACTATTATATTGAAGAAACGCCTGCCGATGGAATTCCGTACTGGGACACAGGGGCACCAGGACTTGCCAGGATGGGCAATTACCGAGAAAAACCGGCGAATCCCTTTAACGAACATGAGCCCGTGGATAGTTCAGCCGCAGCCATTGCTGCACAGGGATTTGTCCGGCTCGGAAAATATCAAACTGCACATGGAGACAAAAGATCAGGCAAGCGATATCTTGCAACAGGCCTGACCATTGCACGGACGCTGTTTAACGAACCGTATCTTTCCATGGATCCGAAACATCAAGGATTGATTCTTCATTCCGTCTATCACAGACCAAAGGGATGGGATCATATCCCAGCAAAACAAAAAATTCCCACGGGAGAATCTTCAATGTGGGGAGATTATCATGCACGTGAATTAGGTTTGCTGCTTTTAAGAATGACAGAAGGCAAACCGTACTATCGTTTCTTTTTCGACGAGCGAGACATAAGGGAAAAATGATTTGATTCATGGAGTGCTATCCACTATCATAGAACAAATGAATCCGAGATCGAGCAACAGGAACCTCAAATCGTCTGTTCGTTTGGTTTGAAAGTCAGGTGACGAATAAGAGTCAATGAAAACAACTTCTCAATTGGTGCCGCAAGAGGTTATCGAGAACAGGATCTTTCTGGTGCGCGGTCACAAGATTTTGCTTGGTCCCCATTTGGCCGAACTCTACGGCATCGAGACAAGAGTCCTCATGCAGGTGGTGAAGCGTACCCCTGAGCTCTTTCCTGTCGATTTCATGTTTCCCCTAACCAGAGTAGAGACTTTGAGGATATCACAATCCGTGACATCCTGATGTATTCGGAAGCAGGCTACGCTTTGCTGGAACAACGAAAGGCAATGCTTTCGTAAGAGGAGATGCAATGAAACAACTCATCCCACCGGAGGTCATTGAACAGAAAATCTTTTTCCTTCGGGGCCAACGAGTGATGCTGAGTCCGCATTTGGCAATGTTGTATGGCGTCGAGACAAGAGCCTTGAATCAGGCAGTGAAACGAAATATCTCCCGGTTCCCCAATGATTTCGTTTTTCAATTGAACGATCGGGAGGCCAACTGGCTGGTATCACATTCTGTGATACCACATCGCAAGCACCTCGGCGGGACCTTACCGTACGCGTTTACCGAACAGGGTGTTGCTATGCTATCAAGCGTCCTCAACAGTCCGCGAGCCATTCAAATGAACATCGCCATCGTGCGGGCTTTTGTGAAACTCCGTGAGGTTCTCTCCACGCATAAGGAACTTGCGTTGAAGCTGAAACAACTCAAGATGAAGGTTGCGAGACACGACGAGGATATCAAGGTAATCTTTGAAGCAATCCGACGCTTGATGGCTCCACCTCCGGAACCTCTTCCAAAACGGAGAATCGGGTTTGGCGTAGAAGAACCTCGGGTTCCGTATTCCGCCTGGAGAACAAAATGATGATGTCCATCCCAAAAGCAACATTCTCAAAGCTCATCAAAGTGTTCAAAAATCAAGAGCTCTTCAATCACGAAATTGATCAACGCTGGGGGTGGAGTGTGTAAAACAATGATGCCGGCCTTCTACGCCTCAACGCAGCGAAAGCGGTTCGCTCCACAAGCGCGGCGCGGCTCACCCAAATTGCGGCACACCAAATCTCAGAAGCCCCATGAGTAAAACAAAAATTCTTTCGCACATTGCTTCAACAGGCGTCATTGCGGTGATCCGCCTGAAGGACACGAAGCGTCTGGAAAAAGTGATCATGGCGATCAGGTCAGGAGGGGTGAAATCCGTTGAGATTACAATGACCGTTCCTGGTGCCGTAGACATTATTGCGACACTAGCGAAATCGATTTCTGATGATGTGGTGATTGGAGCGGGAACAGTTGTGGACGTGCAAACCGCAAAGCGGGTGATCGATGCTGGAGCTCAATTTGTCGTGGGACCTGTGCTAAATCTGGACGTTGTTAAGCTCTGTCGGGACCATGATACAGTTGTGATACCAGGTTGTTTTTCTCCGACGGAGATCTTCACTGCGTGGAACGCCGGCGCAGATATTGTGAAGGTGTTTCCGGCAACTGCACTCGGTCCCAAGTATTTCAAAGATCTCAGGGGGCCATTCCCGGATATCCGGCTGATGCCGACCGGTGGAGTGACGGTGGATAACGTCGGTGAATGGATTGCAGCCGGAGCAGTGGCTGTCGGTATTGGCGGTGATCTCCTCGATAAGAAAGCGATTGATGAAGAACGGTATGAGGTGTTAACGGAACGATCCCGGTCCATGGTTCAAAACTTTCTGAAGGCAAAACAGGCGCTATCATAGGATTCCGCGTATGGTACAACCAAAAGTAGTCACGTTCGGTGAAATCATGCTACGGCTCTCACCCCCGGGGTATGAGCGGTTTGTCCAGGCAAAGCAGTTCGACATCAACTTCGGTGGTGGAGAGGCGAACGTTGCGGTTTCTCTTGCTCATTTCGGACTCGACGCATATTTCGTGACGAGGCTTCCGCAAAACGAATTAGCGGACGCCGCAGAGAACGAGCTTCGACGTTATGGTGTGAAAACCGACTATATCCTCCGCGGAGGAGAACGACTGGGTATTTACTTTTTGGAACCAGGAGCGTCGCAACGGCCCTCGAAAGTTTTGTACGACCGATCTCACTCCGCGATCGCTGAAATGACACCGGGGATGGTTGCCTGGGACGAGGTGTTCAAGCACACGCGATGGTTTCATGTCACGGGGATCACTCCCGCTCTGAGCCCGTCCGCGTCGCAGGTGACGATTGAAGCGGTTCAGGCAGCGCGCGCCAATGGAGTGACAGTAAGCTGCGATCTGAATTACAGGAAAAAGCTCTGGAATCGCGAACAGGCTGAGAAGGCCATGACGCAGGTACTGCAGAATGTTGACGTCGCGATCGCAAATGAAGAAGATGCGGAAATGGTGTTCGGGATCAAGGCCGGAGGGACAGATGTCCATGCCGGGATGCTTGACGTCGCAGAATACCAAGCCGTTGGTGAACAACTGATGAAGAAATTCCGGTCAGTCAAAACGGTGGCAATCACGTTGCGCGAGAGCTTTTCCGCCTCGGACAACAATTGGTGTGCCGTGCTCTGGGATGGAAGGAAGTTCTATCAAAGCCGGACGTACAGTATTCGGGTCGTCGACCGAGTTGGCGGCGGGGATGCGTTCGGAGCGGGATTGATCTACGGCCTCATTACGGGGAAAAACCCGCAGAACGCACTGGAATTTGCCGTTGCTGCATCCTGTCTGAAGCATACGATTCCCGGTGATTTCAACCACTTTTCGGTGACAGAAGTGGAATCTTTACTTAAAGAAGGCGGTTCGGGAAGGGTACAGAGATAAAGAAAAAAGGTCCCCAACGGGCCAAGGGAATTTGGGGTCGACGACACAGGAGCAGCTGACAGTCTACTTCGGCTGTTATCCTGATTCCACGTTTTGCTGATAAGCAATAGAGCGGGACACATAAAGCAACGGAGTCTTTGTAACCGGCTCAATCAGGAACGATGGCTCAAAAGCGGATTGGGCGTCGACGGCTAAAAGAAAACATCGCGGATGGAGTACCCGCCAGGAGTTGTGGGAATCTGGCGGGCGGGAGTCCCGCATGAGTGGACGGAGTAGCTCGTCGCCCGACCAGGGGCTTTGCTTGCATCTTTTCCTGCCAGTCCATATCTTAATACCACGCCTCACGGGGGAACCCTTTCAAATTCATTTCCTAGACGAAAACCGTCTGACTCAAATTGAACAAGAATGATTACTATAGCTGTACCCATCCATCATTCATTCACCATTCCAGAAAGGGGAGTCCAATGTCTACTACCGGTTCATCCACGCCGCCAAAACCGCCGATAACGAGGTTCGTATTAGGCGGTTTGATTGCCGGCATCGCCGCAGCCGTCGTCAACAACATCTACCATATGATTTATTCGTCAGCAACAGGAATCAGCATTCCCCAGTACGTTAACGTGGGATCTGTGACTGGTGGCAGCGTGATCCTTTTGCTGGTAGCATCGATTGCCTACTTTGTGTTGTCGCGGTTTACCGCAAAAGCAAAGCTAATATTTGTCGCTGGCACTCTCATTCTCACCGTGGTGAGCTTCGCCGCACCATTAGGATCGACGTTGCCCGATGGAACGCCAACGCCAGAAGGGTTTGCCGGAATCACACTTCCGATGCACATCATCGCAGGATTGGCGGCTGTTGTTCTGATTCCACGTTTTGCAGATAAACGATAGAGCAGCATTCTATCTGGCACAATCGGTAACAAGGAACGAGGATCTTCGAACACTGCTAGCGTGTTCACAAGGGGGTTTTCAATCGTGGTGCCCGGTACTATGAAGCCTCTGAGTTCTCAGAGGCTTTTCTATCTATGCACTTGACATTATTAGAAATAATCGTACTTTAACTCTGTCCCTTCCGTTCGTTTACTCGGTGGTCTTTGACAGTGCTCCTACGATCGCATAGTCTTCATTCCATGAGTTCGTTGATAAGAGGGATTCGTTCATGAGCCATGCCATGACCTGTTCATGGTCGTATTCCCTGAGTTTGCTACTTTTTTCGGGTGTTCTCCTTGGTAAGAGAAAGTAAAACCTAACAAACACGGAGGATAATATGCTTTTCGTCTTCTCAATTCTTATCGCAGTCGCCGCCTTTATCGCCTGGCGTCGCGCGGCCGCCAAGGTGCGGCTGAACAACCTCACGTTCCGATCCATCGCTAATGTCTCGGCCCTCGGAACAGTGGTTTTCACCTTTGTTGCCTTGACGCAGGCGTTCACGGTCGTTCCTGCGGGGCACGTTGGCGTGGTGGATTTCTTCGGCGTTGTGTCAGACAACACTCTTCGGGCCGGAATCAATGTGGTAAATCCGCTGGTGAAGGTTATCAAGTATTCTATCCAGACGCAAGAGCATAAGGAAGCGATGCAAGTGCTCTCACGCGAAGGACTCACCATCGGATTGGAGGTCAGCGCGCTCTACAGGCTCAACCCCGACTCTGCGGCTCGCGTGTACAAGACTGTTGCCGGTGGCGACTACCAAACCATCATCCTCATCCCGCAATTCCGCTCCATCTGCCGCGCAGTCACGGCAAGCTTCCAAGCCAGCGCACTGTATTCAACCGAACGGGAGCGGCTCGGTGCATCGATTCAGGAAGAGCTTGCTAAGACGGTTTCCCCTCGGGGAGTCACTATTGAGAATACCCCAATCCGCAACGTCGCTCTCCCGACACAACTCACCGAAGCAATAGAACAGAAGCAACGTGCGGACCAGGAAAGCCAGCGCATGGAATTCATTCTGACCAAGGAGAAGCAGGAAGCAGACCGCAAGCGGATCGAAGCAAGGGGAATTGCTGACTTCCAGACCATCGTCGCCGCAGGCATTAGTGAGCAGCTGCTCCGATGGAAAGGGATTGAAGCGACAGAAAAACTTGCCAGTTCGTCCAATACAAAAGTGATTATCGTGGGCGCCGGCAAAGATGGATTGCCGATTATTCTGGATACAAAATGATTGTGCAGTATGCACATTTCGAGAGAAGCTGTGATGAAGTGAAGGCCGTTCTCAGGAATGTGACACTGGCAAAAGCTTCGATGTCGTTGTTCTCGAAGAGAATGATTACGTCCCACCAAGCCGTCAAGGAGGAATAGTTTCGGGACACCGCCACCGAAGTGAGGCACCCGAGACAAGGGTGACTATCCTTTTTGCATAGCATGAACATTTGATGGGTGGCAAAAATGGAAACTACGGTTCGGACAAAGAGAAAAACAAAGACCAAGGCGCCATCAGTTATTCACCTGACGGATCTTGATATTCATCTTTTCAAAGAGGGTAATCATTCTAAACTCTATGAAAAGCTTGGCGCACATTTGATAACGGTGAATGGTACGCATGGAGCTTCGTTTGCCGTATGGGCGCCGAATGCCGAATCAATCTCAGTCATCGGTGACTTCAACGGGTGGAACCCCGGAGCCAACACGCTCAACGTCCGGTGGGATGGATCGGGCATCTGGGAAGGATTCATTGATGGTGTGGTGCCCGGGGCAAAATACAAGTACCATGTCGTCTCCAAGCACAGAGGCCATTCGGTGGACAAAGGCGATCCCTTTGCATTTTACTGGGAAGGTCCCCCACGAACCGCGTCAATCGTGTGGGAGCTGGAATACGACTGGGGAGATGCGGAGTGGATGAAGAACAGGGGAATGGCGAACGCGCTGGACGCACCCTTCTCCATATATGAAGTGCACGTCGGTTCGTGGAGGCGCGTGCCGGAGGAAGGGAACCGCTCTCTGACATACCGGGAAATGGCCGAATACCTTCCGGCATATGTAAAGGATATGGGGTATACACACGTCGAATTTCTTCCGATCACAGAGCATCCCTTTTTCGGATCATGGGGATATCAAACAGTCGGATACTTTGCGCCAACGAGTCGGTACGGTTCGCCGCAGGATTTCATGTTTCTGATCGACAGCCTCCACCAACACGAGATCGGAGTTATTCTCGACTGGGTTCCATCCCACTTCCCAAGCGACGAGCATGGGCTCGTCTATTTCGACGGTACCCATCTGTTCGAGCATATCGATCCCAAAGAGGGCTACCATCCGGAATGGAACAGTTACATCTTCAATCACGGACGACACGAAGTGCGAGCGTTTCTCATCAGCAGCGCGCTGTTCTGGCTTGAGAAGTACCACATCGATGGCATGCGCGTTGACGCCGTTGCGTCAATGCTCTACCGGGACTATGCGCGGAAGCCAGGTGAATGGATCCCCAACCAGTACGGCGGGAATGAAAATCTCGAGGCGGTCGCGTTCTTGAAGCGGTTTAACGAAGCCGTGTATTCAGCACATCCTGACGTCCAAACAATCGCCGAGGAATCAACCGCATGGCCGATGGTATCGCGACCGGCGTATGTCGGTGGATTGGGATTTGGGATGAAGTGGAATATGGGATGGATGCATGACACACTGGACTACTTCTCGTGTGATGCGCTCTTCCGGAAATACCATCACAATGAACTGACCTTCAGCATCTGGTATGCCTTTTCGGAGAACTTTGTTCTCTCAATATCGCATGATGAGGTGACTCACGGAAAAGGAGCCCTGGCCGGCAAGATGCCCGGTGATGAGTGGCAAAAGTATGCAAATCTCCGGGCGTTGCTGGGGTACATGTATGGTCACCCCGGGAAAAAACTCCTGTTCATGGGGATCGACATGGGACAGTGGAGAGAGTGGATCCATGACGAGAGTTTGGAGTGGCATGTCCTGAACCACCCTTTTCACCAGGGTGTGCAGCGATGGGTCAAGGATCTGAATCGTTTCTACAGGAGCGAACCGGCGCTATTTCAACTGGATTTCTCGAACGACGGTTTCGAATGGATCGACTTCCACGACTGGGAGAACAGCACCATCAGTTTTGTGAGGAAAGGAAAGACCACGCGTGAGGTAATCCTCGTTGTATGTAACCTCACGCCGGTCGTTCGCCATAACTACCGCGTCGGTGTACCGTACGGAGGATTCTGGCGTGAAGTCCTCAACAGCGACGCCTACCTGTACGGTGGCAGCGGACAGGGAAATCTTGGAGGAGTCGAAGCGGCACCGACCCCTTCTCACGGGAGGACCAATTCATTGTCCCTCACACTGCCCCCCCTTGCGGTGGTCTTCTTTCGAGGCGGGGATAGAGGTGACGAGCGCTAAGGCGCGAGGGGGACCCAACCCCACAGCGCCCGACAGTTTTCATAGAGCTCCTTCAACTCCCCTTCTGCCGCGGACTCTGATAAAACTGGGATGAGTGCCATTGACTTGCTTCCACGCAATTTGAGAAAATATCGTAGGACGGGAAACATCCCGATCTAAGCTATTGTGGCCGGTAGCACCTTCCCCCAAACAGATTTGAGCACCCCAGAAAATCCCCCATAGTATCGCCAATATCTCGATTGTCGGTGTCGTGCTCAATGCATCCAGCCGAAGATCACAGATCCACCGCAAACAAGCGATCTCATGTCACATTGCCATTTCTCCAATGGCATTCCGGGGATGCTGCGGTTCCAGAATGCCTGTATGAGGCGCGAGTGAAATGAGCTCCGATGCGCTCTACAAATCACCTTGGATATGTTTTTTGAATTTCATATGTTTGAAGCAAAGCGTTTCCCCCACCAAAGAGCAATGGCCCGGAAATGTCCGCCGAAAATGAAGTCGTCAGAAGAGCCTCCGAATATGTGAGCGCTCTCCTCAGCACAAAGCTTCCTCCCTGGGCTGTCTACCACAACTACACCCATACCGAAGAAGTTGTTGACAGCTGCCGGGAAATCGCTGAGGCATCAAAGCTCGGCAAATCTGACCTAGAAATCGCCCTGTTGGCAGCCTGGTTCCATGACACCGGATACATCGAGACGGCCGACGGGCACGAGGAGCGAAGTGTTGCCATCGCTACACAGTTTCTCCAGGGACTCGGATACTCTCAAAGCAGAATTGAACAAGTCGGCAACTGCATACTCGCAACCAAGATTCCCCAACGGCCAAAAAGCCGGATCGAAGCCGTGGTCTGCGATGCCGACATCTCGCACATTGGCAGGAAGGGGTTCTTCCGGAAAAGCGAACTGATGAAACTGGAATGGGAAAAACGTCTCGGCAAGCAGTATTCGACACAGGAATGGCTGAATATCAATATTGAGTTTCTCTCAAGAGAGCAATTTCACACAGAGTACGCAAAGGAAGAATTCCAGAAACGGCGGGCGAAGAACATGGCGAAGCTCCAAGCGCGGTTGCATGACACAGTATCGCGGGATCATCAGGACACGGACAAACGCTCGCTAAGAAAGGAAAAACTTGCCGTGAAGGCACTCAAAGAACAGATACCCGAGCGAGGCATCGAAACAATGTTCCGGACGATTCCCAAGAACCACCTTGATCTCAGTTCAATGGCAGACCAGAAAGCCAACCTCATGATCAGCACCAACTCCATCATTATTTCGATCGTTGTCGGTCTCCTGGTTAGCAAGCTTGATACCAACCCGCATCTGGTCATCCCGACACTGCTGCTGATCGCGGTGTGTCTGGTGGCGATTATCTTCGCAATACTTGCAACGAGGCCCAAAGTGACGTCCGGGACCTTTACAAAAGAGGATATCGAACAGAAGAAGGTGAACCTCTTATTCTTCGGGAACTTTCACAAAGCTCGACTTGAGGACTTCGAGTGGGGAATGAAAGAGATGATGAGAGATAGAGAGTACCTCTACGGCAGTATGATCAAGGACCTCTATTTTCTGGGAAAGGTGCTAGGGAAGAAATACACTTTCTTGAGAATCTCCTATACCGTCTTCATGTATGGAATTGTTGTCGCGGTAATGGCATTTGTCGTCGCTTTCCTCCTTGCTCCACCGGCAGTGTAAGCTCTCATCGTTCAGCTCTCACCGAAAGAGATGATCATAGGCTGAGTTCAGATTTGGGATGTTCAGTGACAACCAGAAGAATGCCTCTTGGCACACGCGACATCCATGCTCGGTCGAGGACGACCGAGCCACTAACCTAGGTTTTTGTGCGGGAGACATGTAGAAAACCTAAAGGTGACAAGTGGCACAGGCCCGCCTGACCTTCTTCGATCAATTCATGGCGGGCAGGCGTCTCGCCTGTGCCTGAGAACCAGAATGCCAACTCCCCTGAGTGAAGGAGAATTTAGGCGGTATTACCGGAATCTCCCCCATTGGCGGGCGAGGGGCTACCCGTATTTTGTCACATGGAGGATCCACAAATCACAGCCTCCCCTGTCACCAGAAGAGCGGGACGTCGTGGTTGAGGCATTGTGCTACTTTAATGCAAAGCGATATGATCTCCACGCCTATGTTGTGATGGACGACCATGTTCATCTCATTCTATATCCTGAGGACAACTTTCCTCTGGAAAAGTTATGCCACACCTGGAAGTCATTCACTGCACATGAGTTCGTCAGACATCATATCAGGCAAGGGAACGTGTGGCAGGATGAGTCTTTTGATCGCATCCTGCGCGACGAGGAGGAGTACTATCAGAAGGTTCAATACATTCTCAATAATCCATGGAAACGGTGGCCAGATCTCACAGAGTACAAATGGGTCTGGGCCAAAGGAATGGACAGACCGGCATCATAACCTGCAACCTTCAGAGAAAGGAACTGAACTTCGAGGATGGTAAGTGGCACAGGCCCGCCTGACCTTCTTCGATCAATTCATGGCGGGCAGGCGTCCCGCCTGTGCCTGAGAACCGGAACAATGCCTCTCAGCCTAATGCATCCATGCTCGGTCGAGGACGACCGAGCCACTGGCTTAGGATTTTGTTTTGTGTGAAGCGATTCGAATTCCCTTGCGTCTCGAGCTGATCCCAAGCCTCGATCTCCACGCCTGTATCGCCTTCCGTACCTCCTTCGGTGATGTTGACCCTGAGGATTTCTTGCGTAGTAGCGATCCCCTCACGTCAAGGAGCCCTCGCGTGTCCTTTCCGAAACGCTTTGAATGCTTCTGCAATTCTTCAAGGGAAAGATCCGCGAGAGAACGCTTCCGCTTCATGCAGTCGTGAACAATCCCTCCCACAAGTGCATGGGCTTCACGAAACGGTAAACCCTTCCGGACAAGGTAATCAGCGAGTTCCGTCGCGAGCAGAAAATCGCCACGCAATTCCCTCGCAAACCGTTCCGCATTAAAGGACAGCGATTCAAGCATGAGCGAACACATCTGGAGACAGTCTGCGGTCGTATCCGCTGCATCGAACAATAGTCCTTTGTCCTCTTGCATATCACGGTTGTACGCAAGCGGCAGCCCTTTCATCACCGTAAGCAATGCCATCAAGTCGCCGTAGACTCTTCCCGTTTTGCCGCGGACAAGTTCAGCGATATCAGGGTTCTTCTTCTGGGGCATGATGCTGCTGCCTGTTGTCAACTCTTCTCCGATCTCGACAAAGTTCCACTCTTGCGAACTCCACAGCACGAGCTCTTCGGCAAAGCGGCTCAGGTGCATCATGGTAATAGCACATGCGGCGAGGAACTCAATCTGCACGTCGCGATCGCTGACCGCATCGATGCTGTTCCCAACGATACCATTGAAACCTAACTTGGAAGACGCAAAGTCCCGGTCGATAGGAAATGATGTTCCCGCGAGTGCAGCCGCCCCAAGCGGAGATTTGTTGATCCGTTTCAGAGCGTCCGTGAATCGATCGTAGTCCCGGTCGAACATCGAGACGTAGGCCAGCAGATGGTGGGCAAGAAGCACGGGCTGTGCACGTTGCAAATGCGTGTAGCCGGGCATGAGGACGTGATCGTATTCCTCAGCTTTCGTCACAAACGCCTTTTGAAGCCGACGAAGAAGTTTCCTGATGCCTGCGATGGCCGTCCGAAGATACAGCCGTTCGTCGAGCACAACCTGATCGTTCCGGCTTCGTGCCGTATGTAACTTGCCACCGAGAGAACCGATCTTCTTGATCAGCCGGTTCTCAATCGCCATGTGAACGTCCTCCCCGACGAAACGACTGTTGCGGGAGGGACTCGCGCCGAAAGCCATGTTGCCGGTTTCGATCTCCCTGCGTATTGCCCTTAACGCAGCCCGAATGACCTTTGCCTCACGTGCAGCTATGATCTTCTGCTTGGCAAGCATGGCGACGTGCGCAAGACTCCCCTCGATATCTTCCTTGTACAGCCGCTTGTCAACGGGCAGCGAGCTCGAAAACGTGAGGGCAGCAGGATGGAGCCGTTTTCGAAATCTTCCTTTCCACGCTGTCATTGGACCAGTTGAGGCTTACCTGCAGGCCGTTCGGGAGTCCCCCCGGTCTGGTCTGACGTTTTTCTCTGTACTTCGTGGTAGGTTTTCATCGGTAGGCCATAGATCTTAATAAATCCCTCTGAGGCTTTATGGTCAAACGTATCCTCTTCGCCATATGTTGCAAGCTTTGCGCTGTACAATGAATGCTTCGATCTTCGGCCTGCGATCGTGACGCTTCCCTTGAAGAGTCGTACTTTCACGATGCCGGATACCGTCTGCTGAGTTTCTTCAACGAACGCGTCAAGGGCCTTCCTCAGGGGAGAGTACCACATTCCGTTGTAAATGAGATTGGCATATTCCTGCGCGAGCTGCGACTTCAGATGGAAGACTGACTTCTCGAGCGTGAGTCGCTCAAGCTCCGTGTGGGCGAAATGGAGAATGGTTGCCGCCGGCGCCTCATACACCTCCCGGGACTTGATCCCCACGAGTCTGTTCTCGACCAGGTCGATGCGGCCAATGCTGTGCGCACCGCCAATGGTGTTCAGCGTATCAACCAGGCCTACGCAATCCAAAATCTTCGTGTTCAGACCAATCGGGATTCCCCCGTTGAATTCAATGGTCACATATTCCGGCGTGTCAGGTGCGTCCTCCGGCGCAACGGTTCGCTGATATGCATCGGGCGGAACCTCAGCCATGGGGTCTTCCAGAACACCGCATTCGATGCTCGTCCCCCAGATGTTCTCATCAATCGAATACGGAGAATCAATAGTGGCGGAAACATGAATGCCATGGCGTTTCGCGTACGCAATTTCCTCCTTTCGAGACTTGAACTCCCATGAGCGCAGCGGAGCTAAAACTTTCAGGTCAGGCGCGAGCGCGGCAACTGAGACTTCAAACCGCACCTGATCGTTCCCCTTCCCCGTACAGCCATGAGCTACCATCGACGCATTCTCCGCACGCGCCACATCGACAAGCATCTTCGCCAGGAGGGGGCGGCCAAGTGATGTTGCCAGGGGGTACGCCTTTTCATAAAGGGCCCCGGCCTTCAACGCCGGGAAGACGAAGTCGCGGACAAACTCCTCCGTGAGATCCTTGATGTACGCCTTTGCGGCGCCGGTGGCATATGCCTTTTCTCGGAGACCCGTCAGCTCCTTCTTCTGCCCCAGATTTCCTGTGGCTGTAATGACTTCGGCGTCATAGGTCTCCATGAGCCATTTGACCATGACAGACGTATCAAGACCACCGGAATACGCCACGACAATTTTCGCTCTGTCCATTACTTTCCCTCCACGAGTTTTTCTCTTAAAAACTTCACAACGTGCCTGGTTTTCTTCTGCGATCGAGGGACCACAAGGAGAGTATTATCCCCTGCCACCGTTCCGATGATGTCCGGGTTGTTGAGCATATCGAGGAACTCGCCTACCGAACTTGCGCACCCTGGAAGCGTCCGCACGGCGATGACACTTTCACTCGCAGTAATGGTGAGCACTTCCCTCCACACGACGGGCTTGAGAACGTTGGCCTCAGCAGTCGGTTGCAGCACGTACTTTGCGCCATCTCCGAAGGAGAGCCGGCTCACACCAAGATCTTGAAGGTCACGCGAAAGTGTTGCCTGCGTAACAGCAAACCCTCTTTTTCTCAACTCACGGCGGAGCTCCTCCTGACCGCCAATCGCTTTTTCTGCAATGAGCTCCTTGATGACAAACTGCCGCGCCTGCTTAGTCCTTCGATTCACAAATTCGATGACGAATTTATTCACTCAGGACTTAGTGCTGAGTGAGCATTTCGCTGAAGTCTTCGGATAAAAACGTAACCGTATTTG
>Ga0247727_10011175_pt1 | contig 15728 bp, 19 predicted proteins | sample WisWelCaveWW1625_FD_202498 | JGI IMG/M metagenome (GOLD analysis project Ga0247727, IMG submission 202498) | Biofilm microbial communities from Wishing Well Cave, Virginia, United States - WW16-25 | ecosystem: Environmental > Aquatic > Deep subsurface > Groundwater > Cave microbial mat | place...
CAGTCGTATCTTGAAACACTTGGCTCGCTCCCCGAGAAACTGCGTAAAGCATACTTGGAGGGTAACTGGGACGTATTCGAGGGGCAGTTCTTCACCGAATGGGACAAGAACAAACACGTTGTTGCACCGTTTCAAATTCCCTCGTCATGGAAGAAGTATCGTGCGTATGACTATGGCTATGAAGCACCTGCATGTTGTAAGTGGTATGCCTTAGACCAAGACGGTAGGGTATGGGTATATCGTGAGAAGTATTGGAAGAAAGGTCACAGAACCGACGCTGATACGCAAGCAAAAGAGATAGTAAGACTAAGCGAAGGAGAACAGTATGAGTATTCAGTCGCTGACCCCGCGATATTCAGCCCGACAGGGGTTGTAGATAAAGCGGGAGGACAGACAATAGCAGAATCTCTCATTCGTCATGGGTTTGGAGTAATGCCAGCAAGCAACAGGCGTGTAGACGGTTGGTCACTTATGCACCAGTATTTACGGTGGGACGAGTTGACCCCTGCAAAAATGTTATACTTTAGTAATTGTGCGGATAGTATCCGTACTATTCCTACGCTTGTACATGACGAAATTAAACCTGAAGATTTGAACAGTGGCGGTGAAGACCACGCCGCAGATGTTGACAGATATTTTTTAACCTCACTCCATGAACGCCACGGAACACGGAAACCAATGAACGACACCGAGAAGAAACTAGAACAACTGAAACACTCAGAAGAACTTATCGGGGCTAATATGAACGAGAGATACTATGGCTGACGCATTCCCCAAACTGATAACCTCATTCAAGAAGCCCGAGCCGTTGTTTATTAACATAAACACGGCTAACTCTACACCACAGACAAACACGGGTATGGATACGTTGGGGGCTTTGTCATACGCGGGTCAGAAAGTAGACGAAGCATACGGTTTGCCTGGTAGATTTGTGACCAACAACAACCCCGCAGTTCCCAAAGGATTCAGTGAGCAGGTAGGTCAGGCAACCACAGCATTGACTGGCTCTAAACTCGCAGGAGGAATAGTTGGATTCGGTGCAGGATTTGCAGAACCATTAGGTCTTCCCAAGAAAGCATCACAAACAGCCAAAGCGATACCAAAAGTATTCAAAGGATTCTCTGACCTCTCCACCAAACTCCTTGAAAAACTCAAAGGACGTACTACTGTTTCCCGTCAATTTATAGAAGACCTATCTAACTCTCCTGACCTTAAACAACCAGAGAGGGATTTGATTAGACGAATGTTACCAAATGAAAAAGAAATCTCCGTCCCCGACTTCGCCAAAAAGGTAAAGAGTGAGTTGTTGCCGTTGAAAGTAATAGATAGAGAAACGAGTGGTGGCGGGGGGACACGCAATATAGGGCGTTATGAAAATATCGTTTTGCCCGATGAGTTACGCGGTTCCGTTGAGACTTATGGTGAACGTGTCTACCAATCTCCTGTAAAAACAGGCGCGGGGGATGTCCACTTTGGGTACTTAAATGATGATGTTGATTCCTACTTCGCCCACACCCGCATAGAGGATTTGCCTGACAACCAGACCAGACGAGCCATAGAAATCCAATCAGACCTCTTTCAGAAGGGGAGGTTGGAGGGGGAGGCACCTTACGGTGACTATCCTGACCCCGTAGACCAAGCACGCATAAAACCACGACAAGAAGAAGTCGCACGACTCGAACCCTACCGTAACACATGGCACGAACGAGTCATCCGCGAAGAAGTAAAACAAGCCGCAAAGGACGGTAAAACTAAACTCCAATTCCCTACAGGAGAAACAGCGATGAAGATTGAGGGGTTGGTGAACCGTAGCGACAAGTGGGTAACGCTTGATAACGTAGAGGTGAATGGGACGAATATTAAGAATGGCGACCTCATAACGTATCAGACCCACGAGGGCGGTGTACATCCAGACAGAAGGTTCCTCATCACAAAGAACAATGGCGACGGTACATTCAAGGCTGTAGACTCACTCACAGCAGAGAACGACCACGGATTCTATCAACTCATGGAGAAAAAGGGCATGTTAGATGATGGACACTTGCCAACTCTTGAGGAGCTACAAAACGCTGGCGCACTTGATAAAGAAGCAACGACATACTTGGACAAACTTTCAGAGCAACTTTCGGCAAAAGATACCGTAGACACCAACAACCCTATCTACAAGTTCTACAACAAAGAAGTACGAAAATACCTCACTAACAAATACGGTGCAAAGGAAATAACCGACCCTCAAGGAGTCAAATGGATAGAGGTAGATATTAAACCTGAGTTCAAGAAACTGCCTATTGAGGCGTTTGGGGTGGGGGCAGTAGGAACAGATGCATATCTCAACGAGGACAACAAAAAGCGTGATAGACTGTTTACGCCAACTAGCCTTTTCATAACTAAATAAAATGGCAGATACGGAAAATACGGAAAAGAAAGCTGTTTTTAACGAACAGAAAGACCTGAACGAAACAGAGCGTAAGTTATTTGACCACGCCAAGAAGCGCATCTTTGAGATGCAAAGTTATCGAGAACAAGACCACTATGGGGTAAAGCTCGATTCTCTTTGGGCAGACGCTGACCAAGCGTACATTCCTCACCGATTAAAGAAGTCTAGGAAGAGGGTTATTGTTGAAGACGAAGCACGAGGTTGGAGGGGTAACTTAGTAGACCTTGGTTCTTCTGATTGGCAATCAGACATAGCAATGGCGAACCCGTTTGTAAAAATGCAGGTGGCACTGTCTGTTCTCGTTGACCAAAACCCCACTGGAGTATTTACCGCGACAGCTAAGAAATTCAAAGCCACAACTGAGTTAATGAAACAACTGTACCAGCGCAGTTGGGAATATGCCCGAAGCAAAGGACAACTCAAGCTCTTTGTTCACAATTTAATGAAATACGGCTGGGCGGTAGGTAGGACGTATCCACTCCGCATAGAGCGCAAAGTACGTCAGGTCACGGCATATAACTTAGAAAACCCCGACGAAATACAGTACGAAGAAAAAACCGTTGTTGAGTTTAATGACATCATGCGTGAAAGTTTGGATGTGAGAAACGTATGGCTTGACGACATGGCTAAACCCAATGCTCAATTCTCAATCAGAGATTGGTCGTGGAGGAGGGTTTACACAATGGACGACTTCAAAGAGGAGTTTGGAAAGTATGAAATGGTTAAGAAAGGTTACGTTCAACCAGGAGGAAACACAGACGAAACCATCAACAAAAAGAAAGGCACGAACGAAACCACAAGCACCGATAAGATAGAGGTTCTGTTCTACGAATCCCGTCTGAAAGACCTATTCATGGTTATTGCTAATGGTGTTCCTGTCGTTGTTGAACCGTTACCCGTGTCAGACGGAAGTGGGGTTAAGAAACTATCCTGCTGGCAGACATATTGGAACATCAGACACGCAAGTTCCCCGTATGGTATAGGAATCTACGAAGCCATCCGCTACGACCAGGCGTTCCTTGACCGCATACGAAACATGACCGTAGACCAGTTGACCATGAGCATTTACAAAATGTTCTTCTATTCTTCTACATCAACCCTCACTGACACGGGCGACATCAAGATAGCTCCGGGCGTTGGCAAGCAGGTAATGAATCCCAAGGACATTAACTGGCTAGAAGTTCCCGGTCCAGGTGCCGATGCGTACAAAGGGTTAGAAATGTTTAAGAAAGACGTTGATGAGGCTTCAGGTATTACTGAACCTCTACTAGGTGAAGTAACTGGAAAGACGGCGTTTGAATTAGCACAAGCCAAGGAAGCGGCGATTAAACGCCTTAAAACCCCGCTCGATAACGTACTTGATGCTCTCAACGACGAAGGATACGTTACGATTTCCCTCATTCAACTGTTGTATTCAATCCCCGAAACGTATGAGATAAGCGACCCCGTGTTGATTGAGGACTATCTTAAAGAGATTCAAAGCGACCCCGACCTATACGAACGGAATGTTGATACTGACGAAACCGGTCTGACCACGGAGCGTTTCACTGCAAAAGTATACCCAGAGTTCCCATTAAAACTTGATAAAGACGAGCAGGGTAATTTGATTGAAACAAAAGAAAACTCGTTCTTTAGGGTGAAGCCCGAAGGACTGAAGTGGGAGGGTATTATCAACATTAAATCACAATCAGTTCTTTCTCCATCAAAGCAGATTGAAAAAGCTCTCGGACTTGAGATGTATCAGATAGTGAATCCAATGCTCCAACAGGTAGAGCAGGAACGGCTTGTAGCACTCCAAGCAGGACAACCAAATGACCTAGATAGTTTGGCGCACGGCAAGGCACTGCAAGACCTTATCCGCATGTACGACAAAGACCCAAGAGATATTATTCCCTCTTCATGGTTTGAGTCGATAGAAATGTCGCAACCGTTGTTTGTAGAAGAAGCTATGGCACAGCAAATGCCCCCAATGAGCGAAACACGAGTTTCCGACTCCATGCAACAGCAAGCGCAAGTTCAGCCCACAGGAGTATCATCCCAACCACAAGGCATGGCAAACAAAATGATGGGTATGTTATCTAAACCATTTAGGGGTGTATGATAGACAACAACCAACGCGCCCAATTACTCCAAGTACTACAGTCCCCAAGTTGGAACGTCATAGAGGTAATGCGTAAGGATTTGTGTGATACCATACAGTACGAATCAAAACTCCAACCAACTGAATGGGACACACTAAGAAAGGTCGCGTATGATGAGGGGCAGGTGGCAGGCATCAACGGATTTATAAAAAAACTATTCAATGAAGCGCGAAATGTCTAAACTTGAATGGGCGATGCAGTTGAGTAAGATAGTCGGGGCTTTGGCTATATTCGCAGTTTTACTAGCTATATATTTTAAGCTCTAAATGCTCACCGAACACGAAATTTTCAAAATAGAGGGTGCGGGCGGCTCACCACTTCACTTAGAGGTGAACTGGAACGCACTAGACGAAGAAACAAACAACTGCAAAAAAGTAAAGGTAGTGTATCCAGACAACACCTCCGTTGTTCTTAACTTTGATAACCTCCTTGCCTCTGTCTTTGCCATGGGAAAGCAGGAAGACCAACCCGGTATGGTTCCCCATAAAATACAGTCCATACGGAACTACGAGACCATGTTGGGGATAACCGCCTCCAAAGATATTAAAAAGGGTGATAAACTCAACGTTAGAGTAAAAATCCCCCTCCCACTTACACAAGAACAACTCGTCATTCTTGGTAAGACGGGTCAATTGGGAAAAGATTTAGTAAAAACATAATTTATGGCAAAACCAACAAACGAGGAGAGAATTAAAAGTCTTGAGAATAGTTTGAATAACGCTCTTGTTGAAATTGAGGCGATGAAGGCTTCTGTGGCTCAAAAACCAGCCGAAAAGCCAATAGAAAAGCCTGAGATTGTTCCCGACGCAACCCAGTACCCAGTTCCACAGTCATACAGAGATTTAGTGCGCGATACGTTCAATGGTTCGTTCGGTTGCCAAGTAACCCCGCTTGCAGATAGCCCCCAGTTCCAATTTACCGTCATTGTCCCCGAAAAATACAGCCCCCTTACCGAAGAACAGAAGAAAATGCTTGGTGGGGACTTCCGTTCACGGGTAATATCTTATGCAGAAGGCGTAAACGGTGTTAAAGTGTGGTGTGATAAGGTATTATCCAATTTTAATCCAGACGCAAAAGCACTAATTTTTGCAGACAAACATGCCTAAAATTGGAAATAAGCATTTCCCCTATAGCCCAGCCGGGAAAAAAGCTGCAAAACTTTATAAACGTAAGAGAATGGGTACATCAGACGGCTACATGCCAGTAAGAAAGAAATGAAAAAACGAAAAACATCAGACGGTTGGATGAAGATTAAAAACACCGTAGCGGATGTCATTTCCGCACCAGAACGTGCTGTTAATTGGTATAAAGGCAAGAGTGCTGACACGGCGAGGAAGGCACTGACCAAATACGGACTTAAAGCACCCAAGATAAAGGCAAAGTAATACACAGGGTAATTTAACTAAAACTCTAAACTCATGCTAGACTAGCAATGCCTTCACACACCCCATAAAAAATCGCGTGGCAAGTTCAGTTGAGTTGCTGGGTTCACGCGATTGTCCTGGCACCTCAACCGAGCTAACCACGCTCGGTTATTTTAATCTCCCCAGTCTTCAGCTGGCGGGTTCAGTCCCGAAAAAGTGAACGTAGAGATGGATAACAAAATAGGTGCGATTCCTGAGTTCACCTCAGAAGCACCAGTAGAGGCGGTACAGCCCGCACCTGTGGAAGAGGAGGTAGTAACACCAGTTGCAACCGAACCCGCAGAAGGCACGGAAACGCCAGCAGAACCTCTACCTGCAGAAGTACCACCCGTAGACGATACGCTTGTAAAGCAAGTTTCTGGACTTGAACGGGAGAAAGCACTCCTTTTGGATGAACTAAAAACTCTCCGAGGAGTTAAACGAGAGATTAAACAGGAAGAAATCGCTTCAGTTTCCAAGCAAATTGACGAACTGAAAGACGTAAATCCTGATGACCAAGCCGTAATTGAAAAAGTATTAAGGGCTAAGGGCTATATCACCAAAGACGAGGCGAGCCAGATGTCATATCAGGCTATCCAAATCGAGGTGGTAAATGCCTTTCTCGACAAGTATCCCGAATACAAACCCGAAAACGACCCCGAGAATGTCCACTGGAACGCACTCAATAGGGAAGTAGAGTTATATCGAAAACCCTCTGACGCTAAAAAACTTGTAGACATTCTTGAGCGAGCGCATAAAGCGATTGCACAACCGTCAAACGCGAGCGTTCAGGCGGCAAAACAACGAGTCGCGGTTGCCAGTTTAGGAACTGGCGGAAGACAAACTTCATCCACACCCACGCACAGTAAATTGACTCCACGATTAAAGGAAGAATTATTGCGAGGAGGTTGGAGTGAAGAAGAAGTTAATAAATATTAAAACATTATGGGAGTTAGATTAGTAAGTTCAGGCGGAAACGTCTCAAACCCCGCGTTCATTCATGCGTATGCCTCTGGCGTAATCAACATGAACGGACTCGTGGATTGGGACAGAAGCGGCACAGGCGGTTCTCTCGTTTCTCCCTCAACAAGTTCGTCAACTACGACGATGATTTTCGGTGTTGCACAAAGCGGAGCTATTGGCGCATCAGATTCATTGGTTCGGGTCATTCCGTTCGCGGAAGGACAACTTTGGGAGGTTGACTGTGCGAACGCGGCAACTACCGCACAAATCGGTCTGCGCCACGGATTGAGCGCAACGAGAAACTACGTTCACAACACGGCAACCGACATCGGTGCTGCAGCAGCAAAGGCAACCCGTGTTACAGGCGTATTCCTCGCCCTTGCAATGACTGGCTCAACCTCTGGTTCGGGCAAGCTCATTGGAAAGTTCGTTTATCAGCACGACCCTATCCTAGTAGATACACAAACCTAGTATGGCATCACCTCTTACACTCTCCGACGCTGCCGACCTGATAGATGTATCTATACAGGACATCTGGCTGAAAGGTAGCGAAAAGGAAAGTTCACTCTATAAGCAGTATTACAACGTTGAAACTGGCGTTGTGGATTATTACCTGAAGGATTCGTCCCTCTCTGGTCTTGGGTACGCAGGTCGCATCGTTGAAAACGCTGCGGTCACGGCTCAATCTCCAGTACAGGGCTTCGACAAGACATATACCCAAGTACAGTTTGGTGTCTTGCTATCCTTCACAAAGCATCAGTGGTTCTTCGGTATCAAGAAACGAAATCTTGAAAACATTACCTCAGAAGCACGAAATGCGTGTGCTGACCTTCGAGAAAGACGCTGTGCAGAACGCTTGGATAACGCATTTTCCACGTCGTACACAGCGGAAGACATTTCAGGCAACTACGCAGTCAGCGTAGCTGGCGGAGACGCTTTGGCATTTATCTCAGCGTCTCACACCAATGAATCTGGCGGAACGGCGTGGGGCAACCGCGTCACTGACGGTTCAACGGTGAACATGGACTTTGAGTACGATGCTCTTAAAGCGGCTCACAGAACGGCAGCCCTCATCACCAATCCTTATGGCAAGCCGATGAACGTAAACCTAGACACCCTTGTGGTAGCCCGTGGTTACGCTCCTAATCAGCGAGCAGAGGAAATCTTGGGTGCTATCAATCGTACCTACATTCCTGGTTCATCAGACCGCGACGGTTCTGCGGTTCAAAAGTACAAGATTGTTGCGTTACCGTGGATTTCTACCAACACTGCATACTGGTTCATGTTTGACTCTTCAATGAAGAGCAACAGAGTCGGCTTGCAGTACAAGGAATCTATGGGTATCAAACTTGAAGGACCGAACGTGGTCTTCAAGACGGACGAGATTCAATACAAAGCGACTTTGATGTTCGACATTGGTTTCAACGACAGTCGTAACTGGGTCGGTTCCAAGAACACGAACGCTGCGTAATGTTATGGGCTACTTGCAAGATGCCAAACATTTAGTGAGGAGAACTTGCGTAGCCCTATAACTTAAAACACATGAACATTAACGGACAAAACTTCAGTAACTTCCAGAATGTACGCGTCAAGGGAGACAATAACGCAAGTGGGGGGGCTATACGATTGGTTGGCTCTGCTTCAGGCGGGTATGAATCTACCATTGCTATCAGCGGACTTCAGGAAGCTAACAGTGCAGTTAAATTAGACGCCCGCGCTACGGTAAACGTGGGTGCAACTGGTACATTTGCAGTTCAGCTACCCGCGATAGCGGCATTCAGTTACGGAGAGACGATGGTTACAATCACCGGTATTCGTAAAGAAGACGCCTTCAACTGCAGCGTACAGAACGTAATGGAAACTGCGGTAACACTTACCACAAAGGCATACCCATTCTTGGCGGGCGCACGCGCTGAAAACGGCTTCGTCAACCTGACCTTTGTAAATCCCAGCACAACCTCAACTTCTTACGGGGTCATGGTTCTCGGGTATACGGCATTCCGATAATGCCTAACCCATCACAAGTAGAAGGGGACCACGTACGGTTCACACCTGACCAATTCAATGCTGACCGGATGATGTCAATCGTCCGTCACATGAAAGAGATTCCCGAACTTCCATCCGAGAAACCCAAAGACACTAGCACACTGCTTGAAGTCAGGTTTCCCGAGGAAGGAGGCGTACTCACTCACATGTCGGGGCAAGCCGAAGCGTACAAAGGATTTCCCTTCTACGAAATGGTGGACAAAATAGACCTGATGAAGAAAGTCATTCGGTCTACACTCTCATCGTTCTTTCACAGCATTAAACGGAGAAACAAACTGCAACTAGCGACTATTGTACTGGTTCCGTGGTTTCTGAATGACTTTGCGCGGGCGGGAATATACACATTCTTCCGCACCGTAGAGAGGTTCAAGGTGAAACCAATCATGTACTCGACCTCCATGCGAGAACTCTATCGAGCGTTCTCAATAGAGCGAGACGGGGAAACACTACAAGAAAAGGAGTTGCGGGAACAGGCACGACTACTTATCTGCATGACGCTTGAATTTGATAACGCATATCGGTTCAGGTTTCAGGACATAGTAAACGAGTTGGACAAAGTTGCTCTGCACAAGAACCCAGCAAAAGAGTTGGTACGCCTTCTCTCCCTCATGCAAACGCGTGAAAAGGGACAGGACGTAGCCGACACCTGGACACTGTTCAAAACATTCTTGCCTGTAGTCCTATGGCTTCACCCGAAGACCAAGAAGACTATTAAAACCATACTCGGCAACATTGACTTGGATAAGATTCGGCTGAGCAGAGAAGATAAAAACTTCTGCATACCGAGAAGCGACTACACGTTCGGCTTCATGGTGAACCCGAATGAGGAGGACAAAAAACAAATAGAACTGGTAATGCACAGTAGGCAACTTGAGGATGAACGGATTAAGGTGCGGGACGAAAGCACGAAAGCACACGAAGCACTATTCGCACAGCAGAAGGAGGAAATGACCGTATCCCAAGAACTTGAGAAGCAAATCGTAGATGAAACAAATACCTATTTGTTAGAATGTAACAAGGAGGGACAGGAGAAGTTTGAAATCGGTAGAAAAGCCATACTCAACAAGTATCTCACCCCCGAATTACTACAAACAGTGGACAGACATCAACAGGAAAGAGAAAAAATGGATAAAGAATTTACAGAAAAATTAACAGCAGTAGACTCATTATGAGCGCATCAGATTTCTACTTAGCTAAGGGATTTACACCGACATTCAAGACAGCCGCCTTCGCGGGCGTAGGAACGATAACGGTTTGGACACCGCGTTCAAGCACGAGGATTGTACTGACGGAGTTGCATATCGCTTCAACGTTGGCTGGTTCAACTGCCTTCTACTTCGGCAATCTTGCCGGAGAGAAGATTATTGAATTCAGACACGGAGGGAGCGCAAGTCTAGACGTTGCAATTCACGCCGATAGCGGAACTATGGACAGGACACTCGTCGCCAATTCGGTAGCTCCAGGCACAGATGGGGTAAAGGTAACAGCAGTCGGCTTTGAGATTCCGTAGCTATGGCTAGGGGATATGTGCGAAGTACAAACCCTAAAGGCTCGGTTCGGAATTCGACTCCGAATGCCAATTCAAAGATAGTACCCGGGGCGTATACTTCCCCGTATACACAATCTTTCGCTGGGAAAGGGTACCCGATTGGACTTCTTCTTGCTCTGACATATATCCAGCAACAGAGCATTACGTTTTATCCTAGTTTTTTTGCTCCCAATGTAAATATATCGACGCTTGGAGTACACAACAATATCCGTTCTGTAATGCCTTCAGTTAGAATAGGAGATGGGTCTGGTTCTGCTGATGTATCACAACAAACAACACGTTACATGCTCGCTCTAGCCCTAACTTCAGAATAATATGGCTGATTCATCTGTAGCAATAACATCAGGTGCAGGAACAAGTATAGATACTCGTACTGAGTCAACAAACTCCAATCACAGGCAAGTGATGGTTGTTGGTGACCCTGTAGTAAATGATTCTATTGCGGTCGTCCGTGCAACTGACCCAGCATCAAACGATGAAGGGGTTGTTGTTCGGGATGTAAACACCTCGGCAGTAGTCTCTGGTTTAAGAGACGTTAGGGTGCAAAGTATTGTTGACGGTACTGTTTCTGTTGGTACCATAGAAAACGTTACCCGTGTAAAAAACTTAGTAGACGGCACAATAAGCACACTTGGAACTCTTGACTATGTAACGAGAGTACGGAATATCATAGATGGGACGATAAGTACTCTTGGGACCCTTACTCGAGTAGACAGAGTGATGAATGTTATCGACGGTACGCTCTCAACTGTCGCGTCAGTGACAACTGTACCAACAGTCACAAGGGTGGATAGGGTTCATAATCTTGTAGACGGTACTATTTCTTCAGGCACGTTAGACTATGTAACACGAGTAAGAAACTTAGTGGATGGTACTCTCTCCACGGTTGATACTGTCGTACGAACAAATCGTGTGATGAATCTTATAGACGGAACGCTCAGTACGGTTACTGGTGTAGATAGAGTACGTAATCTCGTTGATGGAACCATTAGTTCTGGGACTCTTGATTACGTGACAAGGGTAAGGAACGTAGTTGACGGTACACTCACAACAGTTACTGGGGTTGATAGGGTGAGAAATGTGGTCGACGGTACACTCTCTTTAGTAACGATGGCTCAACGAGTCAATAACCTTGTTGACGGTACTTTGTCTCTAGTTTCGATGGCACAGAGGGTCAATAACGTAGTAGACGGTACACTTTCAAACGTTTATCGAGTCCATAATCTTATAGCAGGAACGGTAACGGTAACTGGAATTACTGCTTCGGCGGCTGTCCACATTTTAAGTACAAACGGAACAATGGCAGTGAACATTGGGACATTGACCAACACCGCCGCAATCATGGCAAAAGACGGCACATTTGCTGTCTTCTTCAGTCCTGCTAATCCAAAGGTTACTCTTGCTGTCGACGTACTAAACATAAGCGGCACAGCATCCGTAGCCGCTGCGGGTGGGTCAGTGGCGGGTTCAACTTCTGGGGTGTCTGTCTCTGGTGTGACTCTTGTAGCTCCCGAAGCCTCAAGAAATATAAAGGTGTACGCTTTTTCCTTAACTACAACGGCTCAAGTCCACAATCAAGTTAGATTTACGAACGGTGCGGGGACAACTCCCACGACATTTTGGCAACTTGCACTTCAAGCCCCCTCTGCGGGAATAGCGGGAGCTAACTTGGCGGTGTCCCCCCCTGCGTATCTGTTTGCAACTGGGGCTGGGAATACACTCTCTCTTCTAAAAGATACGGCGAGTTTGGTTCACTATTCCATCTCGTACTTTAAGGAGAGCGCATAATTTATGGCAGACGCAAAAATTACAGCCCTAACAGAGAATACAACCCCGCTTACCACGGATATTCTGCCAATGGTGGACGACCCTGCGGGGACTCCGCTTACACAAAAGATAACCATTTCAAATCTTGTTCGCGCATCGAACATGTCCGGTTCAATTTCTCTTATCGCACAGACCGGACTTTTGCCTCTTGCGACTGGAGTATCCGGGACTTTGGCTATTCTAAATGGTGGAACTGGGCAATCAAATAGTCCTTCTGCGATAAACGCGCTACTTCCTTCTCAAACGGGGAATGCTAATGAATCTTTGGGAACAGACGGAACTAATGTGGCATGGGGTTCGTATCCATTCACCACCGCTAGAAAGACAGGACTAGACCAAGGGGCGCAAGGTGTTGCTCTTGTAGGACCAGTAAACCAAATGGATTTCACACTTGCCTCTAGCACAAACTATGTTTTTGAATATTGGATACGCTATCAAACAAACGCAGCCACTACCGGTCTTGTGTTGGGACTTGAAACAGCGCAAACTCCTGTGGGACTATGGTTGAATTGGTATACCCCTCTAGCCGCAACGGGAACCTTGACAGGAGGCTCAGCAATAGGCAGTAACACGACGCTTTCTATTACATCGGGCAATATTGCTGCTGGTGGTGTTCAACTTGCCCATCTCACGGGAATGGTTATGGGGGGAGTAACTGGTGGGACAATATCATTGAAGTGGTGTTCTGAGGTAACAGGTTCCTTGTGTACGATAAAAACAGGTACAATGGGAAGAATAATGGCTATCACTTAGTATGGCTGATTCATTTTTACTGCAAGAAGAAGCATCGTTTCTCCTCTTAGAGGATGGTTTCAAGATTATTCTTGACGAAGCTCCAGTAGGTGGTGTGACTATTAGCACACTCTCTTTACTGGGAGTAGGATAAAATATACTTATGGTCGACACATCAGTTTCAATCTTTGAAAGCGATGCTTCAACCGAGAGTATAGATACTCGGACTGAAAGCACAAACGGCAATCACAGGCAGGTTGTTGTTCTCGGAGACCCAGCCTCTAATAACGCTGTTGCTGCGGTACAAGCAACCGACCCAGCAACTAATATCGAGGGACTTGTAGTTCGAGACCCATTGGGGACTCTTACTTATGGTCTTATGGACGTGTCGGGTATTCGGGTAAGGAGTATCGTGGACGGAACACTAGGAGTAGAAAATATTACGAGAGTTCGTAACGTTGTTGACGGCACCTTATCTTTGGTGTCTATGGTTCAACGCGTAAATAATCTTGTAGACGGTACTATTTCCACAGTCGATACAGTAACGCGGGTTAATCGAGTAATGAACCTCATAGATGGAACACTTTCCACGGTAACTGGAGTCGACAGAGTTCGCAACCTTGTCGACGGAACTATCTCATCAGGGACACTCGACTACGTTACCAGGGTTCGCAATGTTGTTGACGGGACGTTGACAACAGTTACTGGTGTAGACCGAGTAAGAAACGTGGTGGACGGTACCCTCACTACAGTTACGGGGGTAGATAGGGTCAGGAACGTTATTGACGGAACGCTGTCTCTTGTTTCCATGGTTCAACGTGTCAATAACGTCGTGGACGGAACGCTTACTACGGTCACGAATGTAACAAACATCACAAACACGGTCAAAATTTCGGCGTCAGACGGAACAATAGCAGTCAGATTTAGCCCAGCGAACCCAGGCGTAAATGTCTCACAATTCGGTGGAGGAACCACTGTAGCTCCCAATAGTGGGATTCCTGCGATAAACGTCTACTCAACCACGAGTATATTTACTGTTTCTGGCTCAACCTCAGGAGGAACTACATCGGGCGTTACTTTGGTTGCTCCTTCAGCAAACTACAACTTCAAAGTGTTCGCCTACTCCCTCCAAACCACAGGTATTGTGTCCGAAGCATGGCGATTCACTAACGGTGCGGGTTCAGAAACAGAACTGTGGCGTCCGCTTATTACCGCCGTGGAAACAACCTCAACTCCAAAGGGAGCCAACATGGCTGTGCAACCACCAGGGTTTATCTTTGCAACAGGCGTGAGTACGACCCTTGCTCTTAAAAGTTCTACGGGTAGTTTAGTTCACTACTCTGTATCATTTATAAAGGAGAGCGCATAGTATGGTAACTATCACTGGAACATTCCAAGATAAGCAAGCGTTTGTGAACACACTTGTAGCAACACAAGAGAATAACTTGTTGGCTGACGGAAAGTATAGGAGATTTGCCCGCGATGAGTTGGCAAAGGACATTGAAGTACACGAGTATGTATCACTCACCGATAAAGGATTCATCGTCTATGAGTATGAAACACGCCAAGATGGAGAGTATTTCCGTTCTTTAGTAGTGGGTGAAGAAACGTGGCGGGCGCACGATTGGAAGAAGTTTAATGATGTATAACTATGGCATACAAAGACCCAGATTATAAAAAAATATAATATAAAATAATTTGGCATACGGGCTTACAAATTCAGCAGACCTAGAAGCAGGTTCAAGCCAGTATTTTTCACGCGCTGACACCGCTTCTTTGTCTATTACAGGAGACTATGCGGTTGAGGCGTGGATAAAACTTGAATCCTTGCCGACCGGAATAGTGTATCCGATTTGTGAAAAGAATGATGCTGGAACCAACCGCAGTACGAACTTTGTTGTACAAAGTACCTTGCTCACAATTGGTGTCGACCAGTTAGGCGACAATACCGATGTTTCTAGTGTAGATTTTGATTGGGGTCCTTCGACTGGAGTGTGGTATCACGTTGCGGGGAGTTTTAATTCAACTACAGGCAGGGTAGACCTTTTTATAGACGGGTCTGCCGTAGCAAATGCGACTGGCACAGCAACTGCAATTTTTGACGGGGGCGCATCCACCTACATAGGATTCCAAGGAGGCACTTCTCGCTTTTTTGATGGGAGAATATCCTTAGTTCGTGTGTGGAATACACAAAGAACCGCAGCTCAATTTGACGCGAATAAATGTGTTTATTTCGGTGCCGCAGAAAGTGGTATGGCAGCAGAATGGGCGTTGGATGATGTACTCGGAGGTTCTGGGTTGAATGACACTTCAGGAAATACAAACACGCTTACGAACGTCAACACTGTAACGTTTGGTGCAGATACCCCCGCTGTGTGTGCGGTAGCAGCGACAAACCCCCTTAGAAGACGTATGATGGTAGGAATTGGAGCATGAAATCCCTCTTCACAAATCTCACAGATATAACCATAGACTCTAGGAGAACCTCTATCTCCGAAGATGTTGTTGTGGGTGGTTCTACTCTCGCCGTCCAAAGCATAGTCGCCTTTGAATCACTCTCTACTTCCTCTGGTCAGGTTCTTGTTATAGGAGAAATTGGAGGGGAAAGAACCGAAATAAGAAGAACCTCT
>Ga0247727_10011176_pt1 | contig 15728 bp, 13 predicted proteins | sample WisWelCaveWW1625_FD_202498 | JGI IMG/M metagenome (GOLD analysis project Ga0247727, IMG submission 202498) | Biofilm microbial communities from Wishing Well Cave, Virginia, United States - WW16-25 | ecosystem: Environmental > Aquatic > Deep subsurface > Groundwater > Cave microbial mat | place...
CGCAAAACCAAGGGGAAAACGACCAACGTCGATTGACCTCCTATCGGGAGGAGAGAAAACACTTACAGCAACAGCGCTGCTCTTCGCAATCTATCTCGTGAAACCAAGCCCGTTCTGTATTCTGGACGAGGTGGATGCTCCATTGGATGACGCCAACATCGATCGGTTTACCCGGATCCTGAGAAAATTCTCAGACAACACGCAATTCATTGTTGTCACCCACAACAAACGGACGATGGAGGCGGCAAACGCGCTGTACGGCGTTACCATGGAAGAAGAAGGTGTGTCGAAACTTGTTACCGTGAGGTTCAATCGAGCTGGAGTACGATCGGCTGAGCTGGTGTCAGGATAGGGCATGCCCCTGAAACTCTTTGTTGATTTTGATGGCACAATTACACGGAACGACGTTGGCAACGACTTCTTTCATACCTTTGGCGGACCCCGTTGCGAAGTGTTCGTTCGTGAGTACCGGGAAGGGGGGCTCTCAGCTGTGGAATGCTTTTGCCGCGAGGCAGCAGCTGTCGGCCACATCAACCGGCGGGAGGTCATTGATTTTTTCAGGTCGCAACCACTTGATGGAAGCTTTAGCAAACTCGTCCGGTTTTGCAGGGAGTGTGGGATTGAGCTTACCGTCCTGAGTGACGGGCTGGATTACTATATCCGGGAGATTTTCGAAACCCACGGCATCAGAGACGTCAGAGTCGTTGCGAACGAGGCGAGGTTTGTTCCTGATTCCGGTCTTCCCACGGCCCGGCTGGAACTCCGGTTCCCATACACCGACGCAGAATGCATCCGGTGTGCCTGCTGCAAACGTAACTTGATCCTGACGGAGAGCGGTGATGACGATATGCTCGCTTATGTCGGTGAAGGATACTCGGATACCTGCCCTGTGCAGTATGTGGACATCGTGTTTGCAAAGGACGATCTGCAGCGCTTTTGTAGAAAAGAAAACATCAGCTATTATCCCTACTCCGACTTCCTTGATGTGATTTCAAGACTGAAAGGCTTGATGAAGGACGGCAAGCATCTTCGCAGGCGAAGGCGGGCCGAGTTGAAACGCCGCGAGGCGTTTTTGCGGGAATAGTGACGAAATGGTTACAGGTCTTGTCGCGCGCGGACGACGGGTTCTCGCGCAAGCTGCGTTCAGGCACAGAGGATACATCCCGATCCCCTTTTTGGGGATTGCAATATTCTTTGCGCACCCGACAATCCTTTCCTTGACTGTCGGTTTCTCCATGGTTCTGTTTGGTGAATTCATTCGTCTCTGGGCAGTATCCGCTATCGGCTACGAGTCGCGATCGACACGCGCGCCGGGCGGCTCAAGGCTTGTTACCTGTGGCCCGTTTGCCTATGTAAGGAACCCGCTCTACCTCGGGAATATTTTTGTGTATGTCGGGATTGGGGTCATGTCCATGGCATTCTTTCCCTGGCTCTTACTTGCTGCAATGGGATGGTTTTCATTCCAATACTTCCTCATCGTGACAGAGGAGGAAAAATATCTTTTCTCACGTTTCGGAATGGAGTATGGCATCTATTGTGCACGTGTACCGAGATTTATCCCGCGGTTGAGGGCCCAAAGAACTCTTGAGCGGGCTCCGGGTCTTAGCGCTCGGGCCGTCCTGGCGTCCGAACGAAGGACGCTGCAGGCAGAGCTTCTGGTGACATTCGTTTTTGTGGCGATCTATGTTGCACAGGACTTCAGAGGATAGCGTCGTGTTGGAAAGGGTGATGATGATCGCTGGCGAAGCATCGGGAGACCTTCACGGTTCGGGAGTGGTTCGGGAGTTGAAAAAGCGTTTGCCGAATGTCGATATTTTCGGTATCGGAGGAGACGCTATGCAGGCGGAAGGAATGGAACTGCTTTACCATGTGAACAACCTCTCAGTCATGGGCTTTGTTGAGGTCCTGAAACATCTTCCGGTGATTCGAGACGTCGAACGCAGTCTCGAACACTGTCTCGACGACCGGCATCCGCAGATCGTCGTGCTTATCGACTACCCGGGCTTTAATCTGAGATTTGCGAAAAAGGCCAAACGCCGCAAGGTGAAGCTTCTGTATTATATCGGCCCGCAGGTTTGGGCCTGGAACAAAGGACGCATCAAGGAAATGAAGCGCTACATCGATCAGGTCAACGTTATCCTCCCATTTGAGGCCGACATGTACAGAAAGGAGGGTGTCGATGCGGAGTTTGTTGGACATCCTTTATTGGAGCGGCTCTCTTCGACATTGACAAAGGAAGAGTTCTTCCGGCGGTTCAACCTGGACCCCGCGCGAAAACTGCTTGCATTGCTCCCCGGAAGCAGGGTCCAGGAGGTGCGTAACATTCTCCCGACCATGCTGAATGCAGCAGAAAGGCTTCGAAACAAGGGCTTGGCTCAGGGCGCCATTGGCGTGGCTCCGGGTCTGCCAAGAGATCTCGTGATTTCACTGGCAGCGAGTCGCCGGGACATAACTCTGGTCGAAGACGCCACCTATGCCCTGATGGAGCATGCCGATGCTGCCATTGTCACATCCGGCACTGCGACGCTCGAAACGGCATTGTTTGGTACGCCTATGATTGTGGTGTACAAGACCTCACCGCTAACGTTTTTCATCGGGAAGCTCTTGGTGAAAGTGCCGCACATTGGACTTGCGAACATCGTGTCCGGAAGGCGGGTGGTTCCGGAATTCATCCAGCATCAAATGACGGTGGAGAGTCTCACCCATGAACTTGAGAGAATGCTCTGCGATGCTTCATATGCCTCACGGATCCGGGCTGATCTGGCGATCGTCAGAACAAAGCTCGGGGAACCCGGAGCATCGGCACGTGTGGCCGAGAACGTGATTTCTCTGGCGAAGGCCGCATGATGAAATCGTCGAGATGCGTCTGGGGACTTCTGGCCGGGGGAGTATTTTGGTCCTGTGGCCCTTCGGCGACGACCAACGAGGCAGTCCGGCCCTCTGCGCCGGCAACCATCGATCGGGAGACCCTGTTTCGAATAGGACAGGAGTTCTTTGTGGAACGAACATTTGACAGCGCCGCTGTATACTACCGAAAATCACTTGCCCTCGACTCGACGTATGGGCCCCCGCTAGGCGGCCTTGCTCAGTTGCATTATGATCTCGCAATGCAGAATCCCAACAGGAATGATCCTGTACGCATGAGAGAGTTCAGGGCATCCCTCGGTTACTACATGAGAATGGAAACTCTTGGCCATACGGATGGGGAGATGTATGATCGTCTCAGCGAGCTGACATACACCCTGGGAGAAAAAGAGCTGTTCCTGAATTACGTGAAGAAGAATATTGGCGAGTCCCCCGATGACCGCCAGTATTTCAACCTCGGCCTCGCTTATGGTCAGGTCGGTGACTATGCAAATGTCATCAAATCTCAAAAAGAAGCAATTGAGAGATTCAAGTTTTCCCGTTTTATTGGAAGTTTCTACAAACAGTTGGGCAACGCATATCTGGAGGTGGACAGACAACAGTCGGCGGAAAGAACATTTTCCGCCGGCGTCGAAGCGGTGAATGAGCGCATCTCGGCGATGGTGAAGAGCACCAGCGCTTCTGCTTCTGATGCGGACGTCGAGCGGTTGAAGGAGGAGAGGCTTTTCATGCTTCGCTCGTTGAGAAAGATCTACCGGATCCATGGGCAAGACGATAGGCTTCAAGAGGTCGAGCGTCAGTTGAAGGGTTATGGAGATTGAGGCAGCCGTCAAATCGAATGACGAGTTCCGTTTCACACAGTTCGGCCTTCACGCCACACGGTGGGGTGCCCGCTCCTGGCCGGGGTACTTGCTTCGTTGAGGGGCCCGATTCCGCCGGGACGAATACCATGCCGACGGTGGGCTATTATTCTGGAATCGGTAACAGATTTCTTTTCCCATTTTCATGGCTGTACGGCGCCGGCGTGACGTTGCGAAACAAGGCGTTCGATTGGGGTTGGCTCCGGAGTGTACGAATTGGAATACCTGTCATTTCCGTAGGCAACATTGTCGCGGGTGGAGTCGGCAAGACCCCGCTCGTCGAGCACATTGCAGGGTACTGTGCAGAAAAGGGTAGGCGTGTCGGTATCGTCAGCCGCGGCTACGGGCGCGCGACAAAAGGCGTTGTGACCGTATCCGACGGAATGTCGCTGCTCACCGATGCAAAAGGGGGTGGCGATGAAAATGTCCAGATGGCCAGAAAATTTCCGGGAGCGGTGGTCGTCGCCGCCGAACGACGTGCGAATGCGGCGAGAGTGGCTCGGGGAAAGGGGGCCGACGTCATTATTGTTGATGACGGATTTCAGCACCGGTATCTTTGGAGGGATCTTGATATTGTCATCCTTGATTCCTCCGTCGATGTCACAAAGGAGTGGTTGCTGCCCGTGGGGAGAAAACGGGAACCGTTCGGAAACATCCGGCGTTGTGATGTTATTGCATTGTCGCATGTCCGTGTCGGTTCGGACGAGCCCTCGTGGGTTCGGGAGGTAAGGCGGGCTTCCAAGCCTGTTGTCAGGTTTCGCCATAAGGTGTTGGGGCTCAGGCGGGGTTATGACGGTGCTGTTGTTTCGCTGGATGAGGGATCGAAAGGCGGTGTTTTCGCCTTCAGCGGCATTGGCCGTCATGAAAGGTTCCTTGAAAGTGTGAACGAAGCCGGTATAAGGGTCGAAGGTGACAGGCGATATCCGGACCATTATTTTTACCGTGAGGAAGATGTCCGTGATATCGTCGCGCGCATGAACTCTGTCGGAGCAACGCGTTGCGTTACCACAGAGAAGGATGTAACAAGAATGCTTGCGGGAAGTGAGGGCGTGAAGCGATTTCTCCGTGAGCATGCGGTGTTCTATCTTTCCGTCGCAGTGGAGATCCTGGAGGGGGCGTCATTGATGTACGGGAAAATTGATGATTGCCTTAACCGAAAGTTCGTCTGAGTGATTGTGGCGATCATGGATACCGGTACCCCTGGCGTCAGGAATTATGTCCGGTGGGTGAAAAGCGCCGCGCCGGATTTCGAATTCCTCAAGCTCTCGTATCCGGCGGGCGATTTGGATCGCCTGGATCGGTGTCACGGAGTCGTGTTTACCGGTGGAGGTGATGTCCATCCTGATTTCTATGGACTGAACGACCGCATTGAGCTGCTGGAGGGTGTTAATGCTGCGAGGGACAGGTTCGAGCTGGAGGCGGTTGAACGGGGAATGAAAAGCGGACTGCCGATGCTCTGTATCTGTCGGGGCATGCAGTTGTTCAATGTTGCGATGGGGGGTACTTTGATTCCTGACATCAGGACGGCAGGCTTTGAGGGGCACAGGAAGGGGAAGCGAGGGGATGCGAGTCATCCGGTGGTGGTTGAGCCGGAAACTGTCCTGCACAGCATTGTCGGTGTCGACACCGGCTCCGTGAACACGAATCATCATCAGGCGGTCGAGCGCGTGGGAAAGGGGTTGCGGGTTACAGCGTGTGCGCGTGATGGGATTATCGAAGCGATGGAGTGGGAGCATGTTGGCGGTCGACCGTTTCTCCAGCTGGTACAATGGCACCCTGAGCGGATATCGGATCTTCTGAACCCGTTTTCCCATGCGATCGTTGAGAAATTCGTGGAGGCTGTGCGCAGGAATCAGAAAAACTGAGTGTATTCAAACAACCGCTAACGTTTATGAAAGTTGAGTGTGTATGATAAAATATGTCTATAGCTTTGCAGGAGGAAAGGCAGAAGGCAAAGCGGTAATGAAGGGATTGCTGGGTGGCAAGGGTGCCAACCTGGCCGAGATGACGAACATTGGATTGCCGGTGCCTGCAGGATTCACGATCTCAACCGAGGTTTGCACATATTTCTATGCGCACCATCGGCGCTATCCGAAACCACTGCCGGTGGAGGTACGGTCGGCTTTGCGCAAGGTTGAAAGGGTGATGGGCGCGCGCTTCGGCGATGTAACAAATCCTCTCCTTGTTTCTGTCCGTTCCGGTGCGCGGGCATCCATGCCTGGGATGATGGATACGATTCTCAATCTCGGGATGAACGACACAGTGGCGGCCGGCCTGATCAGAAAAGCGAAGAATGATCGGTTTGTTTTCGATTCGTATCGTCGGTTCGTTCAGATGTACGGTGACGTGGTGCTCGGCTTGAAGCCGGAGCATAAGGACGAGACCGATCCGTTTGAGGTGATTATCGAAGGAAAGAAGAAAGAGAAGGGTGTTGAGCTGGATTCGGATCTGGACGCCGAAGACCTCCGTGCTCTCGTCGCCATGTTCAAGCAAGAGATCAAGAAGAGAACGGGACATGATTTCCCCGAAGACCCGGAAGAACAACTCTGGGGAGCGATTGGAGCGGTGTTCGGATCGTGGAACAACGATCGGGCGATTGCCTATCGACGGCTGTATGATATTCCGGAGAGTTGGGGAACTGCGGTCAATGTTCAGGCGATGGCTTTTGGTAATATGGGTGCGGATTCCGGTACCGGAGTTGCATTCACACGCGACCCGGCGACAGGCGAGAACAGGTTCTACGGCGAATATCTGATGAACGCGCAGGGGGAAGACGTCGTGGCCGGCATTCGCACTCCCCTTCCGATCCCCAGGATGAAGAAAGAGAATTCACGCATCTACAAGGAACTGGAGCGTATTCGCAAGGTTCTCGAACGGCATTACCGGGACATGATGGACATCGAATTTACAATCCAGGAAGGCCGGCTGTACATGCTTCAATGCCGCGCTGGGAAGCGGACTGCCTTTGCTGCCATCAAGATAGCCGTCGATATGGTAAGGGAAGGACTGATTTCCGACAAGGAAGCGTTGATGCGCGTTGAGCCCGACCAGTTGAACCAGCTGTTGAGACCCGTCTTCGATCCGCGTGAGGAGTCGCAAGCTGCGGCGAAGGGCCGTCTCCTGGCCAAAGGATTGAATGCCGGGCCCGGTGCCGCAACCGGAAAAGTGGTGTTCAATTCACCTGATGCGGAGGAATGGAAGAAGCGGGGCGAAAAGGTGATCCTGACCCGCATTGAGACTTCTCCCGAGGATGTCAAGGGGATGGATGCTTCAGAAGGAATCCTCACTGCGCGGGGCGGGATGACATCGCACGCTGCTCTCGTGGCAAGGCAAATGGGCAAGGTGTGTGTGGCCGGTTGTGGGTCTCTCCAGATCGATTACGCGACGCACAGCATGAGAGTTAACGGAAAGGTGATACGGGAGGGGGATTGGATTTCGATCAACGGAACGACGGGTGAAGTGATCGAGGGAAAACTCTCGACGAGACCGTCGGAAGTTGTTCAGGTATTGATCGATAGAACGCTGGAGAGCCGAGAGGCGCCGGTCTATCAGCTCTTTGCAAGATTGATGTTCTGGGCCGATAAGTACCGGAGGCTTCGTGTCAGGACGAATGCGGATCAACCGGACCAGGCGAGCAATGCGATTGCTTTTGGTGCGGAGGGCATCGGACTCTGCCGCACCGAGCACATGTTCTTCGGCGAGGGAAAAATCGGCCCCATGAGGGAGATGATTCTTGCGGATACTGAACAAGCACGCCGAATGGCGCTTGCAAAGCTCCTTCCGTTGCAGCGCGCAGATTTTGAAGGGATTTTTGAAGCGATGAACGGAAAGCCGGTCACCATCCGCACGATTGATCCGCCCCTCCACGAGTTCCTTCCGCATGAGGAGCCCCTCCAGCGGACTCTGGCTCAGGAGATGGGCATCGGGTATGAAAAGATACGGCAGCGCATCGAAAGTCTGCACGAATTCAACCCCATGCTCGGTTTCCGGGGTTGTCGCCTGGGGATCATACACCCCGAAATTACCGAAATGCAATCCCGAGCGATTTTCGAAGCGGCGGCGAATGTCCGGAAGCGTGGCATCAAGGTTATCCCCGAAATCATGATACCGCTCGTCGGCAATGTCAAGGAGCTGGAGGATCAGGAGAGAATCGTCCGGAAGGTTGCCAGTGAGGTGATGAAGGAGACCGGAGCCACGATACGGTATCTCGTCGGAACGATGATTGAAGTTCCGCGGGGAGCCCTTACAGGAGATGAAGTTGCCCGCGTCGCTGAGTTCTTCAGCTTCGGAACGAACGACCTTACGCAGACGACGCTTGGCGTAAGCAGGGATGATGCCGGGAGGTTCTTGATCCCCTACGTGCAGCGGGAAATCTATCGAAAGGACCCGTTCGAAGTGCTCGACCGGGATGGCGTTGGCGCCCTGATGAAGATCGCCGTTGAAAAAGGGAGGTCAGCTCGTCCGGGCCTGAAGATCGGAATATGCGGTGAACACGGGGGCGATCCGTCAAGCGTTGAATTCTGCCACGAGATCGGACTCGCCTATGTTAGTTGTTCACCGTTTCGGGTGCCGATCGCCAGACTCGCTGCCGCCCGGGCGGCAATCGCAGGCCAAACCAGAGAAAAGAAACGCACATTACGGCGCTCGAAGCCGCAGCGGACTTCCCGGATGAGTTCCTCAAAACGAGCTGCGGCTCGCTAAGAACAAGGAGGTGCACGGTCACCATGAAGCTTTCTGATTTCCGGTATCCGCTCCCACGCAACCTGATCGCTCGCTTTCCTGCCAATCCAAGGGAGAGCGCGCGGATGATGGTGCTTCAGCGATCGGATGAATCGATCGAGGATAAAAAGTTTGTCGATATTGTCCATTATTTCAAGCGGGGGGATTGTCTTGTTGTTAATGAAACGAAGGTCTTTCCCGCCCGGCTGATGGGCCGAAAAGAAAAAACCAACGCCAGGATCGAGGTTTTTCTGTTGCGTGAGCTCAACAGGGAGGAAAAAATCTGGGATGTCATCGTCGATCCTGCGAGGAAGGTCAGAATTGGCAACAAGATTTTCTTCGACGAGGGGCGGATCTGGTGTGAGGTCATTGACAACACGACGTCGCGGGGGCGTACGGTCAGATTCAACTATGAGGGGGACCTCTTCAAGATCATCGATCGTATCGGTAAAATGCCCCTTCCCTATTACATCAGACGGGAACCCACAGAGAAGGACAAAACGTCGTACCAGACGATCTTTGCCAGGGTCATCGGTGCTGTCGCGGCTCCTACCGCAGGACTTCATTTCTCCAACAGATTGCTGAGGACCATCAAGAACAAGGGTGTCAAGGTTGCGCCGGTTGTGTTGCATATCGGTCTGGGCTCCTTCCGTCCGGTCGAAGTGGAAGACCTGACGAAACATAAGATGGATTCGGAATACTATGAGATCCCCGAGAGTACGGTACAGATGGTGAACAAGGTGATCGACAACAAAGGCAAGATCTTTGTCTGTGGCACGAGTGCCTGTCGTGCGCTGGAATCGAGCGTGACAACAGACGGGCATTTGAAGGCGAATCGTGGCTGGACCGACAAGTTCATCTTCCCGCCGTATGATTTCAAAGTCAGCCACCGATTGATTACAAACTTCCATATGCCGGAATCAACGCTCCTGATGCTTGTGTCGGCTTTTGCCGGACGTGATTTCATCATGCGATCCTACAAGAAGGGAATCAAGGAAGGGTACAGGTTCTACAGCTATGGCGACGCCATGCTGTTACTCTGAGGTCTCACGGCAGAAATCACACTGAATGAAATTCCTCGTCCTCGGTACAGTCGCCCTTGCCGTTATCGGGGTGTTCATCTGGCTCTTCCGGAAGAAGAACCTCCTCTCCTATTTTAGTGGCGGACGTTGGTGGTTGACGTGGCTCTCCATCGGCGTCATCACGCTGATGGATGAGCTCACCTCCATTTTTTACGCTCCCGCGGAAGCCTATCGCTTTATTGGATCATACGCCATTGCATTCATCGCCTTCACATCGATTTTCATGCGGTTCCTTTCCTCCCGCATGGTCGAAATTGCGGAAATCCTCGAGCATCACAACATCAAGGGCGGAGGTGTCTATTCCTTCTCGTATCTGATTCTGGGGCCGACGGTTTCTTTTGTCGCGGTCGCGTCAATCCTGGTTGTGTATGTGCTGACGGCAAGCATCTCCACCGTGAGCGCAGCCGAGAATGGATTGTCCTTTCTCGCTCTTTCTCCGGGCATCAAGTTCATTATCGAATTTGGCATCATATGGGGTATTGCCGGCTTGAATATTCTTGGGATCAGGGAGAACGCCAAGTTCACGTTCTTCATGTTCTTTATCGTATCCACGGTGTTGCTGACGTTTCTCGCAAGCGCCGTGTACGAGGCCCAGCCCGCTTCATGGGCCGGCTTGGGCGAGACCGTTGTGTACACCGGACTGGAAATCTGGAACCGAGGTTTCTGGGGCGGCGCGTTCCTGGTGATTGTTTGCATCTCCAGTTCCATCCTGGCCTATTCCGGGATCGAGTCGGTGATTCAGGCTGCTGCTCTCGTCAAGAACTGGAGAGATATCAGCCGCGCGTATGTGTTTCTTGCGCTTACCGTTGGTATTTTCACACCTCTCGTTTCAGCCTTCGCTCTTAGTTCAGGAATTAACCCGGGTGAACACCAGACGGACCTCCTGACACAGTATGCCGCTCAGGTGAACGGGCTATGGTTCGGCGTTCTTGTTGCCGCCATCGCAGGCATAGCACTGATGATGGCCGTGAATACGGCATTCGTTGCCGCGAGCGAGCTCCTGGAAAAAGTAGGGCACAGGTACCGGTTCAGCTGGCTCGTTCGTACCAACAAGAGGCAGTCGCTGTACCGTATCCATCTTCTGAACGCGGCCTTCTTCAGTGTCCTTATCTTTATCACCGATGGAAGCCAGGAGATCCTGGCCCAGATGTACGCTCTCAGTCTTGTGGCGTCATTCTGCATCAATATCGGGAGTCTTCTGATCTACCGTTATTTTACAGGAACAAAAGAAATTCGTGAATACAACACATCAAGACTGGGTACATTCGTCGTTTTTCTCGTCCTTGTGAGTTGCTTTGTCTACCTGGCCGCTGTACGACCCTACGGAGTTGGTCTCTGGTTTGGCGCAACGGTGTTCTTTCTTCTTGTAGGACTCGTTGTTGCCAGGAAGCGTGCTCCAGAAAAGGCTGAGATCGAACAAACGGATAACCCGATGCAAATGGTGTTTGCCCTGGCCGATTCACCGGGAGACCACATCGAGATTTATTTCAAGAGACCGATGGAGGGCGGTGGAACGGCGGACCCCAACGTCGCGTTTGTGAGCTTCTATTCACCACGCGAGGGGATACCGCAGCGGCTCGCATCAAATCATTACCGCTTTGCTCAAATCGGGCAGACGCTCTTTGACAGCATTAGAGAATTGCTCCACGTCCTCAAGTACGAGCTTCCGCATAAACGAGTCACGATCCATTTTGGCTGGCCGCAATCGTCCTGGATCGACCGGTTGGCCATTGGGGTGATGGTGTTCAGCATCATGAAACTGCCAAAGATGTTTCCGGAGTTCGCGTTTGTTATAGAATACCATGCCAAGAGGGAGTCATAACGTCGGTGTTGTCATTGCTGCAGGAGGGAGTGGAACCCGCTACGGCGGATCCATCCCCAAGCAATTTCTTTCTCTGAAGGGGAGGACCGTTCTTCAAAGAACCCTGGAGGTCTTTGAATCGATTTCTTCGGTTCGTCAGATTGTTGTTGTTTCTTCTGCACGGCATCTCAAAAGAGTGAAGAGGATTGTCACCGATGCGGGATTCCGGAAAGTGAGTGCGATTGTTCCCGGAGGGAAAAAGAGACAAGACTCGGTGTTGAACGGGCTTCTTGCGTTTCGCGAAAGGCCGGAGGTTGTTCTCGTTCATGATGCGGTGCGTCCGCTGGTGACCAAACCTTTGATCCTCGCAGTGATCCGGGAGGCTGCACGTCACGGAGCCGCCCTCACGGCTGTTCCCGTTACGGACACGATCAAAACCGAGGGACCGAAAGGCTTCACCTCCTCAACACTGGACCGGTCGAAACTCTGGGCCGCCCAGACTCCACAGGGATTTCGCTACGAGGTCCTGATCCGGGCCCATCATCGTGCGATGAAACAGGGGATCGTCGCAACAGACGACGCCTCTCTGGTAGAACGATTGGGAATCCCGGTGCGACTGGTAACCGGAAGCAACACGAATATCAAGCTGACGACAAGAGTAGATTGGCGACTTGCGGAAATGTGGCTGAAATGAGGCTTGCCGGGGACTCCGGGCGGGTTTCTTGCAAGTTGAACGTGGTTTTTCTATCTTGATTGCGTTCTTTTTCACTTATGTAGTGGCCTAAGCCATGGTGGCGATCACTGTCATAGCGATTCTCAGTTACCTCGTCGGCTCGATTCCCACGTCGATCATCGTGGCGCGATGCCGGCGCGGCATTGATATCCGCCAATTTGGAAGCGGAAACGCGGGCGGGACAAACGTGTTCAGGGTTCTCGGATGGAAGGCAGGAACATTTGTCGTTGTCGCCGACATCGCCAAAGGGCTGGCGGCAACCATGCTTCTTTCCCGTCTGATGTATGGACCGATCCCTTTTGAGAATCGGACCCCGTTCGATGATTTCACTCTTGTGCAGATCATTGCGGGCTGTGCAGCTATCCTCGGCCATATCTGGACCGTGTTCGCTGGGTTCCGGGGCGGCAAGGGCATTGCCACCGCCGGCGGAATGCTTATCGGCGTTGCCCCACTCGAAGTTGCTGTTTCCCTTGGTATCTTCGGGATTGTGCTATTAGCGTCTCACTATGTCTCTCTCGGCTCGCTCAGCGCGGCAGTTGCTTTTCCCCTGACCATGTTCTTCCGCGAGAATGTCTTCATGGCTGAAATCGAGGGATATAATACCCTGATCTTCTTCAGCATTGCGATTTCAGTGCTGATCATTTTTACGCATCGGACAAACATCAAGAGGCTTTTGAGAGGGACCGAAAACAAGATCTCGACGGTTCCGATCTTTAGAAAAAAGTAACGCCACCCGCCCATTGCTCGCGAGCGGCTTTTGGCGCTCGAGAGTGAAGCTTTCACCATTCCACATCTATCCATGCGCATTGCTGTCCTCGGGGCCGGGAGTTGGGGAACGACCCTTGCCATCCTGCTCGCAAACAATTCTCATGAGGTTTCCCTTTGGTCGTACCGGGAGCAGTACGCCGAGTCCATCAGAACAACGCGATCAAACCCCGCTTTCCTGCCCGGGATTTCCATTCCGGAAACAATCGATGCGACAAGTGATCTGAGCTTTGCCGTCAGAGGGAGAGAGATGATTGTTGCGGCGGTTCCGTCGCAATTCCTGCGGGGTGTCATCGAACAACTGCGGCCCCTTCCCTGGAAGGAGATCATCATCGTCAATGTCGCAAAGGGGATCGAGAACGGAAGCCTGATGACGATGTCTGAAATGCTTCGGGAGGTTCTTCCAGGCCTTCCTCACGGGAGGGTTGTTACACTCTCGGGACCGAGTCATGCCGAAGAGGTAAGCCGGCACATCCCAACGACTGTCGTAGCAGCCTCAACGGATGTCTCAACCGCCAAACTGACGCAGTCGGTCTTCATGACCCCGCAGTTCCGTGTTTATGCGAGCACGGATTTGCGTGGAGTGGAGCTCGGCGGTGCGTTGAAGAACGTGATTGCCATTGCAGCCGGTATTATCGATGGGGCATCGCTTGGCGACAACACCAAGGCCGCGCTCATGACCCGTGGAATTGCGGAGATCACCCGCATGGGGACTGCCCTCGGTGCGGACCCGCGAACGTTTTCCGGCCTCTCGGGCATCGGCGATCTCATGGTGACATGCATGAGCCGGCACAGCAGGAACAGACATGTCGGCGTGGAAATTGGCAAGGGACGGAAGCTCCCCGAAATTCTTTCGGAGATGGTTATGGTTGCGGAAGGTGTTGACACGACGCGGTCAGCGTTCGAATTGGCGAACAAAGTTGGTGTGGAGGTTCCGATCATCTCCGAAGTCTACAAGATCCTGTTCGAAGAGAAGGAACCTCTTGCCGCGTGCTATGATCTGATGACGAGAGACCCGAAGGGGGAAGGATGAGGGATAATTAAAAATGAGGAATGAAAAATGAAAAAGGGAGAATGAAAAAGGGAGAGAGGAAAAGGGAGAAAGGAAAAGGTGGGGTACCTGAATTCAAAATCGACAATTTAAAATTCAAAATGAAAAAGAGTCCCGCTCCAGGATTAAAGCGGGATTTTCGGTTCAGAACCTCGTTATGTTTCGGTTCCTGGACTCAGGGTTGTATTCCTCGGTCTCTCAAGCGCTCAGGATCAGATCCTTCGGTCGGAAGGACTCAGGATTATATAAACAGCGGTGCGAGCACCAGTGTGATCGTGCTGAGCAGCTTGACGAGCACGTGTAGTGACGGACCGGCCGTATCTTTGAACGGATCACCGACGGTGTCTCCCACCACGGAGGCTTTGTGAGGGTCTGACCGTTTCCCACCGTACTCTCCCGTCTCGATAAACTTCTTCGCATTATCCCATGCACCGCCGGCGTTGTTGAGGAACAACGCGACAAGTATTCCGACGATGGTCCCCACCATCAGCAATCCGCCAACCACTTCTGCTCCGCTTGCACCAGTGACAGGCGATCCAGAGCTGATGTACAACCATTTGAATACAATACCGACGGCGATGGGGACAACTACCGGGAGCAACCCCGGTGCCACCATCTGTTTCAGCGCTGACTTCGTGGCGATGTCAACACACTGTCCGTAGTCCGGCTTGGCGGTCCCCTTCATAATCCCGGGATTATTCTTGAACTGCTCCCTGACATTATTGATGATCGAATAAGCGGCCTTCCCAACTGCGCGAATCGCAAGCGAAGAAAAGATAAACACCAGCACTGCGCCGAACATGGAGCCTACGAAGACTTCAGGTTTGTTCAAATTGATAACCCCGGTGAAGCTCGGCATGTAGACCTTGACTTCATCGATATACGCGCTGAAAAGAAGAAACGCGGCAAGTGCGGCAGATCCGACGGCATAGCCCTTTGTCAACGCCTTGGTGGTATTCCCCACTGAATCCAGACGGTCGGTCCGATCGCGAATCTCCTTCGGCTGCTGGCTCATTTCCACAATGCCGCCGGCATTATCCGTGATCGGTCCGAAGGTATCCATGGCCAGAATGTAGGCAGCTGTGCCGAGCATTCCCATCGTGGCGACCGCCGTTCCAAAAAGGCCTGCATGTTGTAGGCCGGAGTGCTCACCCAGGAAATACGCCGAGACAATTGCCGCAGCGATGACCAGCACGGGGAATCCAGTCGACTCCATCCCTACCGCGACGCCGGCAATGATATTGGTAGCCGGACCTGTCAGCGATGCCTCTGCAATTTCCCGTACCGGGCGATAACGGTACTCGGTGTAATACTGTGTGATGAAGACGAACGCAAGCGCTGTGAGAACGCCGATCATACCACAAAGGAAAAAATTGAAGTAATACTCGGAGCCGAGCAACCAGTGCGAGGCAATGTAGAAGCCGATGATGGCCAGGAGAGAGGTGATGCCGTATCCCCGGTTCAGCGCCTTCATCGGATCTTCGCGGTCGTTGGTTTTGACGGCAAGGATTCCCACAATAGAAGCGATGATACCAAAGGCACGTGCCACAAGCGGAAACAGCAAGACTCCGATCAGCGATATGCCGTTTTGCTGAAACACAGCAGTGTTTGCGTTGTAGAGCCCCGCCGCAAGGATCATGGCGCCAATGTTTTCCGCGGCTGTCGACTCGAAGAGGTCAGCTCCCCTACCGGCACAATCTCCAACGTTATCACCTACGAGATCTGCGATCACCGCCGGGTTGCGTGGATCGTCCTCCGGAATGCCTGCTTCAACCTTGCCGACAAGATCGGCACCGACGTCCGCCGCCTTCGTGTAAATTCCTCCGCCCAGCTGTGCAAAGAGGGCGACAAA
>Ga0247727_10011177_pt1 | contig 15727 bp, 33 predicted proteins | sample WisWelCaveWW1625_FD_202498 | JGI IMG/M metagenome (GOLD analysis project Ga0247727, IMG submission 202498) | Biofilm microbial communities from Wishing Well Cave, Virginia, United States - WW16-25 | ecosystem: Environmental > Aquatic > Deep subsurface > Groundwater > Cave microbial mat | place...
GCTCTGTCGTTCCCGCTCGGGACCGTCGTCAACCTCGCGGATGGCATGGGCAACGATTTGGTCAACGGTCGCTACCGTGCGCGCATCTACGCGGACGGCTACCGCATGCGCCCGGTGGCGTGACGGACGGAGAGAACGATGGCGAAGCTCATTCTCGCAGGCGGCGTGGAGATCGACTCGGAGGAGTACCTCCACTGGCCGCTCTTCTCTGCCGGCGACTGGTCGATAGCGGATGCGTTCAACCTGGACATCTTCAACTACGTCCCGGGCGGCGCGGTCTCGCGCACGCCGACTGTTGCGGCGCGGATCGCGACCTACCGCGACACGAACATGGTGCGTGCGAACCGCATGAACCAGGACGAGTCGATGATCGTGTACGCGATGACGTACGAGATCTTCGCGCGAACGAGCGAGACCTCGGGCTCGCCCGCGGTCGCCAACAACATCCCGCAGCCGATCCTCTCGGGCGACAACCTTCGTCGCATCCAGCGTGAGGTGATGGTCCTGCTCACGATCGGCGCAGGGATCAAGAAGCCGCAGGTCGTCGCGCCGTGGTCGTGGTTTTCGCAGTCGATCAGCGCCGAGTGCTACCTCGGCTCGGGTTCGACGTTCCAGTACGGCACGGGCGGCGAGACGAGCGCGGACAACCAGCGTCAGTTCGGCCTGCCCGTCTTCATCGGCGGCACGGGCGAGATGGCCAAGCCCGGCAACGCGATGATGTTCTCCTTCCAGCTCAAGGCGCCCGGCGGCCTGGCGACGCTCCCGGATGCGACGCAGGACATCACGTTCCGCTGGTACCTCGACGGTCTCTACCAGCGCCCGAGCTGACGGCGCACGCAGGCAAGCGCCCTTCGTGGTGGCCGCGTGGGGCCGGATAACCCACGATGGAGCACACGAAAAACTACTGCGAGCCGCGCGTCCTCTGGGAGACGTTCAGCGTCGTCCCTAACGCGCCTGGCAACCAAGTCGACCTCCAGAGCAACTACGACTACGGGTTGCCCAACGGGCGCGCGCGCGGGGTGCCGACATACTGGCGCAACGGGCAGAAGAACCCGATCGTTCTTCAAGGGCTCCTTCTCTCGGGCTTCGGCTACGTGCTCGACGAGGCCAACGTCGCCGCGTCCGACATCGTGACATTCGACAACTGCCGCGCCGCAGCGCTCAAGGTCGATCTCTTCGTGTCGGCACCGTACCGGCAGCACTTCTCCTGGCGCGACGTGCCCGTCCGCTCGTGGCGGCAGGAGCCGATCAGCGAGCCGTCGATGCGGTACGCGTCCGCGGGCCTCGGGTTCGCGGGCATCGGGCACGCGTCGGGTCTCCTCGGCCTCTCCCGGTGGGACTTCGACTTCGGGCTCGACAAGAGCGGGCGCCCCAACATCTTTTGGCTTCCTGCTCGGTCCGGGATCCAGTTCGAGCTGTCGACGTGGACCGTGCCGGTTGCCGCGCCGATGAACCCATCCGCCGCCTCCGTCAATGCGGCGGCGCACGCCGTCTCGTTCTGGGAGACCGCGGACAACTACTCCGAGTTTCACGTCTGCTCGAATCGCTTGAAGCAGCGTGCGCAACTCCTCTCGGCCGCCGCAGTCGGCGCGAGCGTGTGGTACCCGAGTGGACCGGCACCTTTGCCGTTCGACGAGTTCAGTGCGCAGACGCTTGCGGGCTCGAGCGCGCAGGTCTTTCCTGGCGCGCACATGTTCACCGCTGCCGCGTTCAAGGCACAGAACCCGAACATCGGAAACACGCACACGAACGTTGGCGGCTACGCCGTCGCGCTCGACCAGATCGCATTCGACGACGACATTTCCGCGGATCTCGTCGCGGCTGGCAGCACAGGGATCCTCGCTCCGTTCGCCTCCCGCGTCATCACGCGTGCGAAGGTCGCGAGCGCGGGCACCGACGCGTGGTGGTGGCGCCCCGGTGCGCCCCTCTCGCTCGTCTCGCCGTCGGTCGGTTGCGGCATGCGGCACGTGTTCGACGAGCCGATCATTCTCGCCCCGGGCGACAGCCTTTCGGTTGAGGTACAGTCGCCCGCTGCGACGACACTTCCGAACGGGTCGACGATCAACCCGACGTACAAGCTCGGCGTCTCGGCGTACGGCTACAGTCAGGTGGAAGGGTGATGGGACATGGCTGAGACTCGCGACGCACAGCTCACGCGCATCGGCAAGTACAACGTCTGCGAAGGCATCGAGTACGAGCCGAGGCTCTTCTACGAGCTGTTCACCTTCCCCGTTGGTCGGCAGATCACCTTCTCGGAAGACGGCGTCTTCAAGAACGGCAACGAGTTCCCGATCCGCATCACGCACATCCTCGCCGCGATGCGCCCCGCCGTCTCGACGCCGTCCCCCGCCGTCCTCCCCAACCAGGGCGACGAGCGCCTCATCCAGCGGTACGGCCTGCGGATCAAAGGCCACGACACGTTCTACATGTCCGATCTCTACACGCCGCTGCCGCTCTGGCACAACGTCGAGTCGGGCGTGTCGGACTCGGTCCTGCGCGGCACGTCGGTGTGGAAGTTCGACAAGCCGTGGCCGCTCGCGTCGCGCGACTCGATCTCGGTCAACGTGCAGCTTCAGAACACGCCTACGGCGAACACCAACCGCCGCGTCGGCATCACGTTCCACGGCTTCGGTGACAAGAGCAAGCGCCCCTACCAGTTCCCGAGCTACACGACGCTCAGTAACCTCACGGTCGTGCAGCTGCCTGTCGACAACCTCCGCAACGCGGGCGGCGAGGTCGTCTGGGTGACGGAGATGGAGGTCTTCTGCTCGGCCGAGAACACGGCGAGCAACCCAGCCGGCGACATCGCCCAGCTTCTCCTCGAGATCACGCACCTCGGCTCCGGGACGCAGCGCCCTTGGAACATCGGTCCGACCGTCGTGCTCCTTCCTCGCGCGCCTGCGCTTCTCTACGGCCCGTCGATGGGTCGTGCGGTCGTCCATCGTCTCCCGAAGAACGGGTGGCTTTGGCAGCCCGACGAGGGCGTGCAGCCGGAGATCTTCTCGTTCGACACGACGCGGAGCGTGGAAGAGGGCGTGTGGCTCGGGCTCCTCGGCTACATGATCATCACATAGGAGGCGGCGATGGCGAAGCGAAAGAAGAGCAGGCGGCGCGGTCTCCGGGGGCTCGGTGAGGTCACGAAGAAGGACTTCACCGCCTTCGCATCGATCCTCTGCCGTCACGGCGCGAGCGCGGGCCTCGTCACCGACCTCTCGCGCTACTTCCGCTCGCAGAACCCGCGCTTCGACGCGGGCCGATTCGAGAACGCTACGCGAACTTGCAAGGGATGAAGTGAGCTACCGCCTCCGAGCCCCCACCCAGCTCAAGCGCCGAACGGTCACCCGTCTCGGCCGCGAGATCGTGCCCATCGAGGCCGGTCCGGCCGATGCGCTTCGCCAGATCACGATCTACGCGCCCGTCGATCCGGTCGTTTACTTCGCGATCGGTCCGCAGGAGCCGATCGAGGGTGATCTCGAAGGCGTCGACAACGCGGGCGCCGAGCCCGAAGACATCGGACTCGATCGCTCGTTCCAGTGGGCTCCGCTCGGAGCCGCTGTCCCTGTTCCCTTCCTCATCCGTGCTGATCAGTTCATCTCGGCGACGGCCAAGACGGGCGTTGCGACGATGGGCGTCATCATCGAGTACCTGGAGACTTGACGTGGCGACCGTCTACGATCTCAACGTAGCATGGGACGCGCTCCAGAATGCCGAGGGGCGCGTCGGGGCGGTCTGGCGCAAGGCGCTCTTCCTCTACGAGCGTGGGCGACTCACCGAGGACGGCCGCGCGATGTTCCACGCGCTTCGTGACGACCTGCACGCGACGGAGATGCGCGCGTACACGTTCCTCACGACGGCTCTTCGCGACATCCCCGGCAGCGAAGCGTCCGGGATGGTTGCAGCGGTCCCGGTCCCGTTGAAGTACCCGGACCTTCCGCCGTTGCCGACCGGCACGCGCGGTCTCGGCGCGGCCCCCGTCGTCGTCGTCGCGGCGCCCGCCGCTGCGCTCAACCCGTGGGCGCTCGCCGCAGCCGTCATCATCGCGCTCGGCATCATCGGTGCAATCGCGTACGTCCTCGTCGAGTACGGCGACGACATCCGAGCGATCATGGAGTTCTCGACCGCGACGAGCGAGGCAGGTCGGCGCTACGACGACTGCATTTCGCGTGGGATCTCGATGGAGGAGTGCCAGCGCGCGCACCCGGGCCCGACGCCTCGCTCCTCCGACAGTGGCCTCTCGTGGTACATCTGGGCCGGCCTCGGCGTCGGGGCCGCCGCTGTGATCGGCATCGGCGTCTACGCCTACGTCAAGAAGAAGCAGGTCGGGGCGGCGTTCGGCGCGTACAAGGCTGCGGGGACCTCGCAGTTGTCTGGACCGAAGGCGGGCAAGTCCGACGCGTTCAAGTTCGCGCTACCGTCACAGGGCGATGGGTGACGTGTGGACCCGCGCCCGTTCGTCACCTTCCCCCAGGTGGACCCCCGCATTCCGCATCACGCGCCGATGCTCGGGGCGACCGCGCTTCCCGCCGTCCCCCAAGGTGGCGAGGTGGACGCCTCCGGGACGACGAGCAGCTTCAGCGATCCGCTCCTGGAGATCCTCCTCGGGCTCGCGACGAGCAGCCTCTCGGGGGCGCTCACGGGCGGCGTGGCGGCCGGGACGTGGCGCGGCGCAGGTATTGGGGCGGCGGCCACCTCGACCGTCTGGAGCGTCCTGACGCTGCTCGGATCGTGGCGGCACACGGGGCTTCCGAGTAGAATCGCTCTCGGCCTCTCAATCGTGCTCGGCGGGGCCTCGGCGGCCGGGTTGATTCTGACCCGGCGGAAAGGCGAGTGACGCGTGTCCATGCTCGACGGTCTCCAGGCGCTCGCGGACGGCATCTTCGACACCGCGGCGCTCATGCACTCGCGCAAGCCCTCGAGCCGCCGGACGGCCACTTGCAAGGCCGGCGAACGTGCGCAGGCGTGCACACCGTGCGCGGCCAACGCGTACGTCCAGGGGCTTCGGCAAGCGTTCGTCCCCGGCAAGGCCCCCCGATGAGCGTCTGCTTCGTTCCTGGTTGCTACACGACCGGCACGCCAATTCGTGTCGGCAAGCGCGTCGCGTTCGTCTGTCCGGACCACATCGCCGGTGCTCGCGAGACGGCGCGCGATGCACTCCAAGCCGGCGTCCGTACGCTCGGCAAGATCGCGACGCACCGCTACCCGCAGACGGTCGCCATTCTGCGCGAGATGCTCGCGGGGGTTCCTGATGCCGATCGATGACGAGGCGCGACGGCGCAATCGACGGCGCAACCAGGATCGTCGCGACGATGGCGCGCCGGTCAAGTACGTCGATGACGAGGGTCGCGACATCGAGTTGAGCGGCGACGAACTGTCCGCGTTCTCGCGCGTGTACCCGACCGACGACTACACGCGCTTCCCTGCGCCCGCTGCCACGGTCGCGGCAGCAGCGCAGCAGACGTTCAAGGCCGCCGCTGGCAAGCTCAAACGTGTCGACGTGCTCAGCACGGCCGTGGCGACGCGCTACTTGATGATCTTCGATGCGGCTGGGGCCGTCGCGAATGGTGTTGCGCCGGTCTGGGCGCCGCTTCCGATCCCCGCAGGTGGTTTCGGCTCGCTCAGCTTCGGCGATCAGGATCTCGTTGCGATGAACGAAGGTATCGTTGTCGCGCTTTCCACGACCGCGGCAACACTGACGCTCGCGGGTGCCGTGGGTATCTTCTCGGGGCTGTATTTATGAGCGGCGGCGCATTCACCCAGTCCGACCCGAACGCGGGCGACCTCGCTGTCAATGTCGAGGGCGATGTCGCACATGACTCGCTAGATCTCGGCACGAGCAATCCGGTCAAGGTTGGAGGCCACGCGAACACGGCCTATCGTGCCGCGGTCAGCGAGAACGATCGCGTCGATGCTTCGTACACACTCATTGGCCAGGCGCGCGTCGCGATCTCAGAGGACCCCGTCATCGCGGGCACGAATGCGTGGACGCAAGTCACGCCCGCAATCGGAAACGCTGCATCAACGCTTGTGATCAAGGCTTCGCCAGGCAAGTTGCGTCGGCTCAAGGTCGGCAACTTGAATACGACGACGCAACTTTTTCTCTTCATTTGCAACGCAACAACGACAGCGGGCATGACTGGCGCCAACCGAATCGAGACGCCAACCCCGATCCCGCCGAGCGGTTTCGTCGAAATAGATTGGAACACCGCGCCGCTCGTTTGCACGATTGGAATCGTGCTCGGTTTGTCTACGTCTGCGACCGTCTTCACGGCTCCTGGCGCCCCGACCAACGCGCTCCAGGCTAGCGCGCAGTTCATCTGAGGCTGCGCGATGACGACGAGCGTACTTCCGGTTGCAGCGACCGACACAACACAGGGTTTGGTCGAACTGGCAACGCAGGCCGAGTGTCTTGCTGGAACTGACACGACGCGCGCTGTGACAGCTGCCGGACTGAACGCGGTGATCTCGCAACCTGCGAGCAATCCGCAGGGCGCCGGCTACGCTCTCGCCGCAGCCGACCTCGGCAACGTCGTCTTCGCGACGGGGGCAGGCGCGCAGGCGTTCACGCTTGCGGATCTCTCCGCGTCGCTCATCGCCGGGCGCATGTTGATGCTCACGATCCAGTGTGAGGGCGCAGCAACAGCGGTGACGATCACGCCCGGCGCGGCGTCGCAGATCAACGGGGCCGGACTCGGAGTCGCGTTTGTGATGGCGGTCGGCCGGTCGCGCGCGACGTTGTTTTCTCGTGACGGGCTTGCGTGGTTTACCGGGGCGTGAGCGGAGCATGAGTCGAACATTGCTTGCGGCGGGTGGTGCGCCCGCGCCAGTTCTCGTCACTGCGCCCGTCGCCACGGGCTCGGTCATCGAGAACGGCCTCGTGCAGACGACTACCGGCGTGTGGATCGGCGCGCAGTCGTACACGTACCAGTGGCAACGCGCGAGCGTCGACATCGCCGCCGCCACTGCGTTCCAGTACACCACCATTGCCGCGGACTGCGTGATCCTTGGCGTGCGCTCCGGCGTCGTCGCGTGGTCCGGGCTCGGGGGCACGGGCACGCCGAGCGTCGTCAGCTACAGCAACGTGCTCGTTTTCACGCCGCTCAACATCCCTGGCGTGAGGGGCTACTACGACGCGGCCCTCGGGATTGTGCTCGTTGGCGCGGACGTGACCTCGTGGGCGGACCAAAGCGGCGTCGGCAACCACCTGACCGACCAGGGTGTTGCCGCTCGCAGGCCGCTGTTCATCGCATCGGCGATCAACGGCCAGCCTGCGGTGCAATTCAACGGCGTCGCCGAGGTGCTCACGCGACTGACGTTCTCGTTCGGCGCGACGAGCAACCCGAGTTCGTTCGTTGCTGTCTACAGAGCTGACGCATTCACCAATGCAAGGAACATCATCGCGTACGGCGCTGCTACCGGGCGCCCGCTGCTCGCGACTTCAGGCGGCCCAGCAACCGCGCTAGTTGGCTACTTCGCGAGTGCTGCCGTGCAGTCGCTCGGAACGACCGTGCAGGGCGGCGGAAACTTCTTCTTGGTCTTCGGCAAGTGGAACGGGGCGACGCAGTACACCGGCTCCAGGGGAGTCGTCGAGGACAGCGACGCAAACGCGGGCGCCGCGACTGCGGACAACCTCGCGATGGACGTCGGCGCGAGCGTCACCTACGGCGGCTATTCGCCGCAGACGCTCGCAGAGTTGTTCATCGCGAACGCGAACATCACGCAGGGCGACCTCGACAGCTACAACGTCTACAAGGTCAGCCGCTACGGCGGCACGTGATGATGCTCGTCGCGCTGTTCGTCGTCGCGTGCGGCGCGTCACCGCCGTCAGACGCGGGCGCCGTCGACGCCGGTCCGCTTCCGCGCGTGTTGCGCGTTTTGCCAATCGGCGATAGTTATACCGTCGGCTACCCGGGCGAGGGCGGCTGGCGCGCGCACGTCGAGGGCGTCGAGTTCGTGGGCCCGTTCCGTGACTCCGCGGGCGCGTTCGCCGCGGTGAACGGGCGACGCCTCGCGACGCTCGTGCACGAGGCGCCGACGTGGATTGCGGCGTACCCGGCGGATGTCGTCGTCGTGTGGGCCGGGTACAACGATCTCGACGACGGGACGACGCCCGCGGCGACCGCCGCGCTCATGGCGGAGATGGTCGCGGAGGGCGACGGTGCGCGCGTCGTCGTCTGCACCACCCCCGTCCCGAGCAACGATCTTGCGGACGCCGTGCGCGCCTACGACGACGCGCTCCGGGCGCGCGGGTGGACGCTCGCCGACGTCGATGCGGTGACGCGTGAGGACATCGGACCCGACGGCGTGCACCTGACGGCGCGCGGGTACGAGGCGGCCGGGCGCGTGATCGCGGAGGCTATCGTCGGACGTTGACTTCCGTTGCGCGTTTCAGGTACACGGAACGCAGGGTGCAAGATGAGTAGAATGATTCCGCGTCAGGCCGTCGGTGCGAACGGTCAGCAAGTGCTCGAGGTGGGACCCTGGATCCCGCCGCAAGCTGCGCCGCCGCCGCCGCCGCCCCAGCCCGAGTCGCCAGCGCCGGTTCCGCCCGTCCCGGGGCTCGTGCAGCTCCACCCAGGCGGCGGGCTCATGCGGCCGTTGCAGGGCGCCGCGTTCGTTCCGCCACAGTCGACGACGTTCACGCCGGTTCCGGTGCCTGCGCAGTCGCCGACGGTTGCGCCGATCTCGGTGCCTTGGGTGCCGCAGCCAGCTCCGCCCCCTCCGGCTCCGGCCCCAGTCCCGCTGAACGCGGCGGCGCCGTACGGACCTCCGCCGACGATGTCGTCCGCGCCCCCGTTGATGGCGCCGCAGGGCGTGACGATCGTCTCGAAGATCGTCCCGAAGATCGTCCCGAAGGCGAAAGGCGACGAGGACGCCGTTTCGCTCGCAGTGAACTTCATCGCGCGGCCCGACGCGACCGAGCAGGACCGGAAGGTCCTCGCTGCGCTCGTTCGCACCGGCTGGACCCTCGACGACATCCGGGGCACTCTTTCGCGAGCACTGTGACGCACGGCTACGCACGTCCCAAGCGGGCGTTCATCGACGACGTAACACCGTACGAAGCCGACTTTCGGGCACGTGTCTTCGTTTCCATGTACCCTAACGGGGCGACCCTCGAGACGGTGGGAGCGATGTTCGACGTGACGCGCGAGCGCATCCGGCAGATCGAGCAGAGCGCGATCGAGCGGTCCGTTCGCGCGTGCGATCGGCTCGGCGTTTCGCTCGAGACCGTTTTCGGGCCGCACGGGGCGGAGTTCGGTTCGCTCTCGGACATCCGCGAGGGCATCGAGACGGGCTCGGTGGAGCCGTGACCGAGCGCGTCCGTTACGCCCCAAACCAGGCCGTCCGGCTCGTCGCCCCGCTCCTCGGCTCAACGGCGACGATCGCCGGCCTCGTGCTCGCGCGACGCGCGAAGGGGCCGTGGTCCGAGGCGATCCTCATCATGTGGGCGCTCCTCTCGGGCTCCGTCACGGCCGCGATGGTGTTCCAGGACATCGAGGAGGCGCGCGCTCAGGAGCGGGGCGCGTGAGCGCGGACCGTGTCGGCAACGTCGGTGAGAAGCACGGCCAGTACGAGGTTGTCGGCGGCGAGCACAGCCCCCTCAGTAGCCCGCCAGCCGCCAAGACGCTCATCGAGATCCGGTGCGCGTGCGGCCAGCGCAACAGGGTTCTGCTCACCCACTGGAAGCACCAGCCGCCCAAGTCGTGTGCGAAGTGCTCGCGCAAGAAGAGTGCGTTCAACAAGGGGTGGCCGTGACGAAGAGGAGCGCGCTCGCCAAGCGTTCGCAGGTTCTTCAGGCCGTCGTCGTGAAGGCGGAGCCCGCCGTGCTCACGCAGGACGACGTGCGCGCCGGCTGCGCCGCGCTCGTGAAGGATCTCGGACGCGACAAGGCGCGCCTCTTCCTCGAGGCCGCCGTCAACGGCAAGCTCCGCGGCGAGAGCTTCGTCGAGCGCATCGTGCGGAAGAATCCGGTTGCCGCGGTGCTTGCGGCGGCGAGTGCGGGGGCGATCGTGGGGGCGTTGTTTGGGGTGCCGCAAACGGCTGCGCCAGCATCGCAGGACGACGAGCCGTAGTCAGTAAGCGGGTGGCGACGCGTCACGCAGGGCGAGCGGTGCCGGGCGCGGGCCGACAAGCCACCAACCAAAGCACTCGCCGGAACCGAGCCGCTCCATCGCGGCGGTGTGATCACCCCACAAGCAGGTGCGCGACTCTGCGAACATGAACGTGCGCAACCGCCCCGGGTCCCGAGGAATGTACTGGTGTTTACGCTGCGCCGCTGCGCGCTCGTTGGCTCGCTTGCGTTTGAGTTCGCGCGCCGCGCGCTTCTTTGCGCGCTCCGCACGGATGAGTTCCTCGGCCTCAGTCCGGCGCGCACGACCCTCGCGCGACTGTTCGTAGACCTCGTCGAGTAGCGCACGGAAGACCGCCGGCCCGGAGTGCACCGCGCGCGCCAGGCGGGCGTAAATGCTGTTGCTGCGGCGCAGCGCGATGAGGCCGTGGCGAACGCAGTAGCGGTCGATGGCGTCGCAGATGATGTTGCTGATCACGCTGGGCGCAACTCGACCGCGGTAGACAGCTTCGCCGATCTCCTGGTTTGTGTAGCCCGCCAAGTGCATGTCCAGCACGCGCTGTTTAGTTGGCGTCAACGTGCGCATCGCCTCGAGCAGGTCCAACCGCGCTTCAGTGTCGGGCCACGGATCGTGTTGAACGAGTGCGGCGGGCGGCTTCACGACGGCGTAGCGTTGCTCACGGTGCGTCCTCCGGCTCGTCGTCGAGCACGATCCGCCCTTGCGCCTTGAGCGCCTCGATCACGCCCTCCCGCCCCGCGGGCGCGCCGCCGTACGCCTTCCGCCACTCGGCCAGCTCGGCGAAGAGCTTGTCGATGAGCCGATCGCGCATCCCGAACTCCATCGCGATCGGCGAGACCGCGTTGGTGACGGCGTGCTGGACCTCGTAGGAGGTCACATCGAGGCCGGCAGCGGCGAGGGCGTCCTCGATGCCGCGGCGCAGGTAGCCGCGCATGTCTCTCATGCTGTCCTCCCAAGCGATGCTCCGTTCGGGCCGTGGGACGCGTGCTCTTCGAGCGCATCGCAACGGAGCGCGAGCTTGGCGATCACCTTGTCGCGCCGCTCGAGTTCGCGCTCGGCGTCCACGAGCTTCGCGCGTAGGGAGTGGTTCTCGGTCGTGAGTTCTTCGCGGGTCAACACAGGGCCTCCTCGGTAAATCATGGTTCCACGTCGCCGCCGTACGCGGGGTCCGCGAGATCGTAGACGGCGGGCTCGCCGTACTTGTCGCACGCGTCGAGCACGGCCGCATCGTCGCCGGCTGCGCGGATCACGTCGTTGAGCGCGCGCAGGTGCGCTCGCTCGACACTGAGCGTCGCAAGCGCCGCCGCCATGCGCTCGATACAGCCGCGCACGCGTTCGGCCGCTACCTTGCGGCGCCGCACGTCGCGCTCGATTTCGGTGAGAGTCATCAGTCGTGGGTCCAGAGCGGGGGTGTCCCGGTCGCGTCGGGGGCCGAGCACACGCGCACCACCGCGCGCAGATCCCGAAGCGCGCGCCGAAGCATGAAGCGGTCGAAGTCCTCGTCGAGCGTCTCGCGGCCGAGCACCTTGTCGGCGGCGGCCGAGACGGCCTCGATCTCCTCGGTGTGCGTGTCGATCTCGGCGCGCAGCTCGTCCTTCGCGTCGCTGATCTCCTCATCGACCTCCTTCCGGTCGAAGAGTTCCTCGCGGACACGGTCGGCGACGGATGCGAGACGATCGAGCGCCAGCGTGATCGCCTTCCGCGCTGCCGCGTTGAGGATCGCTGCGTCGGCGTCGCTCTCCGGCACGGGGGCGTCGTCGAGCAGAGCCTCGATGTCGTGACGGGCGTCGTCGATCACCTCGCCAATCTGTGTCGTCGTGCTCATCATTTCCCCCGTACCTTGGAACGCTTCTTCGGCTTGGGCTTCTTCCCGTCCTCCGCGATGATCGGCAGCCCGCAGAACGAGCACACTGGCGCGAGCGCCGCGACGCGTTTCGCCAGCTTGCGAGTCACGCGCTCGACGATCTTGTCCAGCTCGGCACGCTGCGCGTCCGTGATACGTATACGTAGCGGCATCAGTCCCTCCTCATTTGTTGAAGCGCCTTCGCGCCGATCCCCGGCATCGCTTCGTCGCCGTAGCCCGCCGTCGTCCGGCTCGACGAGTGGTGCAGGATCTTCGCGACGGTCTCGAGCGAGACGCCGCGCTTGATCAACCGGACGGCGACGGTGCGCCGGAAGCGGTGGATGTGCGCGCGCCCGCTCGTTCCGCAGGCTTCGGCGAGGTGCTTCAGTTTCCGGTCGCACGCCTTGTAGGCCGGCGAGCGGGACGCAGGGGCGTGCGGATCGCTCTCCGGGCTCACGGCGAGGGCGGCGTGTGTCGAGGAGCCGAGGGCCGTGAGGAGCCGCTGCCAGGCCTCCGGCGCCGTCTCGATGGACGTGAGGACCGGCTTGCCGCCCTTGACGACGATCGCGAAGACGCCGTCTTCGCGAACTAAGCCCGCGCGCAGCTCGCGTTGCTCGACCCGGAGCACGTCCGAGATCCGCAGGCCCGTGTCCGCGCAGACCTCGAGCACCCTGGCGGCGACGCTCCTGTCCGCCTTGATCGCGGCGCGCAGGATCTTCCACTCCGCGTCGGGGTGGCTGATCGCGGGTTGCTGGCGCTTGCGACCGAACTTGCGGGGGCCGGTACGCGGACGGGTGAGTACTCGGGGAGGCGCAGGTACGCCGAGGACGGCCGAAAGCGTCTCGTCGGTGGCCTTCTCGCGAAGCGCCATGAACATGAGCGCGAAGTTCCACGCTCGACGGTAGTCTCGCTGCCGTTGCTCGCTCGATGGGTTGGTCGCGAGGTCCGGGTGGGCGATGTACGCGCGGAGATCCCCCACGGCTTTGAGGATCGAGGCTTCGCGATAGCCCTGGGCGCGGAGCCACTTCGCGATGTCGTCGGGGTTCATCGCGCCCTCTTGGCCCACGCAGCGCGCACCAGATCGAGGTGAAGCACGCGCAGCGTCGCGGCGCGGATCTGCTGCTGCCAGTAGCGTTTCAGGCTTGGCGTGATGCCTCGGGCTGTCTCGTCGCAGAGGGCGGCTTCGGCGCCCTCGAGGTCGCGTGATGCGGCCTTGATGGCGGCGTCGAGGAGTTGGGTGATCTCGCGCGTGAGGTTCATTGGCGGCAGGTTCACGATGTGACCCCTGCAAGGTAGACCTTCGCACACGCCTCGCACACGGCCCCGATCTCCAGCAACCCCCGCACGCGCACCGAAGTCGGCGCGGTGATCCCATCGAATCGATCGACCGCTTGCCCGGCCTTCAGCTCGCCGCAGAGCGTAGGCGTCTCCGACACGTGTTCGTACTCGCGGCGCGGCTCGAGCGGAGAGCAGCCGCGGATGTGCCACGGCCCCTCGGTGGGGTGGAGACAGTAGCGGTAGTCTCGGGTCACGGCTCTCCGTCCTCGCGCAGCTTACCCAGCCGAACGATCTCCTCAAGCGTCGCCCGAACGGCGCGAAGCTCTGCGATGCGCGCGGTCCACTTCGCCATGTTCGCGTTGTGGCGATCCACGTCGCAGGTTGGTGACGTGTCCGCGGAGTAGGAGAGCGCGTCGGAGATGATCGCCTCGGAGAGGAGAAGGATCACGGTTTGGATGTGGCGTTCGGCGCTGATTGCTGGCATGGGCGGGCCCCCTATTGCGGCCTCGGAAGGGGGCCCGGAGCCAGCCCGGAACCGTCCACCCAAGGAGTCGTTGTCTCGTCGATGAACGGAAACGGATCGATCGGCGGAGTTTCTTCCGGCGGTGTGCACTCGCATTCGTGCAGAGCACAACCGCAGTCGTCGCACGCGCCGATCACAGCGGCGGCTCTTCGAAAGCGTACTTGAACAACACTCCCCCTGTGCAGTCGATGACTTCCAATGGTTCGCCGCGCTCGTCGTGCCAACGACGTGCCTGCTCGTAGACGACTGCGCGGTACGGTTCGTTGCCGGAGTGCCAGGCGATGCTCTCTGCGATGTCCATGACGACGAGCACAGTTCCGTCCTCAGTCCACTCGCGAGTCATTTGCCGCGCCTGTTGATCGCAGCCGCGAGCCTTCGCCCCGCCCTCGTCTCGGCGTAGTTGACGATCCCGGCCGTCCACATGCCGATCCGCGATCCGTCAGCCTTCTTCGAGGGCTTCAGGTGCGGCTTTTTGGCGTGCAGCTTGTCGGCTGCGGCTTGGCGGGCTTGGTCGGTCGCGTTGGGCCGGATGCGAGCTTTCACGGCTCCCCCAGGAACGGCGCGATCTCTACGGTCGCGTACAGCACGCCGTCTTGAATCAAGCCGGACGGGACCCACCCGACGCGCACGAATGCTTCCGCCGCTTCGCGCGAGACGTTGTGCACGTAGCGACTGCCGTCGCCGTTGTTGACCATCCATTCGACGAGCGCTTCCGCAGTCGGCAGGACTGGCGAGACTGGGGAGCCTTCGGAGACGGTCTCCCAGATTTGCCAGCCTTCACCGGCTGGTGGATCCGTCCGTTCCCACGCCTCTTGTGCTTCTTCGTCGTCCGGGCCGTCGTAGACGAACCCAGGCCACACCTTGTGCAGCGGGTGATCGAAGCTGAGCGGCACTCTGCGGATCTCGCGTCCCATTTTCTTTTCCCCTTGCGATCAAGCCGTCGAGTCCCGCCCCCGAGATCCCCCGCGTTCGCGACGATGCAAGGAGGGGAGGGAACCACGGGCCGAGCCCGGCGGACGGGGCTCGACGCCTCTCCTCTGCGGTTTGTCGCCGCGTTCGTCTTTTGGTTGTTGCAGTCTCGGTGCCAGCCGCAAAGCGGTGCGGTTTCGTGTCAGGTGTCGGAATCGCGTGTCTTAGGGGACGCGGCGTTGTGTCTCTTCAACCGCAGTGCGTAGCCGTCGAGCCCTCGCGCCCCATCGTCATCCTCCGTTCATGGTTCGTGTCAGGGGCCCGACCGGCCGGAACCCCGCGGCCCGAGTAGGCCGGGCTATCGGTCCCAGTGTGTCACCCGTCCCGACCAGCAGGACGCGGCGCTGCGCTGCGTCTAGATCATCCGACGAAAGCGTGCGATCAGCTCGTCCACAAGCGCAGGGCGCCGCTCGTAGTCGAGCGCCGTCAACAGCTCCGAGTCCGTCGCAGCAGCCGGAGCGCCCTCCACACGGCAAGCCACTGAGCGCTGCGCCGCTCTCTCGATTTCACGCGACCTCTTCGCCAGACGGTCTGCCTGCACTGCCGCGAACCACGCGTTGGCGACGTTGATTGTGGCCTCGTCGTACGCTGCCACTTGCGATGCGAAACCAGATTGTGTGGGGCGAAAGTAGGCCACGAAGATGTCGCGAAGCCCACCAAACCCCGTCTTCGCGCGCCGTCCGCTGAGGACACGGCCGCCGCGCACCAGCCCGCCGCACGCGGTCCACACGGATTGATTCCGTGGCTGCTCGCCGAGCGCGCGCCGCACGCGTCCGGCACTCCACGCGAGCGCCCGCGCGATCTCGTCGACCGACACGCCCCTAAAATGCACAGTGTGGGGCGCCTCCGTGACGAACGCGACGAACGCGTCGCACACCGCCTTGACCACCTGATCGCTGTCTGTATCCATACCCGCCCTCCTCGTGTCTGCGACCCGTCCCGACCTCGATCCGATCGAGGGCAGGACTGGCACGATCGTAGAAAGCCGCGGTCGCTTCGCCTGGCAGTTGGCGCCCCGCCCGCGCCCAC
>Ga0247727_10011178_pt1 | contig 15726 bp, 13 predicted proteins | sample WisWelCaveWW1625_FD_202498 | JGI IMG/M metagenome (GOLD analysis project Ga0247727, IMG submission 202498) | Biofilm microbial communities from Wishing Well Cave, Virginia, United States - WW16-25 | ecosystem: Environmental > Aquatic > Deep subsurface > Groundwater > Cave microbial mat | place...
ATACGCGAAAGTTTCAACAACCATGCCGATGCTATTTTTTTAACAGTTTAGGTCAGGTTTGGGCAGGCAGATACGGCGGGACGCTGTCCGCTGGCATGACAGGCGGTGTTCGCTGGTGGACAGTGAAACTAAAACATTGGTACACACTTTTTTTCAAAGCTAATTAACTAAAAGCTTGAAAAAGAAAAAAATATTACTACTTTATAGTAGGCGTTTAGGGAAGCACTTTTAGAAACCCACGCTTGATGGAAAGTTAGGACAAAATCAAAGCTTTCATTTCATACACAGGAAGTGGACTATGAAACTGCAAAAAGAAGCTGCAAAATTTTTACTTACTCAATTGATTTTATGCTGGTCAGCGTCCGGCTTCGCTCAAATGAAGTTTTGGGAACCTACAACATAGGAAACGCACTTTCTTTCGTAATCAACCCCAATGGCCATATCTTCGCGGGAACTGGGCACGGCGTCTTCCGTTCTATCGACAACGGAATAAGTTGGTCGGTTACCGATTTGACACAACCCTTAATTTATACCCTCGCCATAAATTCAAAAGGCCAATTATTTGCCGGGAGCGACCGCGGCGTCTTCCGCTCCGAAGATAATGGCGAGCATTGGGTTCGTATCGCTGCCAATACATTACCACTTGCTCTTTTTATAACGATAAATAGAGAAGGACATCTATTTGCCGCGACCTTTCCCGATGGCATTTACCGATCAACAGACAATGGCGAGCATTGGACGGCAATCCATAACGATCTCCTAAAGGGCATTCGCGTTGAAGTCATTACAGCCAATTCCAGGGACCATCTATTTGCCGGTACTGAAAAAAACGGAATTTTTTCTCAAAAGACAATGGCAACACCTGGGCGCCGATCAATGCCGGTTTAAACAATAAAAATATCCTTACCATAACAATAGATCCTAAGGGAATTATTTATACCGGGACAGACGGCGGGGTTTTTCGTTCCACTGATAACGGCGAAAATTGGAAAATCATCAATATTAACTCCACACCGAATTGGGTTCGCGCCCGTTCTTTTGCTTTTACTTCCGATGGGCATATTTTTGTTGGAACTCAAGATCAAGGCGCTTTTCGATCTACTAACTCTGGCGATAATTGGATGCCAATTAACACTGGCTTGCGTAGCAATGAGACTGTTTATTCACTACTCATTAATGCGAAAGGTCAAACTTTGGCTGGGACGCTCTACGGTGTATTTCGCTTTATAAATACTATTGATTTTTGGACACCACTTAATGTTGCGCCAACTAGTAGAGCCCTTGCTCTCGCCATTAATTCATCAGGGCATCTCTACGTCAGCACATTTAGCATCTTTCGCTCAATTGACGAAGGAAACATTTGGGAGGCAAGCAGCGTCGGTTTAACTTCAAATTTAGTTATCTTTTCCCTCGCCATTAATGCTAGCGGACATATTTTTGCAGGAAGCATTGACGGAATTTTCCGCTCAGTTAACAATGGGCGAAGTTGGCAAGCAAGCTATCCAAAAGCTTATACTACTTCCGTACACGTTATGGGTGAAAATGGACAAATTTTAGCCGGAACTGCCGGCGGTATTTTACAGTCGACCGATAATGGCGATCATTGGAAGTATGTTCATTTAAATGATGACATCCAGGTAATATCGTTTGCCAGCAATTCCAGAGGCCACATCTTTGCTGGAACGCATCAGTATAATGCCGGGATAGCTCAAATTTTTCGTTCGACCGATGCTGGTGTCCATTGGACGCCGCGGAAAATAAGCTCTACGGATTTTTTGGAAATTTACTCGCTTGCCATTAATGCGAACGGCCACATTTTTGCTGGAGCCGATAAGAACATTTTTCGTTCCATGGACAATGGTGCTACTTGGACGTCGATAGCCAACACTCCTGCCGAAGTACATTCGATAGTAATTAACTCCAAAGGGCATCTCTTTGCGGGAACCCTGGGCGTCCTGCGCTCAATCGACAATGGCAATAGCTGGACCTCGGTTGATGAAGGCCTACTTGGGATCGGTTTTAGGGTGTCTACTCTCGTTATAAATGCCAATGGCTGTATTTTTGCCGGAAGTGATGGTGGAATTTTCCGAAGTATCCAGACAACAACTTCGATAGAGGCCATAGCAAGTAATGATCGACCAATCTCATTTACACTCGAACAAAATTATCCTAATCCTTTCAATCCTGCCACAAAGATTAAGTTCTCTCTTTCCCGTACAAATTATGTCACGTTAAAAATTTACAATACTCTCGGCGAAGAAGTGGAAACATTACTTTCAGAATCGCGCGCGGCGGGAAAACATCAAATCATTTGGCAGCCGCAAGATCTGCCGAGCGGCGTGTATTTGTATCGTTTGCAAGCAAATGGCTGGACGGAAACCAGAAAACTCTTATTCGTCAAATAAAATTTCTCCTTTCCAAGTGCAACAAGATTCGCCCTGCCAACGTCCTACCTTTATATTGCTCGACAATTCAGTTTTCATCTTTATTTACGAGGAGGCATCATGCAGTTTAAGGGCATTCTCAAAATGCTGCCGCTCATCGCCGCAATGTTGGCAATCGGCTGTGTGCAAAATCAAAAACCGGGCGACGATAGCTTCAAAGTGCCGGTCAGTTATCAGAAGCTCGACAACGGGCTGAAGGTCATTCTCTCGCCCGATGCCACGGCGCCGACGGTGGTCGTCGCGGTGTATTACAACATCGGCTTTCGCATCGAGCCGAAAGATCGCACGGGGTTTGCGCATTTGTTCGAGCACATGATGTTCCAAGGCTCGGAAAATTTGGGGAAAATGGAATTCATCAAGCTGGTGCAGAAAAACGGCGGCGTGCTCAACGGTTCCACGCGGTTTGATTTCACCAATTATTTCGAGGTCGTGCCGGCGAATAAATTGGAAACGGCGCTGTGGGCGGAGGCCGATCGCATGCGCGGCCTCGCGATCAATCAGGACAATCTGACCAACCAGTAGGGCGTGGTGAAAAACGAGGTCAAGGTCAACGTCATCAACCAGCCGTACGGCGGCTTTCCGTGGCTCGATATGCCGCAATACGCCAACACCAACTGGTTCAATGCGCACAATTTTTACGGCGATCTCAAAGATCTCGATGCGGCCAATCTGAGCGACGTGCAGGCGTTCTTCAAAACCTATTACGCGCCGAACAACGCCGCGCTCGCCATCGTCGGCGATTTTGATTCCAACGAAGCGCTGACGATGGTCAAAAAATATTTCAGCGACATCCCGGCGGCGGAGCAACCGGCCAAAGCCGACCTCAGCGAGCCGCGGCAGGAGCAGGAGAAAAAATTCAGCAAGCCCGATCCGCTGGCGAACCGCCCGGCGCTGGCGTTTGCGTATCACATGCCGGAACGCAACACGCCGGAATATTTTGCGATGGGCGTGCTCGACCAGATTCTGTTGCAGGGCGAAGACAGCAAGCTGTACGCCGCGCTCGTCAAGAAGCACGGCCTGACCGGCGGCGTCAACGGCGGCATCAATCTGCTCGGCAACATGTTCAACTACAACGGCCCGATGCTGTGGATGGCTTCGCTGTTTCATGACAAGAACGTGTCGGCGGATTCGATCATGGCGGTGGTGGATCAGGTAATCGCGGACGCCTGCGCCAACCCGGTAGATAAGGCGACGCTCGATCGCGCGCTCGTCAAGTTTCGCTCCAATTTTTATGATGACGTGGACGGCTTCTTTGGTTTCGGCCGCGCCGATTTGCTGGCGAGTTTCGCGTTGTTTGACGACAATCCGGCGCGCATCAACGAGCTTGAAGCCGAGCTTCGCAAAGTGACGCCCGAGCTGATTTTGCAAACGGCGAAAGAATATTTGCGCTCCACCAATCGCACGATTTTGACGGTTGAGCCAAAAGCCGCATCGTAATGAACGAAAATAGAAAATCGAAGATCGACAATCGAAAGGAATAAGCAAGATGAAATTCAGCATAAAATCGTTTTCATTTATATTAGCGCTATTTTTATTGAGCAGCGCAGCATTGGCGCAGAAGCAAACGCCGCCTGAAGGCGGCGCGCCGAAAGATTTCAAGCTCGCCGCCAAGCAAACGTTTACGCTTGACAATGGGCTGAGCGTGGCGTTGGCGCCGTACGGCACGTTGCCGAAAGTCACGGCGAGTCTGGTGCTTCGCGTCGGCAATATCAGCGAAGCCGCGGACGAAGTCTGGCTGGCGGATTTGACCGGCAATTTAATGAAAGAAGGAACGCAGGCGCGCAGCGCGACGCAGGTGGCGGAAGAAGCGGCCAGCATGGGCGGCCAGGTCAACGTCGGCGTCGGCGATGATCAAACCACGATCAACGGCGACGTGCTGGCGGAATTTGGCCCGGGCTTGATCAAGCTCATCGCCGATATTGCGCGCCACCCGCTGCTGCCCGAATCGGAGGTGTCGCGTTTAAAAAAGGATTTGCAACGCCAGTTGAGCATCCAGAAAACGCAACCGCAACTGATCACCCTCGCGAAATTTCGGGAGGCGATTTATCCCGATCATCCGTACGGGCGCGTCTTTCCGACGGAGACGATGATCGAGAGTTATACCATTGACAAAGTGCGCGATTTTTATAATGCCAACTTTGGCGCCGGCCGCGCCAGGCTTTATGTGGCCGGACGTTTTGATGAGAAAACGATGACGGCGGCGATTCGCGAGGCGTTTGGTGACTGGCAAAAAGGCCCGGAGGCGATGAGCAACATTCCGCAGCCGGTGACGAAGCGCGCGGTGAATATGGTGGACCGTCCCGGCGCGGCGCAATCGACGATTTATCTCGGCCTGCCGGTGGTCGATCCGTCGCACCAAGATTATATGGCGCTGTTAGTCACGAATACATTGTTGGGCGGCTTTTTCTCGTCGCGCATCACCGCCAATATTCGCGAGAACAAAGGCTACACCTATTCGCCGAACAGCTCGATCTCGAATCGTTATCGCGACGCGTACTGGGTGCAGGTTGCCGACGTCACCACCGACGTGACCGGCCCGGCGTTGAAGGAAATTTTATACGAGATCAACCGGCTGCAAAGCGAGGCGCCCGCGGAAGAAGAATTGAATGGCATCAAAAATTATTTGGCCGGTGTGTTCGTGCTGCAGAATTCGAGTCGCGGCGGCATCGTCGGGCAGATGGCGTTTCTTGGCCTGCACGGCCTCAGCGACAGTTATTTGACCGAATATGTCAAAAATGTTTTCGCGCTCACGCCGGCGGACGTGCAACGCATCGCGCAGCAATATCTGCGCGACGAAGAGATGACGCTGGCCGTCACCGGCGACGTGAAAAAAATCAAGGCACAGGTCGAGCAGGTGACGCAGGATATGATCAACGTCACCAAAGCCAATTGAGCGTGTGTTTGAAAGTCGCCTGGAAGTGGCTCATTGACCGGTCGCTGTAACTCCACTGATTGGTGGCAGAAAAACGATCCAAGCGACCGGTCAATGAATTGCCTGGAAGCCATGATTTCGTTATGATGGAATCCATAAAGTGAGAAAGCGGGCAAGGCTGACAAACTAAAGTTTGTTACTCCGAGGTTTCTGGGAAGTTTTTTTCTCACCTCTCAACAGCCCCGATTTCCTGCCATTTGAGTGGCGGCGGAGTCGGGGCTTTTTTTGATAATTCGCTTGACGGCAATGGCGTTTCGGATTAAATTAAAACATCATTCACGGCAAACAAGAACCGTTTATCCGAGGCCTGCATGTCAAAAACGATCTGCGTCTATTGTTCATCAAGCGAAGCGCTGGCGCCCGCTTATTTCGCCGCGGCCACGGCGTTTGGCGCGTTGCTGGCGCAAAAAAATTACACGCTGGTTTACGGCGGCGGGCGCATCGGCTTGATGGGCGCCGTCGCCAGAGCCGTGCATCATCATCGCGGCCGGGTGGTCGGGGTGATTCCGCAATCGTTGCGGGACAAAGAAGTCGGCTATGCCGCGGCGGACGAGTTGATCGTCACCAAGGATCTGCGGGACCGCAAGGCGATCATGGAAGCGCGCGCTGACGCGTTTGTGGCCTTGCCCGGCGGCTTCGGAACGCTGGAAGAAGTCCTCGAAGTTTTGACGCTCAAACAATTGCAATTTCACGCCAAGCCGATTATTTTGGTCAATACCAATCACTTTTATGATCATTTCGTTCAACTCTGCGAGCACATTTATGCCGAACGTTTCGCCAAACCCGACTCGCGCCTGCTGTACTATTTGGCGCCGGAACCGGCGGACGCCTTTGCCTATCTTGAAAATTATGCGCCGCCGCAGTTGGAGAGCAAGTGGTTTTAGGGCGCATTTCGTGAAACGTGTAACGGCGCCTCCTCCAGCGTTTGCTTGCCATTTTCAAATAAAAATTTAAAAACCAATAGACGCGCCACTCACCACACCTGCCACCACGGCGGCTTGGTCCCCGCCAACTCGCGCACGAACTCGGCGAACAGCGCAGAGAACAATTTTTCGTCCTGCACAAAACCCGCCTGCGCCAGGTCTTTGAGCGCAAAGGCGTGCTCGCGCGGCAGCCGCCGGTCGCGGGCCAGCGCCGCCACCACGGCCTGCTCCGACTCGCTGAATTTTTCCCAATATTCTTTAAAATGCGGCCGGGCTTCTTCCAGAAAAATTTCCTTTGCCTTCTTGAAATCGACCCTGCCGGCGGCCGGCAACGAGAAGAGCGCCGAACAAGCCATTTGAATGAAAAATGGGAAGCAACCGGCGATCTCCAACACAAAATCCGCATGCAGCGCGAGCGGCCGTTGCGCTTTCGCCGAAGGCTCAACGATCAACTGGCGCGCTTCCTCCGGCTTCAACACGCCGAGCCGCAGGTTGGTAAAAATATTGAAAAACGGCGAGTCGGAAATTTCTTTGGCGTGGCAAAGGCTCTGCAACTGATCCGCCGAGCTGGTGAGGTACGCCACGTTGAAATTATTGGCCAGCGCGCGAAAAAACGCGTAAAACTCCGGGCCGAATTTTTGATTGCGCGTCACGCTCTCAAACTCGTCCCACAGAAAAATCATTTTCACTCCGGCTTCCTGAAACGTTTGCACCACTTTTTGCATGCCGTCATAATCCGGCGCGAAATTCACTTGCAGATGGCCGCGATATTCTTTTTGCAGCTCCTGATAAAGGTACTGAAAAAACTCCGTCAGTCCGACGTTGCGCCGGGCCTGCAAATCCATCAGCACAAAAATATATTCCTGCGGATTCGGCAAATATTGGCGGCGATTCGCCGGATGATGAATCGCGCGCAGCAGCGAGGATTTGCCGATGCGCCGAACGCCGACCATCGAAATGCTCTGCGGCCGCACGGCTTTGACGCGCTCGTAAATACGCGTCAGCTCCGAGGTGCGTCCGTAAAAATCCTGCGGGTTTTGAATCGCCAGCCGATTCATATACGGATTGCTGCCCGGCTCGGCATCCGGAGGTTTTCCCGCGACCAGCGTTTCTCCGGTTAACTGCCGCAACCTCGCGATGACACTCGCGCTCAACTCGCGGTTGCCGGCGTGCGATTCCTCCGACAAAACGAGCCGGCTACTCTCCGGCGGCGAAACAACGAATTGGGTGGTATTGGGTTTGTCGTTCGGATGGCCTTTATCCAGATTATGCAGATCAATGAGCATGGCCTCCGCCGAAGGATAACGATCATGCGGAGCTTTGGCCAGCGCGCGTTCGATAATGCCTTCGAGCGCCGGAGCAACTTCCGCCAAATACGTTTGCAATGGTTTCAGCGGCGCGTAAACAATCGCCTGCATCAGTGCCAGCTCAGACGCGCCTTGAAACGGCAATTGTTTGGTCAGCAGTTCATACAGCACGGCGCCGAACGACCAGAGGTCGGTGCGCTGATCGACCTCCTGGCCGCGTACTTGTTCGGGCGACATGTAGGGCAGCGTTCCCACCATGGTGCCGCTTTTGGTGAGCGGCGCCGCGAGATGATCAACCGGTTTGATGAGTTTCGCCAAGCCAAAATCCACGATCTTCACCGTGCCGTCTTTCGTGAGCATCACGTTCGCCGGCTTGATATCGCGATGAATGATGCCGTTTTTATGCGCGCAGCTCAACCCGTTGGCAATCTGAACCGTAATCTCCACGACCCCGTTTACCGATAACTGATTATTGTTGACTTGCTTTTTCAGTGTTTCACCCTCATAAAACGCCATGGCAATAAACCATTGCGTTTCATCGATCTCATAAACGACGCCGAGGTTGGGATGATCCAGCTTCGAGGCGGCGCGCGCTTCCTGCAGGAACCGCAGTTTGGCGTCGGCGTCTTCGCTGAGATGGGGCGGCAAAAATTTGAGCGCGACAAAGCGCTCGAGCTTCAAATCCTGCGCTTTATAAACCACGCCCATACCCCCGCTACCGAGTTTTTCGAGGATTTTATAATGTGAAATCACGTCGCCGAGTTTGATCATATTAGAACCATTTGCGAAAATAGAATTCGAAGTTGCCGTATGATAAAGCCAGCGTTCCTTTTTCATTAAAAGCTGTCTGGCTGAGATTGGTGTCGGCGCTGCCTCCGATAATCAGTCTTACCGCTTCAAAAGTAGAGCCGATTTCCCAATCCGAGCGATAAGTATAGCTGAGTATGGGACCGACGCTGATGGCCTTCGCCGGTTTTTCCGACTTTTTTAACAAAAGCGAAAATTCGCCGTAGAAACCTCCGGTTAGTTTTTTATAATTTTTACGCATGCGTTGCACGCGCCAGTAAACCAGGAGATCGTCGTTGTGTTTGAGCTTGAGTTTTTGCTTTTCGGCAAGCACAACGGTTGCGCCACCCCCAATAACGAGGTCAACTAATCCAAAACGATAACTGTAATCCGCGCGCGCAATCGTTCCCAGAGGGGCAAACCGCACGCTTTGGCGTTTTTTATTAAACCGATTGAAAATTTCCGTATAACCTAAATGATAAAGGCCGAGGAATTGCCCGGAAAATCTATCGGCGTCAAAATAGTCGGGCCAAATATCGATGTCTTCATCCAACGAGCGCCGGATATAGAATCTCGCGCTTTCCGAGCTATCCAAAGCAAAATAATTAAGCGCCAGCCATTGATAGACCCACGACCGAAACAAACTGGTGGCGCGCCTGGCTTCATCCATTCCGCTGATTTTTTTTAAGTCCCGCAACGATTTTTGATGCGCGTTATTGTCGTAATGTTTTATGGCCGAATCAACCAGGGTCAGCACCGGCGCGGGCAATTCCTGAAATCGCCCATACTTGATCAATTCATTGGAAAGCAGTTGATAAGGGCGTTGTTGCGCAGACGCGAGGTCATTGCCGGCGGCAACCGCAACAATGACGCCTAAACTGATTCGCGCCAATCCAGGTCTTGTCATCTTTTCTCCTCCATTTTAATCAAAAGAGGTTCCGTTTCATTTTTTTTAATAAAAACCGGCCGGCTCGCCGTCACGTATCTTGAATGGGTGGCTTTGACGATGTATTTCCCCACTGGCAAAAGCTTGCCCTTAAAAATGGGTGTTTCGCCAACAAGCTCGTCGTTGATATAGATTTTAACGTTTGCCAGGGACGTGCCGCTTTGATTTTGCACCAGTATGCTCAAGGAGCCAAATTGCCGCGCTAAATCGATTTGCTGAACGGTTTCATCCTTTGTCATGACTCTCATAAAAGCATAGCGATCATAACCGTCTTTTTCAAGCGCCATGGCGTAAGGACCAGCGGCAAGCGTTGTATCGAACGGCGTATATCCTACCCATTGGTCATTGAGTATGACTTTGGCGCTATCCGGATTCGAGGTCAGCATAAAACGATGTGCAGCCGGCAATGCCGGGAAGGTAATTGGAATGATCTTGTCGGCCGCAATAGACAGGCTCGTTGTCATGGTTTGATTGGCGCGAGGGTTGGTAAAGGTAAATTGATAAGAACCTTTCGGCGCGCCTTTTATAACCTCAAGAGAAACGGGGAGGCGGTTGTTGAAAAGTTTTCCGCTTTGTACATGAAGGGCTTTATATAAAAACGGCGTTTTGGCGCGCAGGGTAATATTGACGACGTCGCCAAAATTAACATTAATGCTGTCATCGGCGTTAATGAGCTTGGTGCGTGGAATGGCTTGGCCGGTGCGCGGGTTGCTGAAAGTAAATTGATAAAAATCTTTTGGACACCCTCGTAAAGTCACCACCGTTGAATCTGCCGACCACACGCTGGCAAATTGATTTTGGTTTACTTTCGAGCCGTTTCCTTCAAGATTATAAGTAAAGGGCGCGTTCGCTCGCAGCGTTATCACGACGCGATTGGGAAAATCAAGATAAATTGAATCGTCGGGCGTCGGAATTGTAATCGTGGTGTCGATCGCCTCCGCCGAACTCTTTTCACTCTGTGCAGGCCAGGCTTTAAGTTGATACCTTCCCGCCGTCGCATTTAAAGTATATCGCCATGATGCCGATTGATTTTTGTTTGGAAATGCCAAACCGCCCAATCCCACACTTAGCCGTGCCGCGTCCGAAACGATGGTTAACGGGAACTCTGGAAACATAAACGCAATTTCCTGATTGTCCTCGATGATTTCCACATTGCGGCGCCGCGATTCCTTGCTGGCTAAAAGCATGACTTCCAAATCATAGCTCTTCCCCTTTCTTAATTTAGCTACAACAAAGAGCGTGGAATCATCTTCAGCAATGGTTGTTCCCATCGAATCGCCATCAATCTTTACAATGAAGGGGCCGCCGTTAGCTTTTATCTTTACCTTTCTCTGCGTGCTAAAAAAGTAATTAAATCCCAAATAAACCACGACCACCACTGCCACCGCCAGCGCCACGCGCTCGAGCACGATGATGATTTTTTTCTTTTGCTCTTTCTTCTCCCGCTCCCGCTCGCAAATCCGCTCCAATTCCTCCGGCCCGATTTCTTTTTTCACCTGCCAGATGTTGTGATCGTGGCGAATCCAGCGGCGGAACAAATCGAGGCGGAATGCGAAACGATAATCCTGCTGCAGCAGATATTCATCGCGCACGAGGTCGGTCAGCCAGGTCTTCAGATTGGCGTCGCTCAACACGATATCCAGCTTGCTCTGTTTAATCCGATGGCGCAGGCTGGTGGTCGAGAGCGAAAGCCCCGGTTTTTTGGAAAACTCCGCCAACAGCGCCAGCGCCAGCTTGTGCTCGGCGGCGTGCTCGCCCCAGTTGAAAATCAGTTGCGGCGGCGGGTTCTCCAAAATGCCGCTCACCACCGTTTCCAGATCTTTGCTCTCGACGAAATATTTTTTCACCTCGTTCAAATGATACACGAGATTCTGGCAAATCAGTTGCGTATAAAACGGTTGGCCGGCGGTGAGCGCGTAAATTTGCTCGAGCACCTCCGGCGCAAAGCGGACTTGGTTGGCCAGCGGCAGCGTGACGAGGCGCGCCGTGTCATCGCGGGTGAGAAAGCTGATCTTGCGCGAAACCGCCCGCCGCATCAAGCCGCTGCCCCACAACTCCGGGTTGTGCTGCTCCAGCTTTTTCGATCCCGTGAACACGAACGACACCTGCTCGCTTTCCAGCAGCCCGCCGAAAAATGTGAGCACGTGGCGCGAGAGGCAACCCTCGGAGATCTTGTTTTCAAGAATTTCGTATTCATCGATCAGCAGCAACGGCGCCCGCCCGGGAAAACGTTCTTTGAGCAACCGCAAAAATTGGTGAAATTTTTCGGCGGGATTGGCGTCGTCGGGCCGCAGAATCGTCGAAGTGATTTCCAGCCCCTCTTTGCCCAGCGCTTTGCCGGTATCGGCGATAATGCGGCCAAAAAATTCCGCTTCGGTCGAAATCCCGGCCATGAGCTGCATGTCCACAAAGATCGGCAAAAACGCCGCGCCCAACTGCCCGTTCAAAACCTGGTATAAAATGGAAGATTTGCCGCTGCGCCGTTCGCCAAACAAAACGATGAGCGCGGTTCGTTGCCCGTTGTCGAGTTCTCGGGCAATATAGTTAAACTCATCCACGCGGCCAAAAAACATCTCCCGGCTGCGAATCGGATTGCCGACGATATACGGATTGGGATAAATCGGTTGAAACTGCCCCTGCGCCATAAGCTGCCTTTCTGTTTGATGTAACCAATATAACATTTTTGTCACATCGCCGCAAGCCTAATTTTTCAGCAGCACGCGCTCTGCGCCTTGCTCTCGGCTCAGCGTCTGCGCCCGCCGCTGTCGCATGGCCTCGGCCATCACCACCGTTGCGGCATGACTGAGTGAAAGTGAGGACGCGCCCGTGAGCATGGGAATCTTCACAAAGCCATCACACCTTTCGCGCAGCGCGCCGGACAAACCGCGGCGTTCCCCACCGATGGCCAACATCGCCGGGCCGGTTAGATCAAGCTCATAAATGGTGCGCTTCGCGCCGGCGAGGCAGCCGTAAAATTTTATCCCCGACCTTTGCAGCGGCCCCAATTCTTTTTCCACATTTTCAATTTGCACCAGCGGCAACCGTTCAAACGCGCCGGACGAAGCGCGCGACACCGCCACGCCGTCAAAATTCCACACGTGTTTTTTTAACAAGACGGCATGCGCGCCCAGCGCCTCCGCCGAACGCAACGTGTAACCGAGGTTTTGCGCGTCTTCCGTGCCTTCGATGAGCAAAAGCAACGGCGGCATATTCAATTTTTGGCAAAGCTCGAGCAGTTTATCGATTGCCAACGCGGGCTTCGGCGTGCAAAGCGCGACCAGCCCGCCATGCGAACGGCCTTTGGTCATCGCATCGATTTCCGCGACGTCAACATATTTAATCGGAATCGCCTGCGCTTCCGCCGCGGCGAGAATATCTTGAATGCGCTTTGGCTGGATATTTTGTTTCACCAACAGCAGGCGGAATTTCCGCTGGCGCGCCAGCAGCGCGGGGAGGATGCATTGTTTGCCTTCGAGGATTTCCATCTAAAATAATTTATAAATAAGCCATTCAGATTTACAGCACGTCACGAAAATGCTGATTTGCCCCGCCGGTATATTTTTTATGTTTGGAAACTTTAAGGATGGTTACGAGGATTTTCGGTTTGTAGCCCCTCCAGAACGGCAGCCTCATTTAAAACGTTATCAGCGCTCACAAAAATCGGTTTAGCCAAACCGAAGGCGGCGAGACGATCTGCCCATTCCAGCGCTGTGGCCAATTGCACGGCGTCATAACCACGCAAAGGATGTCGCCGGATCAGCTTCATCGCACGTTTAATAATGGCCAGAGAAACAGGAATTCTGACAAAGAAGTGGGTGAAATCATTTTCAAACGCATTGAGCGCGTCTTCTAAAGTTTGGGTGTTTATATCACCCGAACGATGGCGACGATTTAGGGCAGCACAAACTTCTGCACCGGCGATTTGCGAAATGGCTACCTCGCCTTCGGAATTTTGCAAGCAGATAGTTTCAACCCAATCGCTGCCGATTTCTTCTAGATAGATTTTGACCACGCCGCTGCTGTCAAAGTAATATGTCATCGCGCTCCCCGATCTTCAATAATCGTCTCGGACACCGGTTTACCTTGAATACGCCCACGCTGACGTCTGGAAAATGGCTGAGCGATGGTCTGGGAATCAAAATCAAGAAAACCCTCTCTTCTGAGTTCCTCAAGAACCGTGCGATAAGCCGTCGATTTAATGAACTTTGGCACGACTACATAAACTTCAGCGCCTTCGGCGATCTTTAATGGTTCAGCAGGCTCAATAATGCCATTTTTAAAAATTGCTTTAATTGTCTCACTCATAAAACCTCCAAAGCAGCTTGTGTTATTTTCAGGCTTTATACATGGAAAACCATATATTTTCTTGTCTCTAAACTTAATGCTCGGATGAAACAAAATCAAGTGATTTTATTTCATCTCTGCTTCGACAAATCTTTTCGGCGCTGTTGACATTGGCCGAATTTTTTGCGATATTTCTCCTGTTTGATGATTCTGAAAGACATCACATAAACTTTAAAACCCACACCGTGCGAAAGGAGCTTGCCATGACTTACCTCGATACGACGTATCGTCCGGAGCCGACTGATTTATTGTGCAGTTATCATCTGGAACCCACCGAAGGAAAAAATTTAGCCGCGGTGGCCGAAGAATTGTGCAGCAAAGCCGCCATCGACGCCAGCACCGGCGCGAACCGCGAAACACTGGCGGCGCGCGCGTACTGGATGGAAGGCAATACCGTGAAAGTCGCTTATCCGGCGGAGCATTTTGAGCCGGGCAATATTCCGCAGATGCTTTCCGTGGTGGCCGGCAGAATTTTCGGTCTGGCCAATATTGCAAATTTGCGCGTGCTCGATATTCAATTTCCCGCGACGTATGTAAAAGGTTTTCGCGGGCCGGCGCACGGCAGTGAAGCGTTGCACAAATATTTTGATAATCCCGAACGCCCGCTGGTCGCCGCCCTGATGGCGCCGGAAGTCGGCATGGATTTGAAAACCTACACGCAAAAAGCGTATGCGGTTTTGCTGGGCGGCTGCGACATCGTGCGCGACAGCCACCAGTTGACCGATTTGCCCAACAACCGTTTTGAAGAGCGCGTGAAAAGCGTGCTGGCATTAACGCACGAGGCCGTGAAAAAATCCGATCTGCCGAAATTGTATTTTCCGAATGTCACCGGCGCGGGCGACGCGGTGTTGAAACGCACGCGTTTTGTGGTGCAGGCCGGCGGCAAGGGCGTGGCGATTGATTTTCAAACCGCGGGTTTCGGTATTTTGCAGATGCTGCGCAACGAGTTTCCGGAATTGATTATTTATGCGGACCGCACCTCGCACGGCGCGCAAGCCCGCAACAAGCGCCACGGCATTTCGATGACGACGCTCGGCAAGCTGGCGCGCTTGGCCGGCGCCGATTTGGTGGAAATCGGCTCGATCACCGGCGACATGATTGAAACCCACGCGCAGGTGGTGCAATTGCATACGATTTTGCTCGCCGAGCATTTTATCACGCAAGACCTGCGGCGGCTCAACCAAAATTGGTTCGGCTTGAAAAAATCGGTGCCGGTGATCTCTGGCGGTTTGACTTCCGATGACATCCGCGATTTACGCTACACCTTCGGCCACAACATGGTTTTGCAATTCGGCCGCAGCATGACCGGCGGCGACAGCGTCACGCCCGAGCATGTTGAACGGTTTTTGTTCGACATGGGGCCGCTGGTGGCTTTAGTTTAAATGACAGAAAAATGGAGGGCAGAAAAATTTTTACGACACGGGCGCAGCCAAGCCCATGTTTCTGTCATGCTTTTGTTCAAACCATCGGAGTGACAAACTTTAGTTTGTCAGCACTTCACTCATACAACGAGTTTTTTCTACGAGCAATTGACCGGTCGCTTAAATTGTCTAATCACCGAGAAGTGGTGAAATTATAGCGACCGGTCAATGAGTTGCAGCTTGCGCGGAAGGGACTTCAAAAATACGCTTGCACATTGCAGCCGGCGCGCTTATATTGTACCCCATCATTTTAAAAACCTCACGGGTGCAATCATGATCGACACCGTCATCGGGCGTTATCGCATTTTGCGCAAGCTTGGCGAAGGCGGCATGGGCGAAGTTTACCTGGCCGAAGACACGGTGCTGGGCCGCAAGGCAGCGCTAAAGTTTTTGCCGGCAACTCTCATGGCCGAGACCGAGTTGCAAAACCGGTTTCAGCGCGAAGCGCGCGCCGCGGCCGCCTTGAACCATCCCAACATCATCACCGTTTACGACATCGGCGAGCATCAGCAGCGCGCCTGGATCGCGATGGAATTTGTCGACGGCGAATCGCTGCGGGATTTGATCGCCCGGCAGGAGTTGTCCGTTGGCGAAGCGATCGACATCGCCGTGCAGATTTGCGA
>Ga0247727_10011179_pt1 | contig 15724 bp, 13 predicted proteins | sample WisWelCaveWW1625_FD_202498 | JGI IMG/M metagenome (GOLD analysis project Ga0247727, IMG submission 202498) | Biofilm microbial communities from Wishing Well Cave, Virginia, United States - WW16-25 | ecosystem: Environmental > Aquatic > Deep subsurface > Groundwater > Cave microbial mat | place...
ACGGGTGATGTCATCGAAGAAGAAGACCTCTCGTTGCATGTCCAGAGAGTCGAGCGCCCTATTGGCGCCACGCCTGTTTCAGTTCATCAGGCGACCGATGGGACTGATGCTACGTCGCTTGAGGAGCTTGAGAAGCTCCACATTGAAAAGATGTTGAAACAATGTAACTTTAGCCGCACCCGGACGGCGGATGCTCTAAGGATCAGCAAGAAGACTCTCTACCTGAAAATCAAGAGATATGGATTGAAGGTGGGGGAATAGTCACTGCAGGTTGAAACCTTTTTTCGTCAGGACGGTATACGCTCCTGACCAGTAACCTTCAATCTCCTCAAACAAAAAGGCCGGCCCGGGCAAACCGAGCCGGCCTTCCCCATTTCGCGCTCATTTCCTTGACTTTCTTAAGCGATTTTTGTTCTTTCAAAGCAAATTCTTGCACCCTCAATCTATTGCCCTGTGTTGCTTTTATTGGACAGGGCTTTTTCCATCCTAATCTCCTGATTCCTGATGAAGTACTCTGGAGTTGACTACTACAGCATCGACTCTCTTCTTAGTGAAGAAGAGGTTCTCGTCCGAAACACCGTTCGCGAGTTTGTCGAAGATATGGTCATTCCCATTATTGAGAAACACAATCGGCAGGGAACATTTCCGATGGACCTCGTTCCGAAGATGGCCCAGCTGGGTCTCTTTGGAGCGACGCTCCCTGCAAAATATGGTTGTGCGGGCATGAATAACGTTGCCTACGGACTCGTGATGCAGGAATTGGAGCGTGGCGACAGTGGGGTGAGAAGCTTTGCTTCCGTGCAGAGTGCGTTGGTGATGTACCCAATTTATGCCTTTGGCTCGGAAGAACAGAAGCAGGTCTGGCTTCCAAGGCTGGCGCACGGGGAAAAAATTGGATGCTTCGGTCTCACGGAGCCCGACTTTGGGTCGAATCCCGGTGGAATGATCACCCGTGCTAAGGAAACCTCGGATGGCTATCTGCTCAATGGGGCAAAGATGTGGATTACCAACGGGACACTGGCAGACGTTGCCGTGGTATGGGCAAAGGTTGGCGGTGTAATCAACGGTTTTCTCGTCGAGAAAGGAACAACGGGTTTCACTGCTCCGGAAATGAAAGGGAAGCACTCGTTGAGGGCATCGGTGACCTCCGAGCTGATTTTTCAAGATGTACACATTCCGAAGGAAAACCGGCTGCCCGGAGGGACAGGGCTCAAGCTTCCCCTAGGCTGCCTGACGCAAGCAAGGTACGGCATTGCTTGGGGAGCGACTGGTGCTGCCATGGCGTGCTATGATGCCGCCCTGAACTATGCGAAGACGAGGATCCAATTTGATAGACCGATCGGTTCGTTTCAACTGATACAGGCGCGTCTGGTCAACATGATAACGGAAATTACGAAGGCACAATTGCTGGCGCTGCAGCTCGGTCGCTTGAAGGATGCCGGAAAGGTTCGCTTCCAACAAATCTCACTCGCCAAGCGTAATAACGTTCACCATGCTCTCGAGATTGCGCGTGAGGCACGGTCTGTTCTTGGCGCGAACGGCATCCTCGATGAATATCCGGTCATGCGTCATGCGGCAAATCTTGAATCGGTCATTACATATGAGGGCACCCACGAGATGCACACCCTTATCGTCGGTGAGGATATCACCGGTCTGCCTGCATTTACGTGACCTCCCATTGGTTTTTCATCTGACGGTCAGGTATTGAAAAAGAAGATCATGATTCGCGAAGGACTCACATTCGACGACGTGCTGCTCGTGCCTGCCAAATCGTCCGTGCTCCCTCGCGATGCCAGTGTCCGAACACACCTCACACGCTCGATCGAGCTCAACATACCGCTGGTGAGCGCTGCCATGGATACGGTGACGGAGTCGGAGATGGCTATTGCGATGGCCCGGGAGGGAGGGATCGGGATTCTTCACAAGAACATGTCGCCCGAAGGACAGGTCGGAGAAGTAGATCGTGTAAAGCGCTCAGAAAGCGGGATGATCCTCGATCCCATCACAGTGCACCCCGAACAGAAAGTGAGTGATGTCTTCGCCCTCATGAACAAATTCCGGATTTCGGGGATACCGGTGGTGGACCGGGGGAGCCGATTGCTTGGCATTGTTACCAACAGAGATCTCCGGTTCGAGCCGGAGGGAGACCTCCGTGTATCCCAAGTGATGACAAAGGATCACCTGATCACAGCTCCGGTTGGAACTACTCTCGACAAAGCCGAGCGCATTCTGCAGAAACACAAAATCGAAAAGCTTCCTGTCGTCAACAGGAACGGTGTGCTCCAGGGACTGATCACTTTTAAGGATATCCAAAAAAAGAAGAAATATCCTTTTGCATCAAAGGATCGGCATGGACGCTTCCAGGTTGGTGCGGCTGTCGGAGTTACAGTTGAGACGGTCGACAGGGTTTCTGCGTTGGCGCGTGCAGGAGTTGATGTTGTGGTTGTTGACACCGCGCATGGCCACTCTCGAGGTGTGTTGGAGATGATCAAGAGGCTCCGCAAGGCTTTTCCGGATTTGGAACTGATCGCAGGGAACGTTGGGACCGCGGAGGGAACCAGAGACATCATCCGTGCTGGTGCAGATGCTGTCAAGGCGGGCATCGGTCCTGGGTCGATTTGCACGACAAGGGTTGTAGCGGGGGTTGGGGTTCCTCAGATCACGGCGATTATGGAGTGTGCGAGTGTAGCCTCAAAGTATGGCATTCCAGTCATTGCCGATGGAGGAGTAAAGCAGACCGGAGACATCGCAAAAGCGATTGCTGCCGGGGCCGACTGTGTGATGATTGGGAGCATGTTTGCCGGGGTTGATGAGAGCCCTGGAGATAAAGTCCTCTATGAAGGTCGCAGTTACAAGCTCTACCGTGGTATGGGCTCCATAGAAGCAATGAAAGCGGGGAGTAGGGATCGCTACTTCCAGGACGTGGAAGATGACGTCCAGAAGCTCGTTCCTGAAGGTATTGAAGGGCGCGTGCCCTACAAAGGGCCGCTCGCCGAAACAATCCATCAGATGATCGGAGGATTGAGGGCTGCCATGGGATACTGCGGCGCCAAAACCATACCGGATCTCAAGGCGAAGGCGTCCTTTATCAGAATGACCGATGCAGGTTTGCGTGAGAGCCATCCACACGATGTGACCATCACCAAAGAGGCCCCCAACTACCATCTGTAAACCCCTCCACCGGATGACCGTACAGCGAATCGCCCGGTTGCGTTCAGCGCTGCGTCAGCAACGCCTCGATGCCATGCTCGTCAGCACCCTTCCTCATATTCGATATCTGACGAATTTCTCCGGGTCTAACGCAATTCTCACTCTTTCTCTCAGGCGTGCAGTGCTCTACACCGATTCACGCTACGCACACCAGGTTACCCGGGAGGCGCAAGGGGTCACATGCAGGATCACATCCGGCGGACTTGTCGAGGCGGCTTCACGGGATCTCCGTGACAAGGTTCGCCGCGTTGGGTTTGAATCAGAACATCTGGTGCATGATCAGTATCGGTCCCTCGGCAAGCATCTTCCAGGCGTCCGGCTTGTTCCGCTGAGAGGCGTTGTTGAGGCCTTCGCGAGTGTCAAAGAAAAAAGAGAAGTTGCGGCGATCAAGGCAGCGGTCGCGATCTCGGAGGCAGTTTTGCAGGAGGTTGCCGAGCGAATCCGGCCAAACGTGATGGAGTTGGACGTTGCCGCAGAGGTTTCCTTTCTCCACAAGCGGAAAGGCGCAGAGGGTGATGCCTTTGATCCGATTGTTGCAAGCGGTATCAGAAGCGCTCTCCCGCATGCTCGTCCGACCAGGAAGAGGATCAAGAACGGAGAACTGGTTATTCTCGACATCGGGTGCCGAGTTCATGGGTACTGCTCTGATATTACAAGGACCATAGTGGTTGGCAGGGCAACGTCTCAAGTTCTCCGCATGCACGCCGCAGTATCGGATGCCGTCAGCGCAGCTCTTGAAGGTGCACGGGCGATGGTTGAAACGGCCGAACTGGATAAGCTGGCAAGGAACAGGATTATCCGTGCAGGATATGGGAAATACTTTGTTCATTCTCTCGGTCACGGCCTCGGACTGCAGGTGCATGAACGGCCGAGGCTTTCCCGCACAAGTTCCGAAAGACTCGAGAGTGGAAATGTCGTTACCATCGAACCGGGTATCTATCTTCCATCTTTAGGTGGTGTGAGGATTGAAGAGGATATTCTTGTCACGTCGACAGGGTGCAGGCCCCTCGGTCGTTTGTCCAGGGATCTCTTGATTGTCTGAGATGCATGTGAAAAGAATTGCTCGCTCCGTGCTCGTTGTCGCCTATTACTTTCCTCCGATGGGACTGAGTGGCGTTCAGCGGACGTTGAAGTTTGTGAAATTTCTTCCACAGTATGGGTGGCTTCCGACAGTGTTGACTGTTGAACCGCAGGGATATTTTGCAATGGATGACACACTGTTGGAAGATCCAGGATTAACAAATGTGAGGATCGTTCGCACGGCGTCGGCCGGCCCCGGCAGATTGTTCTCCCGCAATGAGGTGGTGAAGCTTCCCACAGAAAGACACCGGAAGTTGATGAGCCGAATCAGTGACACGCTCTTCATCCCGGACAACAAGCGTGGATGGAAAAAGAAGGCTGTCGAGAAAGCTCTGGAGCTTCATCGGGAGACTCCGTTCGATGCCGTATTTACGACCGCTCCCCCTTTCACCGATTTTCTGATCGGTGCGGAGATCAAGTCCCACATCAACAAGCCGCTGGTGTTTGACTACCGGGATCCGTGGGTGGACTATCCCTTCAAATTCTATGCAACGCCGTTACACAAATGGTATACACAACATCTCGAGCGGAGCGCATTGCGCGCGTCCAGCCATGTCATTACCACGAATCGCAGGGTAAAGGAGCTCCTGATCAGGCGATATCCCTTTCTCACGTATCACGATGTTGACATTATTCCCCAGGGTTTTGATCCGGACGACATCGCGCATGCGTCAAGGAATGGTTCAGGCGGACTCCATCTGAAGAGGTCTCCAGGGGTTATGAGAGTCACCTACTCGGGAGTCTTTTGGGAAGATCGTGTTCCTGATCATTTCCTGCTCGCGGTGCAGGAACTCTTTCAGGAAAGACCTGAACTTCGTGGCAGGATTGAGGCATGGTTCATCGGTAATTTTCGGGAAGAGAACACAAGGCTGGTTGAGCAGCTTGGACTGGCGGATACTGTGAAGGTGTTCGGTTATGTTCCTCACCGGGACTGTATTCGCTATCTCCTTTCGTCAGATGTTCTTTGGGTAGTTGTTGGAGATACGGTTGGCTCTCCGGGAAAGACCTACGAATACATCGGGACAGGCAGACCGATCCTCGGTCTCGTACCTGAGGGGTTCTTGCGGTCGACCATTCTCGAAGCCAACGGTAAGGTTGCTCATCCAAGGGATGTCGCCGGAATCAAGAAAGCTCTTCTGGAGTTCTACGAAGATTTTTCGCGCGGGAGTTTGCGTGGTCCGACGGCAGAGGTTATCAACAGATACAACCGACGGTCGCTGACCGGTGCGCTCGCAAAAGTGTTTGAGTCATTGATTGAATCATAGTGAGATCCGACCGGGAATTTTGTATGGACAGGTTATGGGGTTTGGTTGTGATGAAACGAGGACGAATCAAATGAAGGTGCTTGTCCTCGGCTCGGGGGGAAGGGAGCACGCGTTGGTCTGGAAAATAGCCCAGAGCCCCTTACTCACCGGACTCTACTGCGCTCCCGGAAATCCCGGGATCGCACAACATGCGCGCTGTATTCCACTGACGCGAGGAAACTACAATGGCCTATTGGAATTCGCGCTCTCGGAGCACATTGACCTGACCGTTGTTGGTCCCGAGCAGCCGCTTGCGGAAGGAATTGTCGACCTCTTCCAAGCTCATGGGTTGACGATCTTCGGCCCGGAGAAGAGGGCGGCAGAGCTTGAATGGAGCAAGGTGTTTGCAAAGGGTTTCCTCGTCCGTCATTCGATCCCGACTGCGTCGTACAGGGTTTTCGAACGAGATGACGCCCACACCATCGAAGGATATCTCGAACATTCCGGCTTTCCAGCGGTCCTCAAAGTGGATGGGCTTGCCGCGGGCAAAGGAGTTTTGATTTGCAACACTATGGACGAAGCCCTCGAGGCGGCCAAAGATATTTTTGTCAAGGGGGTTTTCGGCGGACTTGGCGCACGGTTGATTGTTGAAGAGTATCTCGAGGGAGAAGAAGCGTCCCTGTTCGCGATCACGGACGGGAAGGAATACGTGACCCTTGTTCCGGCTCAGGATTACAAAAGAGTGTTCGATGGAGATGCGGGGAAGAATACCGGAGGAATGGGGTCGATTGCTTCCACACCCGTGGTGACCCCGGGGATTCTCGACATGGTGAGAATGAGGATTATTGAGCCCACTCTTCGGGGAATGTCGAACGAGGGGAGGCCATACAGTGGATGCTTGTATGTCGGTGTGATGATCACGAGTGATGGTCCAAAGGTTGTGGAGTTCAATTCACGATTCGGGGATCCTGAGAGCCAAGTTGTTCTTCCATTGTTCAAAGGGGATATTCTCCCTCTTCTTCATGCCTCTGCCAGGGGCGAAGTGGCTGAATGGAAACGCAGACCTACAGGGGTAGTCTCAACCGACGCTGCTGCGTGCGTTGTGCTTGCCTCTGGAGGATATCCGAATTCATATTCCACGGGGAGGGAAATTCGCGGCTTGGATGATCTTGGGGATTTGGAAGATACTATGGTGTTCCACGCGGGGACGAAACAAACCGGCAATACAATCGCCACGGCCGGTGGGCGAGTGCTTGGCGTTGCTTCATTTCCATCAGGTGCAACGCTCGAACAGGCAGTCGCCAGGGCTTATGTTGCAGCAGGGAGAATTGGATTCGAAGGAATGCATTTCCGAAGAGATATCGGACGGCGTGCCTTGAAACGGGTGTCAGTGCGGTGACACATGACATGAGTCCCGGCCCCTGGCATGACAAGATGTTTTGGGGGATACTCGTAGGTTCGTTCATCATCCGGATGCTTGCTATCGAGACTGTGCACAAATTCGGATACACCGGCGATGAACGGGAATATGTCTCTCTTGCAAAAGGGCTTGAATCCGGAAATGACTTTGTTGATTCCAACGGCGAGCGGTCTACGCGCTCACCTCTGTTTCCATTCGTTCTTGCCGGTCTGTTCTCATTGGCAGGAGAAGGGCTCTTTCTCCCTCACTTTATGGTGTGCGTTCTTGGGAGTGCTGTCGTGGCACTCGGGTATGTGCTCTGCCGGAAACTGCTTTTGGATCGCTCTGTCTCGATGTGGGCCAGTATCATCATGGGCACCTATCCCGGTCTGGTCGTCTATTCAGCGCTCCTTCAAACGGAGAGTCTGTTCACTGTCTTCTTTCTCGGTGCCACTATTGTTGGTTACGCGTTGGTGGATCATCCGACAATCAACAGAGGTATGCTGTTGGGTGTTCTCTCCGGTCTTGCGGCACTGACGCGGTCCGTTTTTCTCGGAGTTTTTCCTGTGATCCTTGTTTCGTGCCTGATCCTTGCGCGCAAGGGAGGAAGGAGAGTTCATTGGTGCGCCTTGGCGAGCGTCCTAGCGTTTGTGGTCGTTCTTCTTCCATGGACCGTGCGAAATTACAGGGTGCACGGAATTCTTGTCCCGGTTTCGCTTTGGGGGGGACAATCGCTCCTTATTGCCAACAATCCATATGCGACGGGGACCTGGAGTGTCAAGGAGGGTTTTGAGGAATGGTTTTCAGATCAGCTTCGATCTCGCGGAATACCTGATCGATCGAGTCTTTCTGAGGAGCAGTTGAGTGCGATGAGTCGCGAAATTGCCCTGGCGTACATGACCGGGCATCCTGGGGAAACGGCGATTCTCACACTGAAAAAGGCCCATATCTTTGGCGTGTTTCCGATAACTCACTCAGACTCATATTTGCCATTGCAGGCGGTTGCCGTCATGGCCGATGTTCTCCTGTTACTTGGATCGGTCGTTGGTGTTGTGACGGCCTGGAATCGCCGCATCCACCTTATGCCGTTATTCGGCGCCATGGCCGTTTTTGCGATGACGCATAGCATTCTTTCGGCTGAGGCAAGGTATCGCTTGCCCATCGTCCCCTTTCTCGCTATACTTTTTGCACTGGGCATCAGGGAATTGGCAAGCAAAGGCGGTCGAATGAACATCCTGTCAACACGTGGGGCCCGGGTATTTCTCTCCATGGCAATACCGTCGATCATCCTTGTCTATGCGCTTACCGTATGGATGGTTCTTGCGGGTCATATTCCAGGCTGGAGATAGAGGGATGAACATTCTTGTAACGGGAGGAGCGGGGTTCAATGGTTCGCACGTTGTTGATGTATATGTCTCAGAGGGGCATACCGTCTCAGTTATCGATGATCATTCTAATGGAAAAAAACGAGTGTGAGTTGTCATGTGGAGTTCCACAAGTGCGACTTGAGGGATCAAGCGAGCCTCTCAAGGATGGATTGAAGATGACGGTGGACTTCCTTATGAAGCAAGCAACGCGATGATCTCTTCGAAAGCGCTGGATCTCAACAGACTCTACTCGGGAGACCGAATTGCGATTGCAAGGTTCATCTCGGCTGTCGAGAACGGCATTGAGGGGGTGGATAATCTGCAAAGGGATCTCTACAAAAGGACCGGAAGGGGGTATCGCATAGGGATTACCGGTCCCCCGGGTGCAGGAAAGAGCACGATTACAAACAAGCTGGCTCAGCTTTATAGGAGCGGGGGAAAAAAAGTAGGCATCATTGCGGTCGATCCCACAAGTCCGTTCACCGGCGGAGCTCTCCTTGGTGACCGGGTCCGAATGGGAGACGTCGAGATGGATGATGGAGTGTTCATACGAAGTATGGCGTCGCGGGGGAGCCTGGGTGGACTGAGCAAGAAAGCCATCGAAGCCGCCGATGTTCTCGATGCTGCGGGAAAAGAGATCATCATCATGGAGACCGTCGGTGTGGGCCAGTCGGAGCTCGACGTTGCCGGAGCGGCCGATACAACGATCGTTGTTCTGGTGCCTGAATCGGGGGACTCTATTCAGGCAATGAAGGCCGGGTTGATGGAGATTGCAGATTTTTTTGTCATGAACAAGGCCGATAGAGCAGGCGCCGACCAGGCAATCATGTCGATCAAGACTATCCTTGCCATACGCAAAAGCATGGGCTGGGTGCCGGATGTCATGAAGTCTGTTGCTAGCGAAGGAACCGGAATCGAGGGAATTGCGATGATGATATCCCGGCACCAGGAGTTCATGGAGAAAGCAGGTGAGCTGAGACTGAAGCGCCGCCGCCGGTCCGAAAGCCGGATCAGGGAGCTTGTGGCCGATACTCTCCGGGTCGACTTCTGGACGGCAGACCGGGTGGCCTTGCTGACATCGAGAATGGACGACGTGATGCGCATGCAGCTTACGCCTTACGACGTGGCCCGTGACCTTATCACGCATTTCCGAAAGGCATAGGTTTTGGCTTTCAATTTCCAGGAGATCGTATATGGCATACGAAGAAACGGTGTCTGACGTTCAACGGATGGAATTCTCACTGACGGAGGGACAAAAGGCCGTACAAGAGCTCGTACGGGATCTCGCCGAGAAGGACCTCCGCCCTGTGGTCATGAAATATGACGAGTCGCAGGAGTTTCCCTTTGAGATCGTTGACAAGCTCGCGTCTCTGGGATTCATGGGAATCACCTGTCCAGAGGAGCTTGGTGGCGCAGGCCTGACGGACCTTGAGACCATTGTGATTATTGAGGAGCTGGCGAAAGTTGATCCCTCCGTTGCGCTGACGGTGGCATCACACAACGGTCTTTGCACGGCGCATATTATGAAGTTTGGTTCCGCGGAGCAGAAAAACAGGTATGTTCCCGATCTCGCATCGGGAAGGAAGCTTGGTGCATGGGCGTTGACGGAGCCGGGCTCAGGTTCTGATGCAGGCGGCATGCGTACTATTGCAAAACCCGACGGCAAGAACTGGATCCTGAATGGGAGCAAGACGTTTATTACTCAAGGCTCTGTCGGATCGACGTACGTTGTAATGGCGATGACCGACCGTGAACAGGGGAAAGCCAGTATTTCCGTATTCATCCTTGAGAAAGGGATGCGTGGGTTGAGCGTTGGCAAGAAGGAGAACAAGCTGGGCATGAGGAGCAGTGATACCGCGACGGTCCTGTTCGAGAATGTGAGGGTGCCTGCAGAAAACCTGATCGGCGCCGTCGGCGATGGATTCAAGCAGGCTCTGGCCATTCTGGACGGTGGGCGGATCGGCATTGCCGCCCTGTCCGTCGGTATCGCGCAGGGGGCCATCGATGCCAGTCTCAAGTATGCACGAGAACGGATGCAATTCGGCAAGCCGATCGCCGAATATCAGGGAATCCAATGGAAGCTTGCCGACATGGCCACCGAAACGACAGCTGCGAGATTGCTCACCCAACGTGCAGCATGGATGAAGATGATGGGGATGGACATCACTCTTGCCGCGGCGCAGGCGAAGTATTTTGCCAGCGAGGCAGCTGTGAGGGCGGCTAATGAAGGTGTCCAGATCCACGGGGGGTACGGGTTCATCAAAGAGTTTCCGGTTGAAAAATTTTACAGGGACGTCAAGCTGATGACTATCGGAGAGGGCACTTCCGAAGTACAGAAAATGGTGATCGCACGATCGCTTCTCAATCAATAATCCTCAAACAAAACACATGGCACTGATCGGAGCACCTGTCAACAAAAGTCCCACTGTTCAAAAGAACGACGAGCATATGAAGCAGTTGCTGCATCGTGCCGGCAGCAGGGCTGATGTCGTCAGACTTGGCGGGGGAAAGAATGCGATAGCGCGGCACCATCAACGTGGGAAACTCACGGCACGCGAGCGCATTGGTCTTCTCATTGATCCTGGAAGCCGCTTCCTCGAAGTCGGACTCTTTTGTGCCTACGAGATGTACGAAGAGTATGGTGGGGCACCATCGTCGGGAACAGTATTCGGGGTCGGCACGGTTCATGGTCGCGACATTGTCATCGTGGCCAACGACGCGACCGTAAAAGCCGGGGCATGGTTCCCTGCCACGTGTAAGAAGAACCTTCGGGCTCAGGAAATTGCCATGGACAATCATCTCCCGATCGTCTACCTGGTCGACTCTGCGGGAGTGTTCCTTCCATTACAAAGTGAGATTTTTCCGGACAAGGAGCACTTCGGGCGAATCTTCAGGAATAACGCTGTCATGTCGTCTCTCGGCATTCCTCAGATTGCGGCGATCATGGGACCATGTGTTGCAGGCGGCGCATATCTGCCGATCATGAGTGACGAGGCACTTATTGTCGAAAACACGGGAAGCGTGTTTCTTGCAGGATCTCACCTGGTGAAGGCGGCTATAGGAGAGGACATTGAAAATGAAGAGTTGGGTGGCGCCTCGGTTCATTCCGAAGTAAGCGGCGTGACCGATCACAAGATGGCCAATGATGAGGAATGCCTGGGAAAAATCCGGAGCATTGTTGGTAAACTCGGGACCGGACAGAGTGCGGGATTCAACAGGTCGGACTCCCACGATCCGCGGTTCGATGCCGCGGAGCTCCACGGGCTTATTCCCTCAGATCGGGCAAAGCCGTATGATACGTATGAAGTCCTTGCGCGAATCGTTGACGGCAGTGATATTGACGAATACAAAGCAGGGTTCGGCAAAACCCTCATTACCGCGTATGCGCGGATTGATGGTTGGGCTGTTGGTATCGTGGCCAATCAGCGTTCAGTTGTGAAGAACAAGAAAGGTGAGATGCAGGTGGGAGGAGTCATCTATAGCGACAGTGCCGACAAGGGAGCGCGCTTTGTCCTGAATTGTAACCAGAAGCTGATCCCCCTGGTGTTCTTTCAGGATGTTGCAGGGTTCATGGTGGGAAGCAGGGCGGAACATGGAGGGATTATCAAGGATGGAGCAAAAATGGTCAATGCGGTGGCGAACAGTGTTGTGCCGAAATTCACATTCATCATTGGAAACAGCTACGGTGCGGGGAACTATGCAATGTGCGGAAAGGCATACGACCCTCGCCTCATTTTCGCCTGGCCCACAGCACAGATTGCCGTCATGGGAGGAAAACAAGCAAGTGAAACGCTGCTGGGAATAAAGCTTCAACAAATGGAAAAAGGGGGGGGGCACATCAGTGAGGGGGAACAGCGCAAGCTTCTCGACGAGATCCGCCAGCGCTATGAAAAGGAAACGGATCCCTTCTTTGCCGCAGCGAGACTCTGGGTGGATGGAATTATTGACCCGGTCGATACGCGGGGAATCGTGTCCAGAGGCATTGCCATGGCGGCGCAGTCAGGAGCGCCTCCACGATTCAATCCCGGAGTGATTCAGACCTGACCGGCCGAATCATGGGAGCGTTGAAACATGGAGTTGTGCTCGTTGCCATGCTCGGTTGTGCTCCGCCAATTCGAGGCCAGTACCCTGATCCTTCGCAACAGGATGTTACGATCGATGGCTTTGGAGCGGATATTGCAAGCTTCCTTGCGCCTTTCCTTCTTCCCAAAATTCTTCACGATACCCACTCTCTGAGGCAATATATCAAGAGCTCTGAGTTTGGAGACATTCGCATTCGCAAAGGAGATCTCGCCGCCGTCGACGGCATGTTTTCAGAAGCCACGTTCCTTTCGTGGAATAATCCGTACGCGGCATTGTGGATCTCCTTCCTTGCCACAATGGACCACCATCGCTTTGGTATTGATCTCCCCATTATCGGTCCGATCCTCTGGTTCCCGCTGACGTCGGAATTTGAGGTTGAGTTCCAGGAACGGGTCAGGGCACTTCCTCGAATTCTCTATCCCGATTCACCAAGGTCAGGGGCGGGGGACCGTGACAAGCTTCAACATTTCTTCGGGTCGGCGTTGCTTGCCTGCCTGTTCGAGTCACAGGAGGGAGCCGGGAGGGTTGGGGAGGCCATTGAAGCAGGTGAGCAGCAGTTTATTGTTGAGGGAGCGTTTGATGAACGGGATCTTAGAGCGAATCAACACGGACAAATGTTCGGTCTCAGTCTCTTAAGCAATCCCGCCGTGCTTCCGTCGGAGTTCCTCCAGTTGGTGTTGGCAACGAACTACGGGGTGCATACAGGCGGCCCGGATCTTTCGAACGGATCGTTCCATAGTGGCGAACCGCCAGGAGTCTGCCAGGAACTTCAGTCGGAGGAAAGATGAAAACAGTTCTTGTTGTCGATGATGAAGCAGCAATTCGGGCAAGCCTTCGAAAGGCGCTCGAGTACAACAAGTATCGCGTTGTCACAGCGCTTGATGGACCGACAGCGCTCGGACGAATTACAGAGACCCCATGTGATCTCGTGTTGCTTGACATCAAAATGCCCGGTATGGACGGGATGACAGTTCTCCAAAAAATGAGGGAGCGCCGCCCAGACCTGGCAGTGATCATGATTTCCGCCCACGGCTCTATTGAAACCGCTGTTGAGGCCACCAAGCTGGGAGCGCTCGACTTTCTCCAAAAGCCTCTGGATCAGGATGAACTTCTTTTCAGAGTGAGAAAGGGACTCGAGAGCCGCAAGATGGAGGCGGAGTACCGCCAATTGAAAGAGAAGGTGGAAGAAAAGGATGTCATTCTTGGGGAGGGGGGACGGATCAAGGAGGTGCTTGCCATTATTGACCAGGTTGCACCAACGGATGCGCGTGTGTTGATAACAGGTGAGAATGGCGTGGGAAAGGAGCTGGTCGCGAAGGCGCTTCACAGAAAAAGCCGGCGTGCCGAAAAGCCGCTTATTGAGGTGAATTGTGCGGCCATCCCTAATGAGTTGATCGAATCAGAACTTTTTGGGCACGAAAAGGGGTCGTTCACCGGTGCTACAAACCAGCGTGTTGGAAAGTTCGAAGCGGCTGATGGGGGAACTCTCTTTCTGGATGAAATCGGTGATATGGCCCTGACTGCACAAGCAAAGGTCCTCCGAGCACTGGAGGATTCAAAGGTTGAACGTGTCGGCGGAAGCAAACCCATCGAAGTTGATGTCCGTGTCATTGCCGCCACGAACAAGAACCTTGCAGATGCCATCAAGCAGGGAAAGTTTCGTGATGATCTCTACCATCGCCTGAACGTCATTCCTATTGCCGTTCCACCGCTGAGGGAACGCCGGGAGGATATCCCTTTGCTTGTTCGCTCGTTTGCCGATGAAATCTGCAAGAGAAACGGGATGGCGCCGAAAATATTCTCCGATGATGCGATGGCAAGACTGAGGGGCATGGACTGGGGTGGGAACGTCAGGGAATTACGGAATATTGTGGAACGACTCGTGATCATGTGTCCGGCTCCATTGATCGGTCCCGATCAGATCGGCCGTATGGGGGAAAGCAGTACGAGATCAGAATCCGATGACTTGCTCAGTGTGGGAGGGACGTTCCAGGAATTCAAGGACAGGTCTGAGGCGGCATTCATCAAGAAACGCCTGGGAGAGTTCAATTGGAATATCAGCAGGACGGCTGAGGCGCTCGACATCCAGCGAAGCCACCTCTACAACAAGATGAAGAAGTTCGGCTTGGGCAGGGGCGGCGATAGTCAGGAATGAGTCGATGAACGCTGCCTCCGAACCTCATACATCACCAATGCACCAGCGACTGAGGCATTGAGAGACCCGATCTTTCCGTAGAGCGGGATACTCACAAGATGGTCGCAGTGCTCCCGCACAAGACGACGCAATCCCTTTCCTTCATTTCCCACAACCACGCCAACGCTCCCAATGTAGTCCACGTCGGTATAACTTCGGCTGCCGGACATATCGAGTCCGATGATCCAGAACGAGTGCTGCTTCAACGTCTCAATTGCTTGAACGAGGTTCGGTACGGCAGCAATCGGCATATAGGCCGTCGCCCCAGCAGAGGCCTTGATGGTTCCTGGTGAAATTGGTGCGGAGTGGTGCTGTGGCGTGATCACTCCGTGGAATCCTGCGCATTCGGCGGTCCGTACCAGAGCGCCAAAATTGTGCGGATCCTCGATCTGGTCTAGAAGCAGTATGGCTCTGCGTTCATTACGACGGTCGGCGAGCTGGAGAATTGAAGCGAGGTCAGACTTTCTGCTCTCGGCAGCAATTCCGAGGACTCCCTGAGCGATTTCGTGGGGTTCGTATTGCCTAAATTCGCCTCGTGTCACCTCGACAAGAGGTACGCCTTTCTCAGCAGCCAGACGCCGAATTGTCTCAAGGATGGCACCTCGTGTTTCCTCGGCAATGATGACCCTCGTCAGGGGAGTCCCTGCCTTCAGGGCTTCCAAGACAGGATTGCGGCCGGCGATGAAAAACTTTTGCTCCGCCCATTCATTGCCTGGGCGCGGGCCGGATCCCTGGCGTTTCAGTGCGCCTCCCCCGATTGACGTCCTTTTCGGATACGTCTTCTTCGCTCGACCCATCGTTCGAATCCCCAGCCAACGAGAAACAGGGCAATGCCGGTAATGCTCAAATACAGCTCAATCCACATGTCATCTGCCTGGATTCCATGAACCAGGCCGATCATCACGCAGGCGATTCCGACCGCTTCAAACATCTTGGCAACGACATTCAACGGCAACTCCGGGGTTTTACAATGTCGCTTTGAGAAGCGTTCTGAAGAGATCGGGATCCACGCCGTGGCGGCAGACATATCTCCCGTTCAAATGAACAACGGGAATATGGTCGCGATACTCTTCGTACTTCGGATGGGCTGGTTCGAGGCGCGTTACGAGAAGGTCAAAGGGTATTTCCGTTCTGATTCGTTCAAGAG
>Ga0247727_10011180_pt1 | contig 15722 bp, 9 predicted proteins | sample WisWelCaveWW1625_FD_202498 | JGI IMG/M metagenome (GOLD analysis project Ga0247727, IMG submission 202498) | Biofilm microbial communities from Wishing Well Cave, Virginia, United States - WW16-25 | ecosystem: Environmental > Aquatic > Deep subsurface > Groundwater > Cave microbial mat | place...
TAGTCCCAATAGGTGACCTGCTGCTCCACCCAGCCTTCCTGGATGCACCCGCCGGATTCGTCCCAGAGCACACACCCCCACACTTGCTCGGTGACGATGGTGGACTGCTCGGAGCCCGTGATATTCACGGATCCGGTGCCGGGTGTCCCGCCCGTGCTACCCGGCCCTGGCTCATCCACCTGAACCAGGCGGCCGAGCGCGTTGGTGAACGACCGCCGCTGTTTCCCGGCTTGGTCCGTGACCGTGGTCGCGTTCCCGGAGTAGGCCGTCAGTATGATGTTGCTGTCCGGGTTCAGTGTGCCGTCGGGCGGCTTCAGTTTCGGCACACGGCCCAGCGCGTCGTATTTTGTCTCCGTGATGCCAAACGTCGCCTCGCCGGCGCACGCTGTTGGAAAGATGGCAGACTGGCACCGCGTCGGGTTGGTCACCTGCCAAGTGCGGCCCATGGTGTCGAACTTGGTGTAGGTGTTGATGCTCTGTGCGCAGGCGGCGGTGCCGTCCTCGCACAGCTCGTCGCGCCACACGCGGCCGAGCTTGTCGTAGTGCATGCGGTTGAAGACGAATACTCCGGGCTTGTGCAGGGTTCTCTTCTTCACAATACGATTGGTATCGTCGTAATCGAGGTCCGTCTGGCCGCCGCCGGGGAAGTTGGTGATGTCTGGCCGGTCGAGGAAGTCGTAGGTGAATGTGGTGGCCTGCGAATTCGGGTCCGTGGTCGAGGCAATGGTGCCGGTGCAGGAGTTCCAAGTGTACTGAGTGACGTGGCCCTTGGGATTTGTACTTTGTTTCAGATACACGCGGCCCTCTCCGGCTGGGGCGCAGGAAGAGTTCGTCCAGGCATCCACATAGATGTTGGTGGTGATGTGCATGCCTTGGTCTTCCGTAGAGACAATGTTCCCCACGTCGTCGTACTGGTGGCGGGTGGCAATCCACGTGCCGTCGGTGTTTTTCCAGCGGCTGACGGAGGTGAGGTTTCCTCGATAGACGTAGGACGTCCCAAAAGCGGGGTCGTGCTGCACCGCGTTGGTGGGCTGGATCCCCTGCGTGTAGAAATCGTAGGAGTTGACCGATTGCGACTTGATGACACCAGCTGCGTCTTTGACGATTGTGCTGGTGACGCGGTCCACGATGTTTCGTGTGATGTATTCGGAATTGCTGGCGTGCAGGTAGGCGTAATTCGTCCGGCGGACAAGCGGGCCAGGCGCGCCGCTGCCGTAAGCATACTCTCTTCGTTCGAGCACGTTGAGGCGCGTCGCGGGACAAGTCGTAGTGCAAACCATGTTGTGAAAATCGCTATAGGTGTATATGAAGGTCTCAAAATCGGTTTCCGTCTTGGTGGTCAGTCCGTTCTCGAGCGCGGTTGTTTCGCGGATCTGTCGGATGTTCCCGGGTTTTCCAGTTACTGGGCTAAGTTCTCCGGTGTAATCCTTGGTGATGGTGCGGAGCAGTGTGCCGGTACCGGGCGGCGCCAACCCGGCATACGCACGAACCTTCGTCTCCACGGTACTGTCGCTCCATTGGTTGTTGATCTGGAGATTAGCGTTCTCATGCACGGTTTCATTTCCGAATGGATCGCGAACTGTCGTCCAGCCGTCATGGTTGTAAATCCACGTGCTGCTGGTTCCGTCGGCGACCACTGTGCGCGTGGCCACGCCACGGCGGGCTGTCACGGGCGCATATCGCCCGCCATCGGGAGAGTCGTAGCGATTTGTCGCATAGGTATAGGAAATGTAGCCGTCCGAGGGATAGCTACCAGTGGGGAGATGGATCTTCACCAAGTCCCCCATGCCGTTGTTCTGCCATTCAAATTGATAAGCGCGGCCGTTCGGAAGGGTGAGCTTGATGGGGACCAGCCAGGCGCCGGAGAATTCGTAGCAGGTGCCCGGGGTGTATTCGGTGGTGCAAGTAGAACTCTGAATATCTATTGCTGCGAAATCCAGACGGTACTGTTGCGGGTTGCCATTCGAATCTTTCACGGTCCAGAGGACATACTCGTAGCCGCCGACATTCCGGTTTAACGGGGTGAGATAGGTTTTCACCGGCCCGTTTGTCCCTACAAGCAGATTCCGGTTCAACATATCCGCAGATGGCGACGTCAGGTTTCCATTCGTGTCGCGCCAGGAGGCTGTGGTGATTTGGGTTCCGTCTTTCAGAGTGACTTTTATGAGTGGCCATTGTGAGACATCCCCCACCACCCCTGTCCCGTCCAGCGCGGGCGCTGTGCGCGTGTCACCGTAGCATGCGGGCCCCTCCATCCGCAGTGGCACCGGATGTTTCGTCCCATCCGAATCCTCGAAGGCCCAGTTGGACCACAGTCCGAACGGATAAAAAGTGCTTGCGTCAGGCCCGGGCCGGCAGGTCTCCTCCGAATAGACATAGCCTGCCGTCCAACTTCCAACAGGGCCACTCAGTCGCCACTTGGACGTTTCATACGATGGGTTCACCACCCACCAGCCCGGCTCATACGTGGATGGCGGCGGGTACCAAACGATGTCCCACGTCGGAATGTCGTAGACGTACTTCCACGTGAACGCGCGGCCGCGCTGGCCGACCGTGAGGATGGGAATTTCGATGTGGAGGTTTGTGTTCTGCATCGAGACAACGTCGAAATTGCTGCCGTGGAAAGTGCCGAAGGGAGGCAGGCCGGTCTGGTTTCCGGTGTGGACGTATTGGCCCAACGCCTGCGCCGGGGACAGCAGGAATGCAAAGGCGACGACCAGTAGTGAGTAGGTGGTCTTCATCACGGTCTCCCCACCGCAAAGTCATTCGCGTTCACGCCCTGGTTCACTGCGAAGCTGGTGATTTCGCACTCACTGAGGAGATTCCCTCGGACCCGATAGCTCACCCGGAACGGCACGGCCATTCCTGCGACCATCCGGTAGTCGCGGTAAACGACTTCCATCGGTTCGGAGATCAGCAGATTCACCGGCGCGCGGACGGGGAAGACAACCTTGTGGATCAGCGCGGTCTGGGGGTCCAGGAAAATTTCAATCGGATTGTCAAATTCACCGGTGTTTGGAATGCTCGCCGGGCGCAACATCCTGATGTGCAGGACGGTCTGCGTGCCATCCTGCTCCGGCCCCAGATATTCGAGTTTTGTTCGGACGTCCGCCCATTCAGAAACTGTCGAAAGCATTGGCAGATGCGTGATGCCGCCGCCAGGGAGCGACTTGCGCGAGATAAACCTCTCTTCCTTGTTGCCCAGCTTCAGGAAGGAGCCTGTCGCATTGACAATGTGCCACGACGCTCCTTCCGAAGTTGTCCAATCCGTCCGCAGCCTGTCCCGGCCCAAAGTTCGAATCGTGCCCGTTGTTGGAGGCGAATCCGGGTTGCCGGAAACGATTCGAACTGTGGCAGAAGTGTCTTGTAGTGCGGTAGCGGATGCCCGGCCCATCGCCGTCTCAGCCAGTTGTAGGGCAACGATCGCCTGCGGGTCTCGCGGGGGAGGAGGTTGCGAGAAAACCGCGGGCAAGGTCACAAGGAACACAAAAAGGCCTAGCACCATTCGCTGAAAGTAATTCATAGGATATCTACCTCGCGCGGCGCCCTACGCGCAGGGAGCGGCGATGTCAAGAGAAATCTCGCAAGAATTCAAGTTGTCCCTCGGATTCGTGCGAAAAGTACGATTCTTCCCATTTTGCGCGCAGGACCAGAATCTTCGGGGCCTCAGCCTTGTCCCGCCGCCTCAGGCGCCCAAACCAGGCTGCGCGCGCGCCAGGCCCGCAATTTGGTCTTTGTGGCGGCGCCACAATCGTTCACAATGTTCCCGCGCAACTGACTTCCTGGAAGGCGAGGAGTGCTGCAGATGAAGACCGTCATTTCCACGGACCGAGGCCCGGCCGCTATTGGTCCTTATTCCCAGGCCATCAAGGCCAACGGGTTCATTTTCATTTCCGGCCAGGTGGCGTTCGATCCCGCCACCCAGCAGATTGTCGAAGGCGACGCGGCCCGCCAGACCACCCGAGTGCTGGAAAACCTGAAGGCCATCGTCGAGGCCGCCGGCTCTTCGCTGGACCTTGCCGTCCGCGCCACGGTCTATTTGAAGGACATGAACGAGTTCGCGGCGATGAACGAAGTCTACGCCCGCTATTTCCCCGCCAACCCGCCCGCGCGCTCGACCGTCGAAGTCGCGCGGCTGCCCCGCGACGTCCGCGTCGAAATAGACCTCATCGCCCTGGCCTGACCGCACCACGCTGATGCAACTACTCCACACGCGGCTTCGCAATTGCAGCTTGCCAGCGCGCTGCACATCTTGCGTCCCGCCTCCCGCGCAGCTATCATAGGGAAGTAAGTCCCGCCGGATTTTTCCGTGGGCCTGTAGCTCAGGTGGCTAGAGCGCACCCCTGATAAGGGTGAGGTCGGTTGTTCAAGTCAACCCAGGCCCACCATTCCCATCACGAATCAGGCAAGGAAGCTGCCAGCAACGGAGCGGGGTGCGAGGGATTGTCTGCATCGGCGACCAGGAGCAGTTCGATTTGTCCACCGGCCAGCTCGGCATGAACACCTTCCACCTTGTAAGGCGGATCGAGCGGCACAAGGTGCGAAACGCGCGGGCCGGGATCCGGCGCCCCGCTGGAAGTGAGATCCAGCAACCCAACGGCGGAGCCGAGGCATGGGCCGTCGGCATACGTGTCGGACGTGGCCTCTGCAACAGCGGTGAAGACGATGCGGCCGTCGGGGAGCGGGCAGGCGTCCGTGAAACCGAAGGGGACGCCACCAATATCTCCGAGATCCACCCTGCGAATCGAACGAATCTCGGGAATAGGCGCGGTGGAAGTGAGGAAGTCGCAAAACTCGGGCCAGGCGAATTCGATCACCGCGTTGAGACTCCCGGGGGCGTTGCCGCGCTGGAACAGAAGAAATGATTCCCCGACCAGGGCGGCGCCTTCGAGGTTGAGCGCCGGGATTCGCGAGGCTAACGAGTTGTACAGCGCGGAGAGGTCCAGGCAGCAAGGGCTCAGATCCGGAGGAGCGAGAAGCGCAGGCTGCGAAGCGGGCGCCTCCTGCTGTTTTCCTCGGCCCATTGACCCTGCGACGCTTCGCCCCGACGCTGCGGGACGTGGCTCTTCGAGGCGAAGCAATACTCCGCGGGAGCGGCGAGGGGTCGAACCCGAACCAAGAAGCAGGAGGGCGCCATGGGGAGGAAACACTGCCGCCGGGAGATGGGTGAGAACCTCGAAATCGGGTTTGACGGATTTGCGGGAGGCAGGGTCGGCTGAGAGGGAAGCGTTCGGAAGAAGAAGCGGCCTGCGGCGGCCGGGAAGATTTCCAGCAAGGGGAAAGATTCCCAGGGAGTGCTCATCGTCGGCGATGACGTAGAGCGTGTCCGCTACGCGCACCAGGCCGCTGGCCGCAGCGAGGTACGGGCGCCCCGGCTCGGTGAGTGTCAAATCCCGTAGCTTGCGTACCTTCAGCATGTCGGCCACGCAAGAGTGTAACCGCGGAGGGAATGCAGCGGCGAGTGGCCCACCTCCGCGAAGGCTACGGCGGTCTTGAAACGAACATGCCACGACCAATTGGCGAGCGTGGATTAAGAGTGTTTGTACCTTCGATTTGCCTTGCATATAATGCCCGCGTTAATCACGGGGACGGAACCCTGCCCGCAGAGAATGCGCGCCTCCCAGAGTCACTCGACGAAATCGTCAGCCACCACGCCGTTGTTCTCGCTGACCAGATCCAAAAAGCTGCGGCCTGGGCCAAGTCAGAGATGGACTTGCAAGTCGAGGTGGCTGGGGCGCTGATGGAATTTGCACGGCGCGCGTAAATCAAGCTGGAAGGCCATCACAACGTTACAGTAGCTACAGGACGACCCGATTCCGTCTACGGCAGCGTGATTGTGGAATACAAGGACCCGGACACGCTTTCTGCCGATCGCGACGCTGCCAGTAACAAAAAGCTGCTCGAACAGCTCAAGAAGCGGTTTTACGATTTCCGCCGCGAGGAAAATCGCCAATGGGGAAGCATGTTCGGTGTGGGAACCGACGGGAAGTATTTTGTCTTCCTCCGGTTCCGCGACGACAAATGGACGGACCTCGAACCGCTGGAGGTGAACCGCTATTCCACGGAGCGATTTCTCTGGGCGCTGTACAACCTCGGTCAGAAAGGCAAGCCCTATCAGCCCGACTACCTGCACGGGGACTTCGGCTCCGATAGCTCAATCGGACAGGAAGGGGTTCGAACGCTCTATCAGGAGATTCTTGACACCGAGAATCCTCGTGCGCAGGTTTTCTTTAGCCAATGGAAGATTCTGTTCGGCGAAGTGTGCGGCTACGATGTCGAAAACCTGTCGGACAAGCTGAAAAAGCTAGCTGAATTTTATGCCGTGGGCAACAAACCGGAGCCGGCACCGTTGCTCTTTGCTCTGCACACCTACTACGCCATTCTCATCAAGCTGCTGGCCGCAGAAATCGTGAGCTTTTTCAACCCCTGGATGCCGCGGCAAGTGGAGAAGCTGCTGAATGCCACCACCTCGGCCAAGCTGAAGCGGGAACTCGAGGAGCTGGAACGCGGTGGCATCTTCCACACGATGGGCATCACCAACTTCCTCGAAGGCGATCTTTTCTCCTGGTACCTCGCCGTGTGGAGTGTGCCAGTTGAAAAGCTCATGCGGCAGATGATCGTCAAGCTGGATGAGTACAACTCCGGCACGTTTTCAGAGGACCCGGCACAGTCCCGCGACTTGCTCAAGAAGCTGTACCAGCAGCTTTTCCCCAAGTCGGTGCGGCACGATTTGGGCGAATACTACACGCCCGACTGGCTTGCTGAACATGTCCTGAATGAACTGGGTTATGAAGGCGACCCGGACAAGAGGCTCCTCGACCCGGCTTGCGGCTCCGGCACATTCCTGGTGATGGCCATAAACCGCATCCGACGCTGGTACGACGCGAACCGCGAGCGCTGCGCTTACGACGAAGGGGATTTGCTCAAGAAGATTCTGGCCAATGTGATCGGTTTCGACCTGAACCCGCTGGCGGTAATGGCCGCGCGCACCAACTATCTGGTGGCTGTCAAAGACCTGATCCGCCACGTCGAGCACGTCGAAATCCCCGTCTATCTGTGTGACTCCATCATGACTCCGGCGGAGTACGGCGACCTGTTCACCGGGGGCACAGGGAATGTGGCGAGAGTGCCATGCTCGGCGATGAAGCCTCCGCACTTGCTCGTGCCGAAAGAGATTGCCAAAAGCCCCAAAGAGGTTGCCAAGTACGCCGAAGTGCTCGAAACTTCCATCAAGAACGCCTACGCCCCGCAAGAATTCCTTACCCGGTGCAAAGACGAAGGCCTTAACATCACCGCCACCGACGCCCACATTGGCCTGTACAAAGAACTCGTCCGCCTGGACAAAGAAAACAAGAACGGCATCTGGGCACGCATCATCAAGAACAATTTCGCCCCGCTCTTTGTGGGCAAAGTCGATTTCGTTGCGGGCAACCCGCCGTGGATTAACTGGGATGCGCTTCCATCCGGGTACCGCCAAGACACAGCGAAATTGTGGCAAACGTACCGGTTGTTTCCGCACCAGGGGCTGCGCGCCAGGCTTGGAAGCGCCGAGGACGACATTTCTATTCTTCTAACCTACGTGGCCATGGATCACTACCTAAATCTTGGTCGTACTCTCGGTTTTGTGATCACGCAGACCGTCTTCCAGAGCAAAGGTGGTGGCCAAGGGTTTCGCCGATTTAGGCTCAACGGGCATCCTTCGAAAGTCGAGCGTGTGTCTGACTTCACAAGCTTTCAACCGTTTGAGGACGCGAGCAACAAAACTGCAACGGTAGTTGTCTTGAAAGGTAAAGAAACTAGATATCCGATTGGATATACTCGGTGGTCCAAGACCTCCAATTCCTCACTCGACTCGAGTTTTACATGGGAGCAGGCTTCCAAAAATTTGCAACCAACTGCATGTAGAGCGAAACCTATCGGAGACGTAACTTCTCCCTGGATAATCTCCACCGTTAAATTGCTGCCTCTCGTTGACAAAATCTCAGGGGCTTCTTCATACCGGGCTAGGCTTGGGGTCTATAGCTCTCCCACGGCGGTGTTTTGGGTGCGCATTCTTGCAAAGCGTGGGCGAAATCTCGTTCTGATTGAGAACGAAAAAGATGCGGGGAAACAAAAAGTCGAAATCCAGTTCCAGGGCCCCGTCGAATCAACTTGCATTTGGCCACTGGCTAGAGGGCGGGACCTCGAACGATGGATCTGTCACCCCTCGAAACACATCATTTTGGCACATGACCCAACTGAAGGGGACAAGGCCCTTAGCCCGGCTGAACTAAAGCAAACGATGCCTAAACTTCTGGGCTATTTCAAGGCTTTCGAAAAAGTTCTTCGAGCAAGGAAGAATTTCCAAAAGTACTTCGATACCTCCAGTGCGCCGTTTTGGAGCATGTTCAATGTAGGGCCGTACACGTTTGCACGTTTCAAGGTAGCCTGGCGATATGTCGATTCAGGGTTTCGCTGCGCTGTGCTCTCAACGGTTGAGGATCCTCATCTGGGTGAAAAGATGGTGGTTCCAGATGGGAAACTCGTGATTATTCCTTTTGAGGATTGCAAAGCGGCTCATTTCGTTTGCGCTGTACTAAATTCTTCGCCTGCGCAATTCGTCATCACAAATTATGTAGTTTCAACGCAGATTGCAACTCACATCACTCAGCACATCGCTATTCCGCAATGGTCCCCGCATGAGGCTTTGCACCGAGAATTGGCGGAACTTTCGATGCAGTGTCACGCTGTTGCTCTCTCTGGGAAGACCAAGCAGTTGGCTCCGCTGCAAAAGGCGATAGATGTTGGGGCATCCAAGCTATGGAACCTCTCAAAAGACGAACTGGACGATCTCAAAAAATAGTCTCCCGCTGACGGACTTGCTGTGAACGCAGTATAATCTCAACATGCTCCCCCAAAGCCAAGCGGCGCGTATAGAAGTGGGTGTGCAAGTTCGCAGCGCGAACGGCATATATCTCGAGTTGGGTGTCGGCCGCATCCAGAAGGTGAAGGAGGCTCAGTGCAAAGTGGAGTTCAACCCTTCAGTTTTCTCCCGGCCGCCGTACCGCTCTGAAAACAAAATCCTACAATTGGGCGAAGTTGAGGTCTGCCCGACGCCGCTGGAGTTAGCGCACGCGGGCCACTGGGACGAGGCCTGGCGGTTCGACCTGCGGCAGATGGCGGCGCGCTTCCTGACGCTGAACAAGGGCGGGCAGCTCTCCAATGCCCGCACCGAGATCCTCCCCCACCAGATTTTCACCGCCTACACGGTCGTTTCCAGCCCGCGCCGCCGCTTCATGCTTGCCGACGAAGTCGGCCTCGGGAAGACCATCGAAGCGGGGATGGTGTGGCAGGCTTTGGCCCAGCGCGGCAACGCCAGCCGCACGCTCGTGGTTTGCCCGGCGGGGCTTACACGACAGTGGCAGGAGGAATTTGAAGACAAATTTCAGGAGATATTCGAAATATTCGGAAGGGATTTCAGTGCCATCAACCCGCGCATCTGGGACCTGAAGGCACGGGCCATTGCCTCATTGCAGCGGCTGAAACGCAAGGAGCACCGCCGCACGCTGCTCGAAAACCGCAAATGGGACCTGATTATCTTTGACGAAGCGCAGCACCTGAGCGCCCGCGACTGGCCCAACAAGACCGAAAAAACCCAAAACTACCAGCTTGCGGAAATGCTGCGGGATCATACGGATGCGCTGCTTCTTCTTACGGCCACGCCGCACGCGGGCGAGACGAACCACGGGCGCTTTATCAACCTGGTGCGGCTGCTGGAGTCAAACGTGGATTTCGCTCCCCTGGTGGACCACGGCCTGTTCCGCCCAGCCGATGGAATCCCCTATTCGAAGCTCATTTTGCGCACGCCCAAGCTGAAAGTAACAGACGCCGAAGGGCAAGCTGTTTTCCGGGGCCGCCGCACGATCCAATTGGAGTTCCGGATGTATCCGGACGAGCAGAAGTTCTATGACGCGGTCGAGGACTACGTTCGCACAGGCTATAACTCACTGCAACAGGTGGAAGATCCCACCGAGCGCCGGGCGATTGGCTTCATCCTGACCAGCTTTCAGAAACTCAACGCCAGCTCATATGCAGCCATCCGCGCGGCGCTGGAAGGTCGGCTTGCGCGGCTGGAACGGAAGTTGGAGCAGCTTCCCCCTGAGGATGAGGAAGAAGAAAAGGACGAGCGGTATTTGGGCGAGTGGGAGGAAAAGGCAGCCCTCAAGTCAGACCGAGAAATTCTTCGCGATGAAATCGAAACGCTGAAGGGGCTACTCGCCATCCGTCCGGGTAGAGAAAAGAAGATTGACCGCTTGCGGGAATTGCTCAGTCAAATTGATGAGGAAACACCGGGCGCCAAGGTCCTGATTTTCACGGAATACCGTCGGACTCAGGCTTTCTTAAAAGAGCAGCTTGAAAACTGGTATGGCGCTGGAAGCGTGGTGCTGATCCACGGAGACATGAAGCTTGAAGGAAAGACGCCGGAAGCAGAAAGTAAACGACGGAGCCAGCGCCTCTTCCGCGAAGACGCCCAGGTGCGCTTCCTGATTTCCACCGAGGCAGGCGGTGAAGGCATCAACCTGCAATTCTGTCACATCGTGGTGAACTACGATTTAGCCTGGAACCCCATGCGCTACGAGCAGCGTGTTGGCCGAGTGTATCGCTACGGTCAGCAGAAGGTCGTCCACATCTACAACCTCAAGAACAAGGGCACGATTGAAGAAACCGTTAGGTCTTATTTCGATCAGCGCCTGCGTTGCGCCGCAGAAGTAATCTCCAAGGTCACTGGCGAAGACCCTGAAGAACTCGTCGCTAGCCTCAACGGGCAACTTGAGACCGAGATTGACCCGGAAGACATCTACACGCGGGCCTTGGTGGAAGGCACATTGAACAAGAAGACTAAGGAAGAAATACGTCTGGCGGTAGATCGAGCCCAGGAGGCATATCGAATTGCCACTACGAGCCTGTTCCGCGACATTTCAAGCTACAGTTTTGACAGCTATCGGAAGAACCTGGCCAGCACTGTGAGTCTCAAGGACCTCCAGGATTTCACCATGCGTTTCCTGGAACGTGAGCGAAGGCAAGTGAAGCGGTCAGACGGCTGCTTTGAGTTCCTAACGCCGGAATCCTTGCGCTCCTTTGGAGTGCCAGAGCGATTTTGCAATGTAACGTTCGACCGGGGCATCGCAATCCGGGACGCGTACGCCGAGTTCTTCGCGCTGGGGCACCCATTCGTGGATGCCATGTTGCAGTATGTTGGGAACTATGACTTTGGCGGCTACACTGCCCTGCGCGTGCTTGCCGCGCCGTGTAAGCTCGTAGCGCAACCGACAGCGGCCTACCAGTTTAACTTTGTAATTCGCAGCCGCGTGGCTCGTGAGGACGGTGACGAATACCTTTTTGATTCTCATACGGTCGTAATCCTGCCGGACGGAGCGGTTTCATCTGAGCTTTCGGGAGTCGCGGCCAGGACATACTCCCAAGAAGCGAAACTGACCGATGACTTGGAAGCCGCCCTTGAGTCCCTGAAATCCCTCGAAGTCGCGAAGGCCTTCGGGCTCGCCCGGTCTCACCTGGAAGCCCATCTGGCACTCTGGGACTGGGACGAGGAAGTTGAGCAAACCGGAATGGCGAAAATAGTTTTCTTGCCGTCAGGAAACTAAGGCTCGACATTTGGACCTAGCTGGGGATCAGCGGACACGCGCATCCGCTACGGTTGTAGCTCATACCGGGCCCGGAAGCCGGGAGGGATCCCGGTGTGCAGGAGCCAGCCGCGAAAGAAGTCTGCGACGGGGTGAGTCTGCGAGGCCGTCGTCGCGGTTCTCGGAGCCGGAGCGGGCCGACTGAAGTCGGCCGATACAGAGTTCACGGCAGAGGGCGAAGAGGGGCCAGGTGGCGGATTCGGAATTTCGGCTTCGAGGGCGGCGCGGAGGTCGTGGAGGCCGGCAAGCGTAGGGTTCTGCGCGAGGGGCGAATTGCGCAGGGCAGCGACCAACCGAGCGATGCCGCGGCGCACAGCGTCGCGGCCAAATTCGTCCTCCAGGGCCAGGAAAAACAGCTCGCTCTTCATATCGGCCATAAGGCGCGACTCGGAGGTATGTGCGGCGGGGTCTGACTCCAGAGTCTTTTCGGCGCCGGGGCCATATCTGCGGACTAGAAAGTCGTAGGCGGCAAGCGATCGCGCAATCTGCCGTGTGCGCTCAGCGGGTCCTCCGCGGGATTCTGCGGCCACGACGAAGGCATAGCCGCCCAGGCCCTCGGTCAGAACAAACGCGGCGTCAGGATGAGGCCGCAAAACGCCGCCGAACCAGGTGTGCGCCAGTTCTCTTTCGGCGAGTTCCAGAAAAAGGTCGTTGGCCGGGCCCAGCGCAAAAACTGGGCTGTTCAGCAGCGCCCCGCCAGGAAAACCAGTTCTCGACGGAAAGCTTGCTCGTGGTGCGCCGTGAGGCGTGCCCCGTCCCGAAGGCTCGGGGTTTCGGGAACTAGCGCCTCCGGCCGCCGGACCAGACGGCGGGGGAACCAGAGCGCTGGGAGATTCGGCAAAGACTACAGGCCGGTCCTTTTCCATCACGCGGCCGAACGCAGACTGAAACGCAAGACGCGAGAGGGCCAGGCGCTCGGCAGCGGGGTGGAAGTCTGCGTCGGCGCGCGGCTCGAGCGTGGCAAACACGACGTCTGTGGCCGCGAAGCGATGGCGCGACTCGTGGTAGCGTCCGGCAACGACCGAAGGTGAAAAGTCACCGGGGCCGAAACGGAAACGATGCGCAACGCCGCCGGCAGAACGGCGCGTCTTGTCGTGGCGGCCGGAGCAGTACACGCGGAAGTCCGCGGGGACGAAGACGGTGAGATGAAACTTCTCGGGCGGGGAGCCGCCCGAGGAAAGAAGACCGCCGGGAGGAAGCAACGCAGGGAGCCAGGTGCCGGGAACGACATGGAACGCATCGGCGTGGACAGCGATGGCTGAGGTGCCCGGAGGAGGCGGGGCCAGGTCGTATTCGAGGTGCAGGTCGAGACGCTGCTTCTGCGGCAGAGGCTGGGAGAGCGGAATCACCACCTCGCGGTCAGAGGAGTTGCCAGAAGCAACTGCCAGGGGCGCAGCAGAGCCGGCGGAGTACTGAACATTGCGGCGGGAATAGAGCGTGGCGCCGGGGAGGGCGACGCGCAGGGAGGCTAGCGCGCGGTTGCCGGCGTTGCGAAGGCGGTAGCGGGCGACGACATGCAGATACGGTTCGCCAGCAGCGGGGGAAATGAAATGAACTTCAAATTCGAGCTTTTGAATTTCGTAACGCGGGGCGATGGGGCCGGCGCAGGAGGTATGCAACAGGACTGACAGCGCGAGGAAGGCGAGCGTGAAACGCGGGCGCATCGAGGCAGAATGATTGTAGCGGGGAAACAAGAAGAGAGGAACCACGCTACCGCCGCCGGAATTGTCCGGGGCGGGCGGAGGCCTCGCGGCGGGCCACGATGGCGTCCACCTGATCATCTGTCGCGCCGCCGCGGAGCAGGGCGAGGATGGCAGCCTCGCTCATTCCCGTGTTTTTCAGCCGAGCCAGGGAAGCGCCGCCCAACGAGGGCTGGCCGCGGCTGATACGGCGGGCGCGTTCGAGGATCAATGCCTCAGAAAACCCGGAGAGGAGAATGATGCGCGCGTCGGTGGCGGCGGCACCGAGCTGGTTGAGGCGCGCGAGTTCCATCACCCCGGCGGGAGTGAGGCCGGCGCGGCGCAAGCCCACCACTGCGGAGCCGGAGTCGAAGGGCTGATTGCGCTCGCGGGCCAGCCGCAGCAGGGCGACGCAGTCCTGCTCGGAGACGCCGGAGGTAACAACGGCGGCAAGCTCGGAGACTTCGGCGTCAGAGACGTTCATCTCGCGCAGGGCGGAAATAGTCGAGTAGCCCATTCCGGCGTCGCGCAGCGGCTGGGTCTCCGGGACGCGTGCGCAGGCGGAGCAAAAGAAAACACCGCAACAGAGAAACGCAGAGAGAAGCCGAGGAGCAAGGTTCATGGTCAGATGGGGCGGGCAAACACATTTTAGCAGAAGCAGAGTCGCGGGGGCGGAAATCAGTAGCTGGTGGGTTTGGGGGCGGGCCCGGAGTCGGGCCAGAAGGCGCCCGAGAGAGACATCTCCGGGACGACATCGCCCTCTTCGAGGGCGCGAGAACGGTCGTAACGGCCTGAAAGATTCTTCGGAAGCAGCGCATCGGGAATGGGGGCAGGAGCGTACGGGCCGGGGAGGGGCCGGGGCGGCGCGCAGTCGAGTGCCAGACGGGCCACAATTTCGCCCAGCGCCGGGCCGAGCTTGAAGCCATGTCCGCTGCCGCCGCCCACAATCCAGACATTTTCAAACTGCGGGTGACAATCGAGGATCAGATGGGCGTCGGGAGTGCGCTCGTACTGGCAGACGCGGGATTCAACCAGCGGCGCAGCAGCCAGCGCCGGAAGACGGCGCGCCAGATAGGCGCGAGTAGCGGCGAGCTCCGCGGCAGAGAGGCCGCGATCGCCGGACGTGGGGTCGAAAGGCGGACCGCTGCGGTCGTTGGCAACCTTCAGACCGATGTGCCCGCAGGCCGGGAGGCCGTAGAAGTCAGTGGCGGGTTCAATCCACACGGGCAACGAATCGGAAGTGAAACGTGCGTCGGCGGCAGGAGTGCCAAAGTAATACTCCTCCTGGCGTGTGACACGGATGCGGCGGGAAAGCAAATCCGGAAAGATTTGGGGGAGCCAGGGGCCGCAGGCGAAAACGAATGCGCCCGCCGAAATTTCCTTGCCGTTTGAGAGCGCGATTTTTTGCAGGCGCGGGCCAGATTCTCGCGGCGGCAGCACCGCGGCAGTGTGAAGGCGGGTGACGCCATCGCGGCGGGGCAAAGCCAGAAATTCCTCCACCACACGCTTTGTGGCGCGGCGCGCGAACAGGATGCCAGCCTCGGGTTCGAGATAACCGCAGGCGATGCCTTCCGGATGAAGCTGCGGATAGCGTCGGCGGAGCTCGGCAAGCGACAGAGATTCGCACGGTATCCCATGCGCGGCGAGAGAGGCGAGGCGGGGCTTGAAGTAGTCCTCGTCCTCGAGCAGCCAGAGCACGCCGCAGGGGACAAGCAGGCGGGTGCGCCAGCGGCGCTCATATTTGCGCCACAGGTCCCAGGAGCGGCGCGCCCAGCGCAGGTAGATCTCGCGAGGGCCATACGAACAGCGGATGACCCGCACATCGCCGCTCGAAGTGCCGCGGGGATGGCCGGGCGGCCAGGGGTCCACGAGAGCCACACGTGCGCCGTTGGTGGCCAGGGTGAAGGCAGTCCAACCGCCAAAGGCGCCGGCGCCACAGACGACGACGTCGGGATGCGAGCGCGGAGACACGGTGCAGAGTTTAACAGCAGGAGGCTGGACACCAGGAAAAAGTAAGAAGGTAAAAGGGGGGAAGGCAGAACTCAGAAACCAGAAAGCTGTACGCGGAGCTCAGAGAGAAGAACCAAGAGCAGAGCAGGCGGAGCGCGGAGATTCGAGAAAGTCGCAATCAATAGAGAGAGGTCGAGGCAGATGGCGCAACATAACTGCGGTTGGAGATTCACATTCGTCCAAGCCGCCCAACCTCAGGGCAGCATATACTGCCACGCAAACCCAGTGCCCTGAGTCAACGCAAGATTTCTTCCAGCGAGGATGTAGGCCATGCACCCATGAATTGTCGATAAGTTGTGATCGCTTGTGGCTCAGTCAGTCCTGCAATGAGATCGATCACAGTCCTTATTCT
>Ga0247727_10011181_pt1 | contig 15722 bp, 16 predicted proteins | sample WisWelCaveWW1625_FD_202498 | JGI IMG/M metagenome (GOLD analysis project Ga0247727, IMG submission 202498) | Biofilm microbial communities from Wishing Well Cave, Virginia, United States - WW16-25 | ecosystem: Environmental > Aquatic > Deep subsurface > Groundwater > Cave microbial mat | place...
GTGGAAAAAACGATATGTGTCATCACTGAGGATTGACGTCAGAAGATGCCGGCGATTTCACAAACCGCACAGCAAACGAGCCATCCATGCCATGACGATGGGGCAGCGTTTCGACATATCCCTCGGGTGTCACCATATGACTATTCAGGAATTCCGCTGCATTGTCAACACGAAAGTCGGGATGTTGTTCAAGAAACTTCAGAACTTGTTCCTGATTTTCCTCGGGCTCTGTCGTGCATGTACTGTACACCAGGACTCCTCCCGGTTTTACAAGCCGGGCTGCATTGTGAAGCATCTGAGCTTGCAGTTGCCTCAGCTTTAAGATATCTGCGATGTCCCGCCTCCATTTCACATCAGGCTTTTTTGCCAGCACGCCCAGACCAGAACAGGGAACATCGAGCAACACTTTGTCCGCTTGATCCTCCTCCAGCGTCACGGCATCCCCGACTTTCAACGTAACGTTGCGCAAGGCGAGCCGCTGACATGCCCTGCCAATATAACCGAGCTTGGTTTCATATTTGTCGACGGCGATCACCGTACCTTCGTTCATCATCATCTCGGCCAGATTGGTCGTCTTGCCTCCCGGTGCCGCACACAAGTCGATAACCCGATCACCAGGCCTGGGGGCCATGAGCAGGCACGGAAACGCCGCGCTCTCATCCTGCACCGTAAAATATCCGTTCCGAAATAATTCCATTTCCCCAATTCTTGAAAGGTTCTTCACTTTTACAAAATAATCGACGTAACTCGACCCCGTGTATTCAATCTGCTGTTTTTCTAACAGGGTCAGGAAGTGTCCAGGCTCAACTTTCAGCTTGTTGATGCGGAGCGAGAGGCTGGGCCGCTCATTGTTGGCCGAAAGCAGTTTCTTCGTTTCTTCGAAGCCAAAGCGGTTCAGCCACCGTTTTACCATCCAGTGCGGATGCGAAAAGACCACGGCAAGATACTGCATCTGGTCATCTGCCGGATCAGGATATCGTATCCCATCGATATTCCGGATTACGTTTCTGAGAACTGCGTTGACTAATCCTGCCGGCCTCTCTCCACGGATGCGTTTGACGAACTCGACCGCTTCGTGCACGGCCGCGGAATGCGGAATGCGGTCGAGGAACAGAATCTGATACAGCGCCACCCGCAGTGCGTTCTTGATGTTCACCTCGGATTTGGCAAAATTACCGTGCGAGAAGCCGTTCAGCACCCAATCCAGCTTGTTTTGCCACCGCAGCACCCCATGAACGATTTCCGTAAGCAATCCTTTGTCAAGATCGTTCAGTTCAGAGGATTGCAGCTTATAATCGAGAAGTTTGTCCAGATATGCATCGGTTCGCTCAACCCGATTGAGGATATTGACTGCGGTCCCGCGGACGCTCTGATAGAGAGTTTGGATTTCTCCTCGTTCTTGTACCTGAGATACGGTGGAGTGATCATTCATGATGGGTAATCAACATAAGTGGTTCGGAGGCGGGTCCTGGGAACAAAACAAAAACGTTCCGCCCGACGCAATTGCAGGCGGAACGTTCTTTCGAAGTCTCCTTAAGTGACCGGAGCGTGCTCTCTGAGTCCGTGCAGGCCTTTATACGTACCACACCAATTTCCCTGGACTCGTTTACCCTGCCGGAGCCGTGGCCGTTTTGTTCCCGTACCTCCTGTTATAGCGCTCCACGCGACCGGCAGAGTCAACCAGCTTCTGGCGTCCCGTGAAAAACGGGTGACAATTCGAGCAAATTTCAAGCTTTAGATCCCCGACCGTGGATCGTGTCTCAAACGTATTCCCACAGACGCACGTCACGATCGATTTCTTATATTCAGGGTGAATGCCCGCTTTCATTCGTCTTCCATCCTTTACGCAGAATATACGCCTTTTGACCGACAGAAGCAACCGCACTGCCATCGAATGTACTTGTAACTCGAAGCGCTATTTGATAGATTACCGATGGTTTCAAGAATTCTCACAAGGGCACGATTGAATGTCGAATCGGATTTTCATGCGCATACTCCTCATACCCGTGTGTATCGCATTTGCGAACACACTGTATGCTGGTTCAAACACCACATACGATTTCCTTCGCAATGACGTCGGCGCTCGTGCTGGGGCGATGGCTGGCAGTTTCGTTTCTGTAACGAACGATCCGAATACACTCTTTTACAATCCTGCGGGGCTGAGCACGCTCGAAAATGCTCAAGGCTCCATTGGGTACTTCAAGCACCTCCTCGATATCAATTCCGGCTATGCGGCATACAGCCAATCGTATGAGGATCTCGGGTACTTTGGGATCGGAGTCCTCTATATGAACTACGGCTCATTTGATGAAACGGACGACCTCGGCAATATTTTGGGAACATTCGGGGCAAGCGATCTGGCTTTTCTGTTCGGCTACTCCAATATCCTGGAAGAAAACCTCTATTTCGGAGCGAACGTTAAAGTTATCTATTCATCGATTGCAGCCTATACATCCGTTGGCATCGCCGGCGATTTTGGTATTCTGTACAAAGTGCCGGACAGCCGGCTAACACTTGGGGGAAGTATACGCAATATCGGCGGACAGTTGAGCTCATATCTTGGATCGAAGGAAGATTTGCCCTTGGATCTTGTTATCGGTGCATCTATCGTCCCTCGCGGTCTCCCTCTCCTTCTCAATTTCAACTTTCACAAGCTCAATGAAAAGCGAGATGCGTTTGAAGACCGTTTTTCCTCATTCTCCATCGGAGGGGAGTTTACGCTCAGCCAGGCGGTGCGGCTTCGGTTTGGCTACAACAACGAACAGCGGAAAGAATTGAAAATCGGAACGAGCTCCGGACTGGCAGGTTTTGGTGCTGGCCTCGGTATCACGGTGAGTGAGTACACACTGGATTATGCCCTTTCATCCTTGGGCAAAATCGGAAGCATCCATCGCATATCTCTCGGCACCAGCTTTTGACCCACATCCGGAGGTAAATACACACACAACCCGTTTCTCAACAGGCGGATCGAATGTATTTTCGATGACTGCCCAGCATTCGGTGACGCACCGGTCAATGCGTGTGGTGGACAAAGGAATCCAGCAGAAGGGTCCCAAGATAAAACATCAGCATACCGCCAAAGACCAACAAAGGAATAACACGGTTTTTTGAGTGGTTGATTTCTGGGACAAGATCGCTCGCCCCGACGTATGTTGTAATCCCCGCTGAAATCGCGAACGCCTTCCCCACAATTTGCTCATCAATCCCTTTCAAGAGAAAAATGCTGATGATACCAAGCATCGTCGCAAGGCCGATGGCTCCTGAGGCGAGTAACGCCGTTCGCCGGCGGTGTTCCGCGGCGAGCATCACAGAAGCGATCGTCAGACCCTCAGGAATCTTGTGCAGCAATACGGCAAAAAAAACCAGCAGACCAAGGTAGAAGTCAAACAGCATTCCCGCCGAAATCGCGAAACCATCGAAGAAGGCATGAATGAACAGGCCGCCGAATGTGGAGATGCTCGCGGCCTTCGACACCATCACCTCACGATGGATTTCCTCGCCGAAGTGGAGATGCCCGACGATCGTGTGTTCAAAGAAATGCAGCACCGAATATCCGAGCAACATGTACAACGGGGCATCGCCTCCAATGGCGGAAATGCTTTGCGGCACGAGTTCCAGAATCACAAGCGCAAGAATAAACCCCGCACTGAGAGCAAGAAGGTATTCCTGGATCGCTTTCGGCCATTCCTTCCTCAGCACGACGAGACTGCCACCGACTATCTCGGCGATCGCAGCGATGAGACCGTACACAATAATGGTGATATGCATCTGTCGACTATCGAAAGTATGGCGCGTTCAGAAACCGCTCCGCTTGTTTGTGCGAGTCCTTGTACTCTTTCAAGTTCAGCACTTTTTCGTACTGCACGACCGCAAGGTCGCGTTTCGCCTGCGCGTCATAAATATTCCCCACTTTGAGATTTGCCATTACCATAAATCCGGATGGCTCACTCGCGTCGAGCGTCCTGCTCAATTCATCACATCGGTAAAAGTGTTTCAAAGCGGAGTCGAAGCGTCCCTTGTTCATCTCACACAGTCCGAGATAGTAGACCCCTTCACGTTCCGTCAGTGCATTATATCCCGGCTGGCCCCGGTGCACTCTCGCGAGAATTTCTGTGTAGACCTCCTCCACCTTCGGCCAGTTATTGAGCGAGACATAACACCTGCCGAGATATTTGTGGAAAAGCATATTGTTTGGGAATCGACTGTTCAGTCTGGTCGCGAGGGTCAGTGCCTCTGAATAATTCTTTTCATAGAGATAGTTCAACTGCATGAGGACATAGGTTGCCTCGACACTGGCGTATTTCCCGTTCTCGGCGGCGATGGTGAGCTGTTCAATTCCCTTCTTCCGATCTCCCGGCGGGACAAAGAGCAGCAACGGCTTTGTGAACGGATACTGTTCTGGAATCACAGCCGCATAGTAGTTGTAGATCCCCGTGCCGAGGAAAATGTCATAGTTATTCGGATCAAACCTGGAGGCGTCCTGCACAAGAGGCAGTGCCTTCCGTCCCGCGTTCGCCGCGCCTAACCAACTGTCTCGGTGAAATCGTAGTCTTCCCTGAAATCCGAGAGCACCACCTTTGAAGAACAGTGCAGTCACATTGTCTTTCTCCTGGTCAAGAATTTCGTCACAAAGATCAATAACCCTTTCAAGCGCATCGAGAAAATCGTCATCATGCTGGGTGTTTTCAATGTCGACCAGTATCCGCCACCACTGCACCATGGCAAGAAAGAAATGGCCAGCGGGATGGCGCGGTTGAAGACGTACAAGCTCCGAGAACTCCCTCTCGGCATTATCAAATTCCAGATTATAGACATAATCGATTCCCCGCCGTGTGATTTGGTCAAACTTGACCGAGTCCGTCTGACCGAAAAGAGGCGAAACCCACAAGAAAGAAATCATGAGAACGCCATACCCGCATTTCATGCGATCTCTTCTCCTTCTCCATTATCGCGACGCGGCGGCGTTTGAGGGGGAAGGAGATCCTCCAAAGAGTCGAGTGTAATAATCCCTTGCGGCGCCACGAGGTATTTCGCCTTCAGGATGTAGCCTGTACACAGAATCAATGCAAGAGTAGCAAGCGCCCCACCTTCAGGCCCAAAAGCACCCCCAGTGAACCATTCCGGACCAGTCTGTGTTGAGGCAAACATCTTTTTGTCAACAAACTCAACACCACTGGTCGGGAATGCATAGAGAGTTGTCTGGGAAAAGTTCCACGAAAAGTGGAGTCCAAATGGGAGCCAGAGACTTCGGGTTTTCATATATGCGAGCGATAGCCAGACCCCCGCAAGTCCAACATTGATCAGCGGGAGCGTTCCGGCGGCCGGGTTCTGGCTGTGGAGAGCAGCAAAGAGTGCAGAGACAATGATGGCAGCCGGAAGAAACATGAGTCCCTGAATCAGTATTTGCAGAAGGTACCCACGAAAGATAAGCTCCTCGGCGAACGCCGCAATGGCAAAAAGTACCAACGAAGAAGTGAGCACCAACGCAATCTCTCCGGTGGCAAGTCCCAACCAGTGAACCCGGAAATATCCAAGAGAATATTCCACCACAAAAATTCCTGTCATCATCAGAAATCCAAGCAAACACCCAACGCCGAAGTTTCTAAAGATTCCGGGATGCAGGGAGAGCCCTATCGCAGTAAGGGGTTTGCGGTGAAAGAATCGTGTCATCACAAAAGAAGCTCCGAGGATGCAGACAACAGTGAGTATCGGACCCAAGTAGATGAGATTCAAACCGATAAGACGGATCGCACTGATACCTCCTATGAAAACCGAAACAATCACAAGGTAAATCAGCGCCTTCCATCCGGAGCGTATCTCTGCATGTCTATCGACGAAGATATTTTTGAACTGCATAGACTCCAAATGGCAAGATGAAATCGCGCCCAAATGACGTGCGGAACGGACACAAAAAAGGGTGGACGGAAAAGCCCACCCCTAGTCTCGCCTGTGGTACGGCTATTTGATCGACTTGCCAATATCGTGCATGAGAATGACACTAACGCCATTCTTGGTGTAGATCTTTCCTGTGATAAACACACGCAAGCCGACATAGGGCATCAACGTTTCGTTTGCCCCTCTATTTACTTGTGGAAGCCCAACGACGTACACTTTTCTCGCTTTCGTGTCATAGAACCCGATTGGGTTACCCGCTTTGGCGCTCTTGCTGACTGCATCAGCGTCCTGCTTTGCGCCGGACGAGACAAAGCCAACAATATCAACGAGCTCACCGTGCAATGTTACGTCTTTTCGTGTCTGGGCAACACAAATCGATGTTGATTGGAGCACAACAACCAAGAGGATCGCTCCGCCTATCGCCGATTGTATGACCATGGAATTTCTACTCCTTCGTGAATTTTTGCCATTTCCGAACGGTTGGCTTCGCAAAAGGTACACCAGCTACTCCCTGATATGACAAAGACGCCACAATACGACGGTCAGGTGCTGCGCCAAAAAGAAGCGTTCCGGAAGACTGATCACGTCGTACGAATATGCGGACGTAGTTATTATCATTGGAAACAGCATAGAAGATCTTGCCTGTTGCACCAGCCCCGGCTCCGATAAAGACGGAGTCCTGCGTGTACGTGCCCGTGCTAGGAGGGCTTGCTTGTCCGATGTCCAATGTATCTGAAGGTGTATCAATCGTTGAGAATTTCGTTATCCTCGCCTGACCAGACAGCAGAGGGTTGAGATGCGCACTTTTTAGGACAATGTTCGAACCTGTGCCTGCCAAGAGCACGTCGATTACCTGTTGAAAACCAGCGCTCTGACTGATGGAAAGAACTCTCGGACCAGCTGTAGGCGCGTGGAAAAACTGTAAGCCACTGCCGCCCGCCGTAGATGAGATTTCATAGATGGCAATTGGGATGACCCCTTCTGTCCCGAGACGTCTGGCCGGTGCCCATTGAACAGTCACTGAATCGCTATTCATGTAATTCTGGGACGTTGAGGAAGCTTTCGCGACAAGTTGAAATGTATACACGGTTCCCTCGATCAGCCCTGAGATAATCGAGCTGGCTGCATTCTTAGGAGCACTAACTGTTGACACAGTAGAAGTTCCGGCCTTCACGGTGATCTGGTATTCCAGAAAATCAGCGAACGCAGCGTCTGTAGAGGGTGTCCAGGTTAAACCCACGGAGATTGCGGAGGCGGAATATGCACGTAAGTTAGTTGGCTTTGCAAGCGCCGTCTTTGACCCTGAGCCCGTCACGGTCTCATCGGCCGTTTCGCAGCCGATCAACCCTAGCACGAGACCGAATACAGCCATCGCGAAAAGAGCAGATCTTGATGGTAAGTTCATGTTTTACTCTTGTCTTAGTGATTGTAAGTATTCCTAGGAGGTAACCAGTTCTATCCCGAGCGCAGTTGGTATTGCTTGATTCCCCAATATGTTTGCCTCCAAATACACACTGGCGGCAACACCTCGTCGACGTTCTGAGCATACCCTACCCCCGGTACACGCTGGAGCGAAATCTGAACATCGATGATCCGATTTGGATACGATGTGCCCGAACGTACTCTGACGTGCAAGCGGGCGTAGAGAACCTGCAAATTATCTCCGACAACGCGGACATAGTAGATCATATTGTCCTGGACTGCGATACTATCTTTGAAAAATGTCGTCTCGTCGGGGAAGGAAGAAAGCGGCAAATCAAGTGAAGGTGATGAATGGGCAATCTCCGAGAACCTCACCGGACTGAAAGAACCCCCAAACCTGCTCGCACTCCAGAGCGAAAGAGGTCGCTCGACAACGCCATCGCCGCCGAAACAATAAAGATCGAGGACCGGGGCCACGCTTCCATTCACTGCCATAGTAAAGGCGTCGGTCGTTTGAGTTCCGACGCTGAGGCCGGAGATATTGGAAGGATCCAGCTGGATATACTCAAAAAGGCTATACACTGTACTAAATCGAGTTGCAGGTGCCCACCGTATCACGGCTCCGTCGCTTCTTGTCCCATCTGTCTTACGAGAATATAGTATGAAGAGCGTCTCGCCCGGTGAGAGAGAGCTAACATTATAGGTTAGGGTGGTCTTCGGAATGATCACCTCATTTGCGCCCCACTGGACAACATATCCCTGGAATGCGGAATCAGTAGCCCCGTCTGCCGGACTCCATTCCAGCCGAACAGTTGACTCATTGACGGACAAGGCCCTGACATCGCGCGGTGGACCGAAGGAAGCACCCGGACCCGTGAGGTTTTCGCCACAGCCAAGAAACACCCCGACACACAGCGAAACAATCGGCGGGAGTAGAAATCGGGCGAGGACGGAGTATGTTCGAGCTTTCATGAAAGCCGCGAGTGATTTGACAACCTCAGTTATCAAAATATATGAAAAGTCCCCGCAAATTCAAAAAAACTCCTGCGTGAAAAGAACCGGCCACGTGTGGTTGCCGGACCACTCGAGCAGAAAGGCATGCTTACGACACAAAGATTTTGTTCTGAAGGTAGGCGAGAATACTCTCGATCCCCAACCGCTCTTGCCTCATCGTGTCACGATCGCGTATGGTCACCGTTTGATCTTGGAGGGTCTGAGAATCGACGGTCACGCAGTACGGCGTTCCTGCTTCATCCTGCCGCCGATACCGACGACCCACAGCTCCGCTTTCATCATAGAACACTCGCAGGTGAGGGCGTAACGCGACCTCGATCTTCCGTGCAACTTCCTGCATTCCGTCACGATTCACGAGGGGAAACACTGCAACCTTCGTCGGCGCGATCTTCGGGTGGAGTCTCAGTACTGCTCGTGTGTCCATCTTGCCGTCTGCGGTTGGTGCATCTTCTTCACGGTACGCGTCGACGAGAAACGCCATGAACGCCCTGCTGGCTCCCGCAGAGGTTTCGATGATATATGGCGTGTATCGTTCTTTCGTCTCTTCGTCGAAATACTTCATCGATTTCCCAGAATACTCCTCGTGGCGGGACAGGTCGTAGTCGGTTCGATTATGAATACCTTCGATCTCCCCCCAGCCAAAAGAAAACTGGTATTCGATATCGAAGGCGTCCTTGGCATAGTGGGCAAGCTTCTCGGGCTCATGGCGATTCCACCGGAGCTTTTCTTTCGTCATGCCGAGGCGGAGAAACCAGTTCATCCGCTCCTCTTTCCAATACTCAAACCACCGAAGATCAGTTCCGGGCTTCACAAAATATTGCATCTCCATCTGCTCGAACTCGCGCGTTCGAAAAAGAAAATTCTTGGTGTTGATTTCATTCCGAAATGCTTTTCCGACTTGCGCAATGCCAAACGGGAGTTTCTGCCGGGAAGCGAGTTGGACATTGAGGAAGTTCACATAGATACCTTGCGCCGTCTCTGGTCGGAGGTACACCACCGCGCTCGAATCCTCCACTGGTCCCACAAATGTTTTGAACATCAGGTTAAATTTTCGAGCGGGCGTGAATGTTCCCTTGTTGCCACAGTTCGGGCACGGGATCTCTGCGGTTTCAACCAATGCATTGAACCTACCAGGGGACATGAGCCAATCTCGGAGCCTCCCCTGACGCTCATAAAACTTCCTCATTTCAACAAAATTATCTCGCTTGAACTGAACCCTTTCGTCCAACGTATAAGGATAATTGGGGATTCCCTTCATCTCTCTAATTGTTTCTTCTTCAAGCACTTGTCGTAATGATTCAGGCAACTCTGTGCCAAGCAGTGCGGTCAAGGAGTCAGCCAGCTTGGAGATTGTCTTATCCGAAAGACTTTCGAACAACACATCAACTCTATATCGGGCTTTGCACTGTTTGCAGTCGACCATCGGATCAGTAAAGTTCTCCACATGCCCGGAAGCTTCCCACACCCGCGGATGCATCAGGATCGATGCATCGATACCCTCGATATCGTCCCGGTAGGTCATGGACTGCCACCACTGGTCTTTGATGTTGCGGAGAAGTTCCACGCCCAGTGGACCGTAGTCCCAGCAGCCATTCAAGCCGCCGTAAATCTCGCTGGACTGAAAGATGAAGCCACGCCGTTTGCTCAGCGAGACAATCTTTTCCATCAGGCCGGAAAGCTGTTCTTGCCTCTCGGAAGGTGTTTGATCCTTACTAATTGGATTGCTCCTTCATTCTTTGATCGGACATAGGGTTGTTCACGGTGATGAGCTCGCTCGTGTCGCAATTCCAACCTCTTTCTATTCCTGTTGGACTGCAAATGCAATGCTTTGAATGATCACCCTGTCTCTGATCACATGTACGGTAACTCTGTTTTCCGCTGTTCGCTCCGTTGCCACTGCCCGTGCGCCAAACGGTGCAACCAGCTGATTCAGTTGCTGAACCAATCTCAAACTTGCAAAATCCGGTGACACAAGAACACGCCGTTCAACGCGGAATAGCTTCGTATCCGGTGTCTGCACATTCCGGGATGTGATCTTTGACCGATCTATCTGAAACCTGTTTAGTAAGGTCTCGATGACTTTGTCGATCTCACGAAGAGAGGCCTGCGACATCGGTACGGCTGTCACAGCACGCCGCGCCTTGTTCTCGGCCACGATGTTCGCCATGACAAGCATGAGTGCGCACGCGGCGAGCAAGCCGGCGACCATGATGCGACCTTTGACGCGTCCATCCATCGTTCCCCTTCACCTATTCTTGAAGACGGGCGTACGCTTCTCCAAGAAAGCAGTTGTCCCCTCCTTGAAGTCATCTGTCCCGCAACAGACGCCAAACAACGATGCCTCAAGCTGCAGCCCGTCGGTCAGCGTCGTTTCCTCAATCATGTTGACTGCTTTGAGCGCCATGCGGATGGCGATCTGTCCTTTCGATGCAATCAGTCGGGCAAGATCAGTTGCAGTCTGAATGAGATCCGACTGGGGGACGACTTTGTTGACAAGGCCGATCCTCAATGCTTCCTGGGCATCGATCTGATTCCCCGTAAGGACCAACTCCATCGCTCTACCGCGGCCAATAAGGCGTGCGAGCCGCTGTGTCCCTCCGTAACCGGGAATGATACCCAAGTTCACCTCCGGTTGCCCAAACCTTGCGTTCTCCGACGCGATCCGGATATGACACGCAAGCGCCAGTTCTGTACCACCCCCCAGCGCATACCCGTTGACCGCTGCAATTACGGGCTTGCCGAGGTTCTCAATCTGATCAAAAAGGTCCTGACCTTTCGCGGAGAACTCCTTGCCGGTCTCCTGGTTCAATTCAGTCAACTGCTTAATATCTGTTCCGGCAACAAAAGATTTTTCTCCAGCCCCGGTAAGAATGACAACGTCAACAGATGCATCGGTCTTGAGATTCTTGAATAGTTCACTTAATTCGGACTTCGCATGTCCATTCAGCGCATTCAGTTTCTCCGGACGATTGATCATAGCAATGGCGATTCGATCTCTGACCGAAACAAGAAGTGTTTGGTAGTTCATCGTGTCGTGTCCATTTCATTACTTAATTGCCGATTGTCAATTGTTGAATTATTCATACCACCTCTACCCTGCTCTGGTCACCGATCATAAACCGATGCACGCGTGGCTTGCCTGTGGCCTCGACCACTTCAACGTCGTTACCCAGGATACTTCCTTCCAGGCGGATACCGACATTTTGCACTTTACAATCGCGCAGAATGATGCTGTACTCGACCTCGCTTTTCCGTACGACGGTATTGTTTCCGATCGAGGAAAACGGACCAATGTAGGCATCTTGTATGACGCAATTCTCCCCGATGATCGCGGGCCCCCGCACGACACTGTTGATGATTCTCGCACCCACCCCGATAATGACCTTGCCGGCGATGACCGAGCTTGCATCGACCACCCCCTTGACGTCGGGAGCGATGCTATCAAGCACGAGGCGGTTCGCCTCAAGAAGATCTGTCGGCTTTCCCGTGTCTTTCCACCAACCCGTAATTTCCGAGTACCCCAACTTGTATCCCTTGTCGATGAGGTACTGGTGCGCATCCGAGATTTCCAGCTCTCCACGGGCACTCGGTTTGATCGCTCTGACAGCCTCAAAGATATGGCTATCGTACAGATAGATGCCAGCAACGGCATACGCGCTCTTCGGGCGCTTCGGCTTTTCCTCCACCGATACGATCTTCCCGTCATTGATCTCGGGGACGCCGAACCGTTCGGGGTCTTTGACTTTGGCGAGAGTGAGGAAGCAGTTACAATCGCTCTTCAGGAACTCGTCAATGAAGCGCTTGACTCCGCCGACGACCATATTATCGCCCAGGTAAAAGATGAATTTGTCCCTCCCGATAAATGACTCCGCAAGAGCGACGACTTGCGCCAAGCCACCCGGTGTGGATTGCGGAATGTATGTAATCTTCGCTCCCCAGCGCGCACCATCGCCTATCGCTTTTGGAACCTCATCGCTATCTGCATTCACCACAATACCAAGATCGGTCACCCCTGCACTCGTCGCCGCTTCAATTGCATAGTGGAGGATCGGTTTGTTCGCAATCGGGATGAGGTGCTTGTTTTGCGTGTGGGTAATCGGACGCAATCTGGTTCCACGACCGCCGGCAGCAATAAGGGCTTTCATATGTTCTCCGTGACTTGAGAGTGCGTGGGCATATACGATTGAATAAGATTCAGAAGCGCCTGTCGCTGTTTCTCATCAATCGAACCTTTCGCTGACGCCAAGCGCACAGTTTCTCGCGACAGTTCAGCAAAATACGAAACGAACTCCGGAGCGAACGTGTTCAGGGCGTTGAAATGTTCCGTCACGGTTTCGACGCCTCCGCGCGCAATCGGCCCGCTCAACGCCCTCGCCGGTGACGTTGCTTCGATGTTTTTCAGCGTCGCCATGATAATCGGCTTGAAGACAGGATAGAACTTTGTCTGTGTGATGTCCAGAACCTGGAACATCCGCTCGAGTACTGACAGCATTGCTGTCACGTGGTTCGATGCCACGACACATGCGGCGTGATAGAACGAACGCATCTCGGGACGGATTTCAAGGGTCGTTCCACCCAACTTTTTCGCGAGCTGCCTCGCCACCCGCAGTGCCTCGGGCGCTCCATCGACCCCATAATAAATGTTGCGTGCACTTTCCACCATATCCCGCGGCGAAAAGTCTCTCGGAAATGTTTGCAGGGGGTGAAACGAAAATACCTTGGCCCCCCGTCGATGCACGGGATCCAGGACATCCGCCGTCAACATCCCCGAGGCGTGACAGACCGCAAGCCGAGTGAACTCGAGCTGCTCTGTCCGTGCCAGATCCTCCGCCACCTGTTCGATGGCGCCATGAGGTGTCGTGATAAACACCACGTCGGTTGCGGGAGGAAGAAAAGCAAGCGACGTCGAGGCATTGCGGCATCGCAAGTACCGTGCGGCGTTTTTTGCCGAGGTTTCGTTGCGGGAGATCACCGCCACAATCCGATCGCCGTTCTCAACCAACAGTTTTCCCAACACCGAACCGACCTTGCCGGCACCGATGATTGCAATATTCCACTCGAGGGATTTTCTCATTTCACGAGAGCGGGATTACGAATAGGCGAGTGCAGAGAGGTACCCAACGACAGAGTGATGATCACCGGTGATATCCCCGGAGTTGCAGTGGTGGAGGATTTTCATGTTCCTAACACCAAGCTGATGCAAGGCCGCCATCACCGCAACGGTCGGCCCTCCCCCACACGCTTCGGTGCTTCGCAGTTCAAGATCGGTCATGAGTCGCTCATAGTTGAACTGTCGTATGTTCTCAATCATAACGCTGTCAAGCCGGTCCGCTGTTTCCGACGGGTAGTAGTGACTCAGGTCTGTACTTGCAACAAGGAGAACGTCTCGCCCCTGGAGGACGGCCGCTAACGCCCTTCCCAATTCAAAACAGTACTCCCTGTTCTGGTCGCCGATGACAATCGGCAAAATGTCAAATTTCTTCAGCATATGCTGTAAAAAGGGGAGCTGGACTTCAATTGCATGTTCCTTCCCGTGGCCCCGTTGGGACGAGGTGACAATTGAGCATTCGTTCAAGAGTGTGTTTCGTAACGTATCGTTCACCGATATGCTCCCCATAGGAGTGCAGTACGCGTCGCCCGCAAAGACAGAAACTCCGTCGAAATACTCACGGTGACTCGGCGCCACGATGACCACCGTTTCGAATGACGTGTTCTTCAAAACTGCAATACCGTGTGCAGCAGTAAACCCTGAGTAGATGTACCCCGCGTGCGGCTGAATCAAGCCCCTCACCCTGCCTGCAATCTTTTCCGGCTCAACGGCGTTGAGCAATTCAGTGACCTGCTGTGCCAGCTCCTTTGGATCTGCGGGGTAGAAAGTCCCACAAACGGCACACGGTCGGATTACGTTGGGTTGCGCCATGGCGGACACCCTCGCCTACTTCAACACCTCTGCCTCTTCAACTATTTCAGCAGTGAACTTGTGGAGTCTCGCTTCAGAGTCTTTCCATGCCGACTTGTATAAGCCGGATTTCTGAGCGACCGCCTCGAGAAAGGTTTCACGGTCCCAATGATGTTCCACCGCCACTTGCGGCAGTAACAGACCCCGATGCATTCCGAGTTCCAGCACGAGCCCGTGTACGCCTACTTCGATCTCCTCTGTACTGGTAACAGGGATTATGGGAGACAAAATTGAGATTTCAAGTGTCGCACGCTGAAGCTCGGGCATCGTGAGGGGGGGAAAACGTGTATCTTCCAGGGCTGCTTTCCCTGCAAGCTCCGCCACAATGTCTGACAGTGATCGCAATGATTCTATGTACCCAACGCAGCCGTGCAGCTGGCGGTCAACTCTAATGGTCACAAACGCTCCACTTGGTTGCGCCAGCCCGCCTGAGACCGGGGCTTTCCACTCAAACGGCAAATTCTGCAGGGCACGAGTTATTGCCTCGCGCGCAATTGCTAACAACTCTCGTTGTTCATCATGCGTTAACATGGTCGCGAGCCCCAGGGTCAATGCACAAACGTAACCAATAAATAAGAGACTTTCAAGAGAATGCGTACATCGACGCCGGGCCGCACGCACGGGGAGAATTCCTTGCTTCTCGACAAACACTTACCTACATTTCTTCGGCAAATTTTGACTAACCACCCTCTGTGTTATGTCACTCATGGTAAGCCTTTCAGGAGTTCGCGGGATCGTCGGGGACAGTCTCACACCTGATGTGGTCATACACTTCGCGGCAGCGTTTGGCAAATACTGCAAAGACCAGAGCACATCGGCGGCCCCAGAAGTGATCATAGGCCGAGATGGGAGAATCACGGGCAAGATCATTGCAAACATTATTTCTTCAACTTTACTTTCGACAGGTGTGAACGTTCGGGCAATGGGGGTTTGCCCAACACCGACTATCCAACTTGCCGTCGAAAAAACAAAGTCCACTGGGGGTATTTCGGTTACCGCAAGCCACAACCCTATGCAGTGGAATGGCATGAAGTTCATTGCCCGGACCGGGATGTTTCTGGACGCGACGGAGAGCAGCTATCTCTGGTCTATTGCGCGTTCCCGCGGCGCAACGTATGCTCCCTGGAATGCAATCGGGACCCACGTTGCAGACGATTCGTGGATCCAAAACCATGTCGACGCCGTTCTGTCACTTGGATACGCGGATGTTAGAAGGATCCAACAGCGAAAACTGAAGGTCGTCGCAGATTGCGTTAATTCCGCCGGGGGAAAGATCGTTCCAGGAATGCTCAGGAGACTCGGTTGTGAAGTAATTGAGATGAACTGCGATGTGAGCGGTGTATTTGCACATGCTCCTGAGCCGATCCCAGAAAACCTCTCGGAACTCGCGGAACGGGTGATCTCTGAAAAGGCGGATCTCGGGATCGCGGTT
>Ga0247727_10011182_pt1 | contig 15720 bp, 11 predicted proteins | sample WisWelCaveWW1625_FD_202498 | JGI IMG/M metagenome (GOLD analysis project Ga0247727, IMG submission 202498) | Biofilm microbial communities from Wishing Well Cave, Virginia, United States - WW16-25 | ecosystem: Environmental > Aquatic > Deep subsurface > Groundwater > Cave microbial mat | place...
AGAGTTGAGCGCGCTCAAGGAAAATTTGCAATCGGTATCCCAGCGTCCGGTTCTCCACCAGCAGCGGATCATCACTATGATAGGTCACCCATCTACCTCCACTGCGCTGCTCAGTGGTAACGGTCAAGGCGGCCGGGTTGAGCAATTTACACTGGGCCGGTTTACCGATTATGTATTTTTCGAATTTCTCCACCTCCCGACTATTGAGCGGCGCGCCAGGTTCGCCCATTAGCAAGTTTAATTTACTTTTTAGTTCGCTATTTTCCATTTTCAGCTCAAGTGTTCGCGTTATGTTAGCTGGTACCGCGATATCCAGATGTTGCTCGGGAGGGTTGCTAATGCTAATCGTTGTGGTAAACTTTTTTGAGTTGGCAGGAAGAACAACCACTTCGAATTCCCCGATAGGAACTTTCGTTATAGTAAATCGCCCCGCGTCATCGGTCCTGGCGCGCAGCTCTGTGCCGCCGATGAAAATTTCCGCGTTGGCAACGGGGTTGCCGAAGTTTTCATCCTGCAATTGGCCGGAAACTTTGACTCCGGGAAGTGGCACAACCCATAAAGGCAGGTCCGTTAGCGAAGTCGGTGAACACGAGCTGAGCCACTAGGCCAAAAACGCTGATGATGTAGTTAATAGATTTCATGGCACACCGATAGAATAAAAAACTGAACCTAGCATTTCCACTCACAATCAGGTTCAGGAAATCGACGGCAACTTGGCGTTTCACATCAACGGCGATGGCATCGGCGTATTTGGCTCAGCCATTACCGATACCGCGTACTTTACCGTTTTACGACCATAAAGTTTGTCTAAAAAAGGAGTCAACCCACGGCGCGCAGATGGGCATCCGTTTGGAGTCAATTACCCCCTAACAACAGGCCGGCAACAGCAGCAACCAGGCAGGTGGTCAACATACCGCCAAGCATGGCGCGAAAACCCAAACGCGAAAGATCGCCGCGGCGCTCCGGGCAAAGTCCGCTATAGCCGCCGATTTGAATGCCGATGCTGGCAAAGTTCGCAAAGCCGCACAGCGCATAACTCGCGATCAGTTGCCCACGCGGCGTCAACCACGTGCCGTTCGAGTCCTTCAGCATCTGACTCATGTCCTGATAGGCAATGAGTTCGGTAAACACCATTTTCTTGCCAAGCAGGGTGGCGATTTTCGTGACGTCTTCCGGAGGCACGCCCATCACCCAGGAAAAGGGCCAAAAGACCCAACCCAGGATTTGTTCGAGACTGGTTCCCAATTTGTGCAAGCCGAAATCAATCATCGCGGTTAGGGCGACAAATGAGATCAACATGGCCGCGACATTGGCCGCGAGCCGCATGCCGTCGGTCGTGCCGCGCGCCGCGGCGTCCACGATATTGGCGTCGACGCGCGGGATATCGATTGTCGTCGTGCCCAGCGTCTTCGGTTCTTCCGATTCGGGCAGCATCAGCTTCGCGATCACGATCGCAGCCGGCGCGCACATGACACTGCACGCAATGAGATGGCCGGCAATTTCCGGAATGAAGTCGCGCAGCATCCCCACGTAGGCGACCAAAACTCCCCCGGCGGTGGTCGCAAAGCCGGCAGTCATGCACGCTATCAATTCGGATTGGGTTAGCGTAGCGATATACGGACGAATCACCAGCGGCGCTTCGGTCTGGCCGACGAAGATGTCCGACACCGTCGAAAAGCTCTCGGCGCCGCTCACGCCGAGGAATTTGGAGATGAAGCGCGCCATGTTTTTGATGATGAACGGCATCACGCCAAGATAATAGAGCACCGCCATAAAGGCCGCAAAAAAGATAATCGTTGGCAGTATTTGAAAGGCAAAAACGAAGCCGATGGGCGGGGCATCGACACCGAGTCCGCCAAAAATGAATTTCGCCCCCGCTTTGCTGAAATCGAGCAGGGTATCCACAAAATCATTGGCGAACTTAAAAACGTATTTGACCGGCGTATGGAGGACCAGAATCGCAAAGCCGATCAGCAAAAGCAGGCCCAGGCCGATGGTCCGCCAGTTGACTTTTTTTCGCAGCGCAGACGGGCAAAACAAAAACGCCACGCCCATGAAAAAAACAACTCCCAGTGCGCTAATCAATCGTTCCATCCTCTCCTCCTTATTCTATAAAAATTCCGGACTTTCAAAATAGGGTTGGTGAACAGCCGACTTCCCGGCTCAACAACACATCATGATACAAACGATGGAGACAACACGTCCGTGATCAGGTTCCTGGCAAAACCCTACACGGACTTTTCATTTTGAAGTTGATTTTTTATTTTTTTTTAGCCACAATGTAGCATGCAGTGGAGGACAAAGTCAAGTATCTTTTAGGAAACGCTAAGTTGGGTGGAGCGCAAAAAAATCGGCGAAGCGTATTTTGCCAGGACCGCGGCAAAAACGCTGATAGGACTGAACGATAAGAAGCGATGAACCGTCGTTTATTTCTCAAAAATACCACTTGCATCATCGGCTTTGGCGCCTTTAGCGCGATTACCAAAGGATTCGGCCAAACGTACGATTTTGACATCGTGATTAAAAACGGCCTGCTCATCGACGGGACTGGCGCCGACGGCTATCATGCGGATATCGGTCTCAAAGGAGAGTATATCGCCGCATTGGGAAATTTACGCGATCACCGCGCCTACCGGGTGATCGATGCCGCAGGACGAGTAGTCACGCCGGGATTCATCGACGTGCACTGTCACAGCGAGGCCGAGCTGCTGGTGAACCCGCGCTCAGAAAGCAAAATTCGGCAGGGCGTGACCACGGAAATCCTCGGCCAGGATGGCAACTCCATCGCGCCGCTCACCGCCGAGATGCAAACGAAATTAAATGACGTTTACCGAAGTTCCTATGGCTTGACGGCGGATTGGCACGATCTGCGCGGCTATTTCAACCGACTATCCCAAACCGGCATCGCGGTAAACGTTGGCAGCCTGGTGGGACAAGGTACGCTGCGGGAATACGTCATCGGGCTGGAGGATCGACCCGCCACCTTTGCCGAATTTAGCCGCATGAAAGAACTGGTCAGCATCGCCCTGCAACAGGGCGCGTTAGGCATCTCTTCGGGATTGGAATACACCCCCGGGGCCTTTGCCTCGAGCGAAGAATTGATCGAACTCTGCAAAGTGATGAAGTTTTTGGATGGAGTTTACGTCACCCACATGCGCGACGAAGACGATTACGTGCTGGAAGCTCTGGATGAAGCCATCGAAGTGGCGCGGGGCGCCAACATCGGTCTTCACGTTTCTCATTTAAAAGTAATGGGGCGCCGCAACTGGAACAAACTGGAGTCTATTTTTGAAAAAATCCAGCGGGCGCGGTCAAAAGGGCTTTCCGTTACCATGGACCGCTATCCTTACACCGCCTACAATACGAGCCTCAGTTCGCTGTTTCCGGTTTGGGCGCGTGAAGGCGATATCAATAAATTGGCGGAACGGCTAAAAAATCCCGTATATCGGGCGAAAATAAAAAAAGAAACATTGGACAAAGTGGAAATGATTGGTTCGTGGGAAGCGGTGTTAATTTCTTCGGTGGAGCTGGAAAAAAATCGCTATTTGTTGGGAAAACGGCTTTCGGAGGTGATCGGCCGCAACGGCACCGACCCATTTGATTTTCTTTGCCAGTTGATTGTCGAGGAAAACAACAGCGTCGCCATGTGCGGCTTTGCCATGAGCGAACAAAATATTTCGCGCATCCTGGCGCACCCGCTTTGTATGGTTGCCTCGGATGCCGCCGCCCGCGCGCCGTACGGCCCGCTGAGCCAATCGAATCCACACCCCCGCAGCTACGGAACGTTTCCGCGGGTGCTGGCGAAATATGTCCGCGAAGACCAGGTTCTTTCTTTGCCGAATGCCATTCGCAAAATGACCGCTTTCCCGGCCACTCGCTTCGGCTTGCGGGCGCGCGGAAAAATTCAACCGGACTTTTTCGCGGATTTGGTGATCTTCGATTCCGCAAAAATCCAGGATTTGGCTACATATACAAGCCCGCATCAGTACCCGGAAGGAATTGACTACGTGATGGTTAACGGAAAGATCGCCGTGGAACAGCAAAACCATACCGGCGAGTTGCCCGGCAGAATATTAAACTAACCTGGAAAGTTCACCGCAGAGGCCGCGGAGATCGCAGAGAATAATAATTGCATAAAGCAGGCGCACCTATTCATGGTTCGACTTCGCTTCTAAGGACATCGTGATGTCATTCAGGAGGAATCCTTTTAAAGTTCAGATAAATACTGTTGATTAAAAAAGTTTCCTCCTGAATGACAATACCTGTCCTTACTTAAAAAATGACGGGAGCCATCGAACATCACGATGAAGAGGATTTCCTGGTTTTACTACCTTTTAATAAACAACTCCGCGACCTCGGCGTTCTCCGCGCAGTTTATGATTTTTACTTTAAACAAATTCATTGATTTTTAAGGCCGAATGTGCTAATTTTCTGGTGTAATTGAGGAGATGTATATGAAACATGTTCTGGTCACAGGTGGGGCCGGCTTTATTGGCAGCAACTACATTCGCTACCTGCTTCACAAATACCAGGATGTTCGAGTCACCAATCTGGATAAATTAACCTACGCGGGCAACCTCGATAACTTGAGAGACATCGAGAATGACCCGCGCTATCGCTTCATCAAAGGCGACATTTGCGACGAAACGGCTGTCAACCAGATCATGTCCGAAATGGACGTGGTGGTGAATTTCGCCGCCGAAAGCCACGTCGACCGCTCCATTGGCAAACCCGATGACTTTATTCGCACCGATATTTTTGGCGCGTACGTGCTGTTGGAAGCCGCGCGCAATAATAAAATCGAACGCTTCATTCAAATCAGCACTGACGAGGTGTACGGCAGCATCGACAAAGGCTCGTTCAAGGAAATCGACCCGCTGATGCCGTCCAGTCCGTACTCGGCATCGAAAGCGGGCGCCGATCGGCTGGCGTTTTCTTATTTCGTCACGTATCATCTGCCGGTGCTCATCACCCGCTGCTCCAACAATTTCGGACCCTATCACTACCCGGAAAAACTCATCCCGTTGTTCGTCACCAACGCCTTGGGCAACCAACCGCTCCCAATTTACGGCGACGGCAAAAACGTCCGCGACTGGATTTATGTGGAAGACCACTGCGAGGCGATTGATTTCGTTTATCAACACGGCAAAATTGGCGAGGTGTACAACATCGGCGGCGGCAACGAACACCCGAACCTGAACATCACCGAATATATCCTCAAGAAATTAGAAAAGCCGAAAACTCTTATGAGCTTCGTGACCGATCGAAAAGGACATGATCGGCGGTATTCGTTAGACTGTTCCAAACTCCGCAAGTTGGGGTGGAAACCGAAACACAACTTCGAGCAAGCACTGGATAAAACCATCCAGTGGTACATCGAAAATCGCTGGTGGTGGGAGAAATTAAAAAACGGGGAGTACCTGGAATATTACCGCAAACAATATCAGGAAATTTTGTAGATAAGGGAGCTCATAATGTCGTTAGAACAAAAAATCAAAGATAAACAAGCCAAAATTGGCGTCGTGGGGCTGGGATATGTCGGCCTGCCGCTGGCGGTGGAATTCGCCGACAAAGGATTCTACACGCTGGGAATCGACGTCGATCGCCGCAAAATCGAAACCTTGAACCGCGGCGAAAATTACATTCAGGATTTAGACAACCAACGCGTGCGCCGGCTGGTGGAATCCGGCCTGCTGGAAGGCACCACCAAATACGGACGGGCCGGTGAGCTGGACGTGATTTACATCTGTGTGCCGACGCCGTTCACGCCCAATAAAGAACCGGACATTTCCTATATTGAACAAGCCACCGAAAGCCTCGCCGCGCAGCTTCGCAAAGAGCAGTTGATCGTTTTAAAAAGCACCACGTTTCCGGAAACCACTGAAAAAGTGGTGTTGCCAAAATTGGAATCCACCGGCTTAAAAGTGGGGAAAGATTTTTACCTGGCGTTCTCGCCCGAGCGCATCGATCCCGGACGCAAGGATTTTACCACCGCTACCACGCCGGTGGTGGTTGGCGGCATTACGGAAAAATGCACCCGCCTTGCCAAGCTTGCTTCCGAACAAGTGATCGCCAAAGTCCTAACGGTCTCCTCGCCACGCACCGCGGAAATGGTGAAGCTGCTGGAGAATATTTTCCGCAGCGTAAATATCGCCCTCGTCAACGAACTGGCGCTGCTCTGCGACCGCATGGGAAACATCGACATCTGGGAAGTGGTGCAAGCCGCGGCCACCAAGCCGTTCGGGTTTATGCCGTTTTATCCCGGTCCCGGCATCGGCGGGCACTGCATTCTGGTTGACCCGTATTATTTATCTTGGAAAGCCAAAGAGTACGATTTCCACAGCAACTTCATCGAGCTGGCGGCGCGAACCAACGAGAACATGCCCTATTATGTATTGGATTTAATCGTCCGCTCGCTGAGCGAAAACGGCGCTTCGCTTAAAACCGCCAAGTATCTCTTTTTGGGCGCGGCCTTCAAAAAGGATGTGGACGACATCCGCAATTCGCCGGCGCTGAAAGTGATGGAACTGCTGCTGCAACGAGGCGCGAAATACCTGTCCTATAACGACCCGTATGTCAGCGAAGTGCAAATCAACGGTACAATGTTTCATTCGCAGGAAATCACCGACGAATTGATTAAGGAAAAAGATTGCGTCATCGTCACCACGGACCATACCTGCTACGACATTCCGCGGATTGTGCAGCACGCCAAACTGGTCCTGGATACGCGCAACGCCACCAAGTCCGTAGCCAAGGGGCGGGAGAAAATTATTCGCCTCGGTTCGGGTTCATAAAGATAGTTCATTGTTCCGCTCAGCATCAACATGCTGAGCGAGCCAGTTCAATAAAAAAGGAGGGCATCTTCATACCGAGCGCAGTCGCGGCATGAACTCACATGTTTGCAACATTCAAAAAAATCTATCCCATACTTTCTTTCGTCATTTTCTGTTCTTTTCAAGGGCAGGATGCAGCCGCGCAGAGAGTCGATAAAAGAACTAACAAAAATGAAGAGTCGGATATTAACCTCCCGTTTAAAACCAGGTTGCAAAAAGACCAACCGCAACCGACAAAAGAAACTCCTCTCTCAATTGATTTCCCGATCCAGTCTCTCGAAGCCGCGGTCGACCCGGCGTCCTACATCGTTGGGCCAGGCGATGTTTTTCAAATCAGCATCTGGTCGAGTATTGAAGCGACGTTCAAAATTCCCGTAAATCCAGAAGGCGAGCTCACCATCCCAACCATTGGCGCCCTTGCGGTGGATGGCAAAACTCTATCCGATGTTCAAAAGCTGGTTCGAGAAGCTGGAGGCAAAAAGTATCTGCAGTCGCTGATAACCGCCAACCTGGTTTCGCTGCGGCGCTTTCGGGTACATGTAACCGGACAAGTTATCAAGCCCGGACTTTATGAAGCGCTGGCGGTCGATCGCGTGTCTGACCTCATCGAAGAAGCCGGCGGACTCACGGACTGGGCGGCCGAACGCTCCGTGGAAGTGCGACATTTGCATGGGACCGTCGAGATCGCGGATTTGTATCAATATAAAAAACTGGGCAATCTCGCGTCTAACCTACAGTTGAGAGGCGGCGACGTGATCTATGTGCCGCCGATTGCGTTTTCGAAAGCCACCATCCGTGTCGAAGGGCTGGTGGAAGAGCCGGGCATTTATCAGTTGCTGGAAAACGAAACCCTGCAGGATTTTCTATTACGAGTTGAAGCATTCAACAAAGTCGCAGATTTAAAAGACGCGTATATTGAAAGAAAAACCGCCAGTGGCGGCACGGAGATTATCCCCATTTTCCCCTATTTGCAAAAACCGGGCAACGGGCTTTCGGAGCTGCTACTGCGCGACGGCGATGTACTGATGGTGCCATCCAGAAAGGAAGAAGTTTATGTAATTGGCGCAGTGAATTTCCCGGGGCCGTACCCGTTTTATCCCAATCTACACGCCATTGACTACGCGGGCTTTGCGGGCAGCAACGAGAAGGCGGTCAAGCATACCAAAATTCGCGTGGTACGCGCCGGCGGCAAACAAACCATTAAAGGTCATAACACGCCAATCAACCCGGGCGACACGGTAGTCATTCCCGAACGGGCAAAATTCGGTCTGCAGGAAGCCACAACCCTGGTCTTCACGCTCACGAATATTTTGGTGACGTTGAAGGCGGTTGGGGTGATTGAGTAAGAGTTTGACGGAAATACAGCTTGATTTATTCGAAGTCGTCTTTTCAATTCCTAAAAATTCCATTTAATAAATCTTCTCGCATCTGCCCAGCCTTTAGAAATCATTAACTTCCCAATGTTATCAAGAGTCAGAAATGTTTTGATTATTTCGGTGATGGGCGTCGCCGGTGGTATGGTAAAAAACATTCTGCTGGCCCGCGAACTTTCCAAGGATGAATTTGGCCTGTTTTCACTCCTGATGACGGTTGTGCTGTTTGTTAATCCGCTAACCCTCCTGGGTCAACACCATGCCTTTGTAAGGTTCATGTCAGATAAAGCCTGTGCAGATTATGCCTGGAAAACTTGGTTTTTTAAAAAGCTATTGCTGATCCTTGGCCTGAGCGTTTTTATGATTCTCATCGTTTACCCAATTTACAATTTTACCAATATCTCTCTCCTATTTTTAATACTTGCTACCTTTTCATCGGCGTTAACCGATCTGTATGCAGCGATCTATCGGGCCCAGGGACGCTATGAAGTATCCATGTGGGTATTCCAGTTGTTGAGTCTGATACTGCCAGTTGCTGCACTATTGCTTTTAGTTACAAAGATTTTTACATTTAACAACATCCTTATAGTCTTTGCATTGCTATATTTTGCGACGCCCAGTATAATAATTGCCTTATCGAACAGAAGGTCGTTTTCAGGTGAGCAGACGCTTCCCCAAGAAGTATGGCGTGATGGACTTTTTTTATGGGGAATGGACCTCTCTTTTTTGATAATTGCGTTCATAGACAGACTGCTAATTCCTAAATTGCTTACTTATGATGCGTTGGGCGAATATTTTGCCATCTTTACTTTAATGAGAGGATTCGACTTATTACAAAGAGCTATTGAATTCGTCTTATTTCCCCACGTTAAGCGATCCGGCAAATTGAATCTAACTCGAAATTCGCTGGCTATCCTCGGATTTGGTTTGCTGCTTTCGGCTATATATATCGCTGGTGGCGATTTCTTCGTTTCACTTTTGTTTAAAGGGAAATATAGCAATAGCGCTTACTTGATTCCGTACTTCTGTATCCTGGGATCCATTCGGCTGCTGCATGCAATACCATACAGCATTATTGGCGGTTCGATGAGACAAAAGCGCTTAAAACAGATGTTGTATCTCAACATCGCCACGGTGTCTTTAGCCTTTGTCCTGAACTTTATCCTAATTCAAAAAGATGGCTTGCGGGGAGCCGTCATCGCGAGCATTATTTTATGGACGATTAAAACATTGACCGGATACGCTATCATCTGGAGGGAGAATGCCGAGCAACCCGGTTATGTAATGAGAGAAGAGGTGAGCAGTCATGTCTAATCAAGAAAACTCACATTGGGTGGATTTCTTCTTATTGCTAAAAAAATGGCAACGCTTTCTTATCATTAACGTCTCGGCGTTTACGCTCCTTGCCCTGATTATAGCTTTATTACTGCCCAAATGGTATCGCGCCGAAGCTAAAATCCTGAGCAGCGGCAGCGAAGTGGGGGCATTGGGTTTATCGAGCCTGATCAGCGACTTGCCCTTCGAAGGGCTCGGATTACTCCCCAAAACCGACGAAACGCTTAGATATCTTGCTATACTTAATAGCCGTACGTTGATGATGGGAATCATCAAACAGTTTGACTTGCAAACGCGCTATGATAAACCAAACTGGGAAAAAACCCTGAAGGAGCTGCAAGAGAATACCAATTTTGACGTCAATGCCGATGAAAGCATCAGCATTTATGCTTTGGACAAAGAACCCGAATTTGCCGCGAAAATGGCCAACACCTTCGTTCAAAAGCTGGACAGTATTAATATAGCTTTAAGGTCAGAAAAAGCAAGAAACGATCGAAAATTTATGCAGGTCAGGCTTGACCAAAACAAACAGGAGCTGGCTCAAGCCGAGTTGAATTTGAAAGACTTTCAAGAGAAATATGGTGTAATTGAAGTGACACAACAAGCCCGGGCGGCCGTTCAAACTATTGCAGAATTAGAGGCGCAAATCCTGCTGACGGAAACGGAATTGCGGTATAAGAGTAATTATCTGGCTGCCAGCCACCAGGACATACAAAACCTCACCGCAGAGATAAAGGAGCTCAAACGATCGCTGCATGAAATACAATTTGGTACAGACGGCGCGTCTTCCAATTCGGAGCCCGGCTTTCTCATCAGCGGTCGGGATGTGCCGGGACTGGCCATGGGATATTTCAGAGCGTTGCGAGACGTAGAAGTTCAAAATATAATCTATAAGATACTAACCCAACAGCTTGAGCAGGCTAAGATTATGGAGGCCAAACAGACGCCGACCTTACAAGTGCTGGATTGGGCAATCCCTCCGGTTTATAAAAATCGTCCCAAACGATCACTCATTGTTTTAGGTGCTCTCATGTTTAGTGCGTTAATATCTATCTTTTATATTCTATCAGTAGAAAAATGGCGACAATTAAAAGCTAATTTGACGAATTAAATGCTAAACATGCTAACCGGCGCCCAGACAAAATTCTCCATTGCGGAATACTTTATCCTGGCTTTTTTCCTGTTGCTGGAAACGTCTGTATTGGTAAATTTGCTGGTCGCCGCGTATTTACCAATTATGCCGCTGGTCGCCATTCTCCTCATTTTGCTAATTAGTTCTCTTTTCGACAAAAGAGTGTTATTAATCATCTTGGTATTTTCCATTCACTCATCAGAAACTCTTTACCTCGAAGTAGGCTCTGCCATCGTTCGGCTCATTGACATCGTTATCCTCTATGTATCAGGCTTATTAATCTTCCGATGGCTTCTTCGCTCCGAAAAAACTTCCGAATTCCTGCCCATTTTCGAGTTTTCGTTAGGTTTGTTGGTAGTGGGCGCATTAGTTTCTTTGGTGGGAACCATCTCGTTAAACAATTCTATTTTAGAGTTGATTCAAATCATTGAACTCATTATAGCCGCCTACCTGTTCTACAACTTGATCAAAAATGAAAAAGATATAAACTTGGTACTGGCGGCAACGCTGATTTATTCGATCATAGATTCTATCTGGATTCTGTATCAATATGCATCCGGGCAATTACTCGGTCGCCATATCGGACTTTTTGGGACTCTGGCCTCTGAACTGGGATACGGATTCGCGTTGTCGGCAAGTTATTTCTATCTGGTTCGACAAAAAACGCTTAAGGTTGCCATCCTTCTCAGCGGGACTCTACAAATGGCAGCGATTTACTTGACCAGAGGAAGAGGTCTGTTAGTAACGGCCATTCTAATGGCCATGCTATGCAACCTGCTATTGGCTATCCATCGCCGAAAACTCCTTCCCTTTATTCTGGTTTCAGGGGCCATTCTATTGTCAGCGGTAATATCATATTGGGGACTCCCCCTCGAAGTTCAAAAAAGAGTGACCTCCATCATCGAAGGAGGTCAATTGCGAGACCTGCGTTTGGTAATCTGGGCGGTGACTCTCAAAGCCTGGCGTCAGTATCCGATCTTTGGGGTTGGTTTTGGCAATGCCGAGGTAGCCTTGGAGGCCTTCGCACCCAAACCTTTTGGAATAACATTGACCGCTTTGACAGATGTAAAAGGCCCCCATAATGAGTATCTAGGCTTCGCCATACAAGGCGGCATCATCGGCTTCCTAATCGGGATCATTTTCTATTTTATTCTATTCCAAAAAGCCATTTTGTGCTATTTAAGGAGTAAAAGATTAACTGAATACGCCATAATTATGCTTTCCCTTGTCACCGGGCTTATCGTTTACAACTTTGCGAATGATACGTTGCTCGCTGGATTCGGAATGGTGGTCATGTTATTTATGGCCATAATTTCAAGAATATATTATGAAAATAAATCCAGCAGTAGGGCGATAGCCTAAATCACCACTTGATTTTTTATGTCAAAGCAGAATAATTTAATTGGAATTGTGAGAAAATACCCAATTTTACGTCTCATTAAACCGCCTGATCCATCCCTCAATTACAATAAACGATATATTAAAAAACTAGTCGCTAACACGGCAAAGGACGGAGCGATAATCATTGATGTTGGTTCCGGAGGAAGAAAGTTTACTTCAGAGTCTATTAGTTTGGACCTGAATAGCTATCCGGGTGTGGATGTCGTTGCGGACGCTGGCAAACTTCCATTCAAGGATGATTTGGCGGACCTGGTTATTCTTTCGGCGGTATTAGAACATGTTCCCAATCCCTATTGGGTGGTTTCGGAAGTTCTCAGAACACTAAAAAGAGGCGGAAGTGTATACGTAGAAATCCCCTTTTTGCAAGCATACCATGCCGATCCGGCAGACTTTCAAAGATATACGATTAATGGTTTAAAAAACATATTCAGTGATTTCAGAATTCTGGAAGCGGGAGTCTGTGTGGGACCATTTTCCGCTGTTGCGTTCTTTTTAAGGAAGTTTCCAACTATTTTTTTCAAAAATGCCTACATTGCTAAATCGATTGAAGTCATAGTTGGGTGGCTTACGTTTTGGATTAAATATTTTGACTGGTTGCTTATCAAGGTTAAGCGACTTCATGTGGTTGCAAGTGGGGTTTATTTACTTGCAACTAAAGGTAAGTTGGAGAGCTAATGCATATTCTGATCGATGCTCACTTGGCGGTCAAAAAAATTGATGGCGTATCAAGATATCTCATCGGACTGTTATCAGAGTTGCCACAGATCGACAAGTCCATTCGCTATACCATTCTCTCGTTACCGCTTGAAGAATCGGGTTTGCCGGATCAGATTTTTGCGCATCCCAATGTCAGGCGAGTCATTTTAAATCTGATGGGGCCATCACCGAAACAACATTTCTTTGCGAGGCGCTTGGTGAAAGAACTAAATGTAGACCTCTATCATCATCCGCAATTTGATTTACCATTTGGTGTGCAGGTTCCAAAAGTGGTAACGATTCATGACCTCATGTATGTTTTCCATCCGGAATTCCTTTTCAAAGCGAGTAAATTGAAACGCTTCTATATCGAACAGTGTCTTAAATACACCGCTAAACATGCCGACCGGATTATCGCAGTTTCCGAAAGTATACGGCAAGACTTAACCAGACGCTTCGCGGTGAAGCCGGAACGGGTCAAAGTCATTTATAATGGCGTAACCATTCCAAATTCAACTCAAACGGATGGAGCAAGCACAACAACTGACCTATCCAATGACTTCATCTTGTTCGCCGGCGCCCGTCGGCCGCATAAGAACATTCAAGGCCTGATCAAAGCGTTAGCCATTTTACGGAACGAGCGAAATATCAAGCTGGACCTGGTTGTGGCTGGTCAACCGTACTCCACATTCAAGGAACCCGAAACCCTGGCAGAACAGCTTGGGGTGAAGGAGCATGTCCATCTTCTTGACTTTGTTTCAGATGGTCCGCTTCAATCTTTATATAAACGGGCAAAGTTGGTGGCGGTGCCGTCATTCTATGAGGGGTTCGGTTTGCCAGTGGTAGAAGCCATGGCTTACGGTAAGCCGGTCATTGCCTCAAATGTAAGCGCGCTTCCTGAAATTGTGGGCGATGCGGGACTGCTGGTGGACCCGCACGATCCGGTGGACATTGCCTCCAAAATTCAACAGATAGTTGCTGACAAACACTTGGCTGAACAGCTATCGCAAAGAGCTTTGCAGCGTGCCAAATTGTTTTCCTGGCAAAAGATGGCGGAAGCAACGCTGCAAGTGTACTTGCAAGCATTAAAAGCACGAAGAGCGAATAAATCCCTTAGCTATGCCTGAGTTCATCGAACAAATTGTAAAGATGGTTGAGCCGGTGGAACGGCCGTTGGTAGAAAAGTCCGACCGCATCCGGGTACTGCAAATGGTAACGAATCTTCCCGTTGGTGGCGCGCAGGAACACACCTTGATCACCATCGAAAAACTGGACCGCAAACTCTTTGAGGTGTCGCTACTGTGCGCGCCGGATGGCCAGTGGTTGGAACGCGCCCAAAACATCGCAGACCTAAATCTGATATTTGTTAATCAGCTTACCAGAAACATTCATCTTGTGAATGATTTAATCGCGTTTATTAAAATTTACCAAGCCATCAAAAAGGTAAAGTATGACATCGTTCATACCAATAGTTCAAAACCCGGAGTTTTAGGCAGAATTGCCGCCAAGCTCGCTGGTGTACCGGTGATTGTTCATACCATTCATGGGTTTCCTTTTCATGACTTCATGAGTCCGGTTTGGAGAAATTTTCTCATTCTAATCGAGCGGTTTCTTTCAAGCATTTCGGATAAGCTCATCACGGTCTCGACACTAAATCTTGAAAAAGCCCTGCGCTTGCGATTAGCTGAACGCTGCAAATTTCACAATATTTATAGCGGCATTGATTTCGCCAAGTTCGATATCAAGATTGATCCCGAGCAAAAGAAACGCGAGCTCGGCATTCCGAAGACCGAAAAGATTGTGGGGATGGTTGGCCGACTTTCCGAGCAAAAGGCGCCGTTGGATTTGGTCAAGGCTATGCCTGAGGTGCTTAGGTTTAATGACAGCGTACGGTTTGTCATGGTCGGCGATGGCGAATTGCGTGAGAAAACCATCACCTTAGCTAAAAAGCTACGAGTGGATTCCAAACTGATGATTCTGGGTTTTCGCGAAGATGTGCCGGAGCTGTTGCAAATTTTCGACGTATTTGTGCTTTCGTCTCTATGGGAGGGGCTGGCGCGTACTTTAATTGAAGCGATGTACGTTGGTCTAGCGGTCGTGGCTACCAATGTGGAGGGGATTCCAGAATTGGTTAAAGACGAGACCACGGGCATTCTGGTGCCTCCAAAGGACATCGCTGCCCTTTCAAAGGGAATCATCGCATTTTTATCTGACGAGAAAAAGGCGCAAAAATTAGGTGCAACGGCCCGACAGCAGATTACCGATTTGTTCCGAGCAGATAGAATGGTGCACACTCTGGAGACCGTGTATAAACAAGCTCTGTTAGAGAAAGGGGTAAGGATTCCGACAACCCATGCCTAAGAAACTTGAAAAGATTCTCCTATTCCTCACCGATTTTGCCGGCATTCATTTAGCCGCGCTTTGCTGGATCTGGCTGCGAAAAGAGATGGGTTGGTATATCGAGACCGAGTTCACGGGGCTTCTTATATTTTATTTCATCCACTTATGGTTTTGGTTTTTGATCTTCCTGTTTTTCGGCCTCTACCGCTCCTGGTACGCCCAATCCCGCTTCGACGAGATGGTCACCGTTTTCAAAACCATCTCGTTCGGCGTCTTTTTGATATTTTTGATTACGTTCGACCTGGGAAAAGACCTCTCTCGCCCACCTACGCTCGGGCGCATGTTCATAGTAAACTATTGGCTATTTTTACTTGTCTTCGTTACGGCGTTTCGACTCATCTTCCGCACCATCCAGCGGAGTCTGTTGTCCGCCGGGATTGGCAATCGCCGCACGTTGATTGTCGGTTCCAGCCGGCAGAGTGGGGAATTAGCCAAAGACCTCTCCAAATTTCCTGCGCTGGGTTACAAAGTGGTGGGTTTTGTCAGTGAGAAAGAACCTACTCCGTCCGCCGGCGAATCGGAGCTGCCATTCCTGGGTCCGGTGGAACAA
>Ga0247727_10011183_pt1 | contig 15719 bp, 6 predicted proteins | sample WisWelCaveWW1625_FD_202498 | JGI IMG/M metagenome (GOLD analysis project Ga0247727, IMG submission 202498) | Biofilm microbial communities from Wishing Well Cave, Virginia, United States - WW16-25 | ecosystem: Environmental > Aquatic > Deep subsurface > Groundwater > Cave microbial mat | place...
TCCCAGCCCTGGTGGCAGACCTCGATGAAGCGCACGCCCGCCTCGGCGAAGCGCCGCGCCATGAGGCACTGCTTGCCGAAGCCGTCGGTGCCGCCCGCGCCGATGCCGTAGCTCTGGAGCGTGGCGGCGGATTCCTTGCGGAAGTCCATGACCTTCGGAATCTCGCTCTGCATGCGGAAGGCGAGTTCGTAGGACTGGATGACGCCCTCGACCTCCGGGTTCGCGCCGCGGGTGAGCAGGTCGCGGTTCATGGATTGCACGAGGTCGAGCTGTTCGCGCTGGGTCTTTTCGGAGAGGTGCGTGTTGCGGATGTTGCCGATGCCCTCGGTGGCCATCGCGGCGTTGCCCCTGGCGGGCTTGGCGGAGGCGTTGCCCGCGGGCTGGTCAATGCGCGTGCCCTGAAATGACGCGGGCAGGAAGGCGCTGCCGTAGTTCTGCGCGCCGCCGAGCGCGACGGGCGCGGCGATGGTGATGAAGCCGGGGAGGTTCTGGTTCTCGGTGCCGAGCCCGTAGAGTGTCCACGCGCCCATCGAGGGCCGCGCGAACCGCGCGCTGCCGGTGTGCATCTGCACGAAGGCCTGCGGATGGTTCGGGATGTCGGTGTGCATGCCGCGCAGGAGGCACAGGTCGTCGGCGTGTTCGGCGACTTTCGCGAAGGCGTCGGAGATCCACAGCCCGCTTTGTCCGCGCTGTTTGAACTCGGCGACGGGCGCGATGAGTTTGCCCTTGTCACCGGCCTTGCCTGCGTCGGCGGTGAGCTTGGGCTTGTAGTCGAAGGTGTCGAGGTGCGACGGCCCGCCCTGCATCGCGAGGAAGATGATGCGCTTGGCCTTGGGCGTGAAGTGCGGCGCCTTCGGCAGCAGCGGGCTTTGGTAAGGCGCGGCGGCCTCGGCGCACAGGCCGGCGAAGGCGAGGTAGCCGAAGCCGGCGCCGGCGCTCTTGAGCATGTCGCGGCGCGTGAGCGCGAGCGGCTGCACTTGGGAACAATCGAAGGGGCGGTTTGTGTTCATGATTTGTTCTATTTGATATAGCGGAATTCTGCGCTTGCTAGCAAGGCCTGACAAAAAGTGGTCCACGCGGTGTCAGGCGAGCAGCCGGGCTCGGCGCCGAGCTTTTTCAGGTAGCCCGCGGCGCGGTCTAACTCGACCGAGGTCGGAGTGCGGGCGAGCGCAGTCATGTAAGCGCCCGTGATGCGGCTGCGCTCGTCGGTGGCGGCGGCCTGCACGCGCTTCGCCATCGCGGCGGAGTTGTCGTGGATGAACGCGCTGTTCAACATGAAGAGCGCCTGCGAAGGCACGGTCGTCACGTCGCGGTTTGCCACGACGAGGCTCGGCTCGGCGAAGTCGAACAGGTCGAGCACGTCCGGCACCATGTCGCGCACGATGGGCAGATAGACGCTGCGCTTGCGTGAGTCGGTCTTGATGACCGCGTTGCGAGTGCGGCCGATGTCGGTGTCGCCAAGCGCGGTGATGGGCGAGGAGCGCGGCGGTTCGAGGTCAAGCCGTCCGGCCGCGGCGAGCACGGCGTCGCGGATGGCTTCGGCGTCGAGCCGGCGTTGGTTGGCGCGCCACAGGAAGTTGTTGTCCGGGTCGGTGGCGAAGTTTTTCGAGTCGGTCGCGGCGCTCAGTTGGTAAGTGCGGCTGAGAACGATTTCGCGGACGAGCTTCTTGAGCGACCAATGGTTCGCGACGACGCGGCCCGCGAGGAAGTCGAGCAACTCGGGATGTGTCGGGCGGTCTCCGGTTGCGCCGAAGTTGTCCGCGCTCGCGACGATGCCTTCGCCGAACAGATGCTGCCAGACGCGGTTGGCCAGCACGCGCGCGGTGAGCGGGTTGTGCGCGCTGACGAGCCAGTTGGCGAGTTCGAGGCGGCCGCTCTGGTTGGCGGGAAGCTTTGTTGACGAACCGGCTGGATTCAGGACAGCCACGAAGCCGCGCGGGACAATCGGCCCCTTCTCCTGCAATTCGCCGCGGACGTAAATGGGGCAGTCGGCCACCCTGCCATCGAGCACTCCCATGATGACACGCTCGCCGTCGCCAAGATCGGCGCGTTCGCCGGGCGACTCGGGTTCCTTGAGCAGACGCTTCGCAGCCTTGCCGGCCTTTGCGGCTTTCGCGCTTTTTGCAGCACCGGCACCGGCGCCGCCCTGCAGTCGCTCCACGGCGGCCGCCTTCTGCTCGGGCGTCATCGTCTTGAGGCGTTCGGCAAGTTTCGGATTCGCCTGCGCGAATCGCACGAGGCGCGCCTCGACCTGCTCCGCGGTCAACCGCTCGCCGCTGCTGGGAGTTGAGGGGGCGGGCGCAGCTTGCGGTTTCGCTTCCACTGGCGCGGGTTTGGTTTCCTTGAAGGACGCGTCCTTCGCCATTGGGAGCAGCTTGCCGGGCTGGCGGTTTTTGCCCGCCGTTCCGTCGCCGGTTCCGTAATAGATGTCGGTGCTCTTGAAGATGCCGGCGACGGCGTAGTATTCCTTTTGCGAGATGGGGTCGAACTTGTGGTCGTGGCAGCGCGCGCAACTCACGGTCACGCCCATCACGGCGCGCGTGGTCACGTCAATCTGCTCGTCCACATTGTCCATCACGAACTGCTCGCGGAGGCGCTCGTTAAAGCTCTTCGGGCCCATCGCCAGAAAACCTGTCGCGATGAGAAGCTGGTTGCGTTCCGCGGCGTCCTTGGCGGGCAGCAAGTCACCCGCGACCTGCTCGCGGATGAACTGGTCGTAGGGCTTGTCGGCGTTGATGGCGTCAATGACGTAGTCGCGATAGCGCCAGGCCTGCGTGTAGAGATAGTTGCGCTCCTTGCCGCTGGACTCGGCGTAGCGCGCGACGTCGAGCCAGTGGCGACCCCAGCGCTCGCCGAACTGGGGGGAAGCGAGGAGGCGGTCCACGAGATTGCCGATTGCCGGTTGCCGGTTGCCGGTTGAAGACTCGCGCACGAAGGCCTCGACTTGTTCGGGTGTCGGCGGGATGCCGATGAGGTCGAAGTAGAGCCGGCGGATGAGCGTGTGCGGGTCGGCGTCGGCGACGGGCTTGAGTTTGTTCTCCTCGAGCTTGGCGAGGACGAAGCGGTCAATGTCCGTCGCGGGCCACTTTGTGTCCTTCACCTTTGGCGCGGCGACTGGCTTGACCGGTTGGAAGGCCCAGAAGTTCTTATCGGCATCGGCGTCGGGCTTGGTCGCGAGCTTCGCCTTGCCGTCGCGCGGGTCGGGCGCGCCCATGAGAATCCACTTCTCGAAATCGGCGATGATCTCGGGCGGGAGTTTCTCCTTGGGCGGCATGAGCAGGTCCTTCTTCTCACCGCGGAGGGCGGCGATGAGCAGGCTGCCTTTGAGGTCGCCGGGTTCGACGGCGTGGCCGGTCGCGCCGCCCATGCGGATGCCTTCACGCGTGTCGAGGAGCAGTCCGCCTTTCACTTTCTCGGCTTCGGCAGAGTGGCACTTGTAGCACTTGGCTGCGAGCACGGGGCGGATGCGCTTCTCGAAAAATGCGAGCTGGTCCGGCGTGATCTTCTCGGACGGCAGCGGCTTGTCGGCGGCGCGAAGTGACGCCGAAACAACGAGGACAGCGGCGAGTGCGGAGCAACCGGTGAGCGTGACGAGGCGTTTGGACATGGCGACAGTGGTGAGGGAGACGAAGCCCCGCGTGGCAAGGTTTCAGGTGGTTTGCGTGGAGAATTCAATTCCAGCTCATGCGTCCGGCGACTAACCTCGGCCTGTGCCGTGCGAACTGTCCATCGTGGTGCCCGTGTTCAACGAGGCGGACAACGTGCTGCCGCTCGCGCGCGAAGTGGCCGCGGCGATGGCGGGCGAGTCGCGGAGCTGGGAACTCGTGCTGGTGGACGATTGCAGTTCGGACGACACATGGAAGCGAATCGCCGCCGCGCACGAGGCCGATGGGCGCGTCCGCGGGCTTCGGCTCGAACGCAACTCCGGCCAGAGCGCTGCCGTGTGGACGGGCTTCACCGCAACGTCCAGCCCGTTGCTCGCCACGCTCGACGGCGATTTGCAGAACGATCCCGCCGACTTGCCGCGACTGCTCGCGGAGCTGGAGACGTGCGACTTCGTGAGCGGGTGGCGTGCGAACCGGCGCGACATGTGGCTCCGGCGGGTGTCCTCGCGCATTGCACGCGCGGCGCGGCGCGGTGTGCTCGGCGTGGATGTGGTGGACAGCGGCTGCGCGCTGAGGGTGTTCCGGCGCGAGTGCCTCGACGGGCTGTTCGGCTTCAACGGACTGCACCGCTTCCTGCCGATTCTCGTGCAGGGCGGCGGCCTGCGCTGCAAAGAGGTGCCGGTGAACCACCGCCCGCGCGTGGCGGGCGTCTCGAAGTATGGCGTGTGGAACCGCGTGTGGCGCGGCATCGCGGACCTGTTCGCCATCGCGTGGTTTCAGCGCCGGCGCGTGCGACGGGTGAAGTTCTCGGAGACTCCGGCATCGCGCGCCTCGTCCTGAACACGACGATGCCGCCGTCGGCGGTTCGCTACCGGGAACTACTGCTCGTTCGGTATCTGTTTGACTCAAAAGCGCGGCTGGCCTTATTTCCTGCGCGACATCAGCCGGCACCACGCCTCACGATCCGCGAACTCGGTCCAGCAAAACTTTCCCCGCCATGGACACACCTTCCACTCCCGCCGCCGCGCCATCCACGCCGCCCAAACGCCTGCGGCCGCCACCCAAACACATCATCCATTGGAAGCAGGCGGTGCTGTGGCATGGCATCGGGTTCCTCACCATCATCATCCTCACGTGGTCCTACGAGCTCTTCGACCTGGCGCACCGAGTCTTCGGAGGCATGAAGCAGGACGTGAACATCGTGGAGGGCGTGAGCAAGACGGTGGTGATCCTCATGCTGTGGGGACTCTCGGGGTATCAGGTCTATCGCATCGTGTCGCGGCTGAGCTACCTGGAGAACTTCCTGCAAATCTGCGCGTGGTGCCGGAAGATCAAGGTGGAAGACAACTGGCAGTCGCTCGAAAAGCACTTCACCAAGCAGACCGGCAAGCGCGTGACGCACGGCATGTGCCCGGATTGCGCGAAGGAATTTCAGGCCGGCATCTCGCTCGGAGCCGAGTGACGACTCGCTGAACCGCGCCCAGCGCGCGAGCGCAGGCGAGGGCTCTGTCGAAGAAGCGAGCGCGTTGCCCGGCGCGGTTTTCATTGAAAGGGTCGCTCTCTCCCGACCTTCAGCGACAGCGCTCGGCTTCCTTCAGATCTCGGCCCGACGCGAAGCCTTCGATGCATCGGGCTGAATTCTTCCCGGCGCTGGACGGCCTCCCGTCTCGTTGGCTCGGTCCCGATTTTGCGTTGCACGAACAGCGGGCCGATGACACTTTCGACATAGGAATCACCTCCCATTCACGACGATGAACGCGCACATCCTCCACGGGTTCCGAAGGCAACGCTTCACCCCAGAGCCCCGCAGCGCGGCATTTCTAGCGGTGCTCTCGGCAGTCTTGTTGACCTCCGCCACCACGCCGGCACAGGTCACGCAGACGCCGAAGGCCCCGCCCTCTGCCTCGCGCACCAACGCACCGCCCGCGGACAAGAGCGGCACTCAACCGCGCACGGTTTATCGCCTCGCCGAAATCATCGAGGTCCATCACGACGGCAACTACCTCGAGGCGATGAAGGAATACAACAAGTGGATGAACCGCCCCGGCGGCGGCGTGGACAAGCCCGTCCCGCTCGACGTGATGGAGAACATGTATAAGGCCGCGGGCGGCGGGAAGACGGGGTTCAAGACCATCGCGAGCCTGATCCAGAATGGCATCGAGCTGGATGAGAAGACCGCGAAGGAGCACGGCATCACCCACACGAAGATTGACGACGCGCACAACGTCGGCATGGCCCAGCAGCGCGACGTGATGATTGACGCGGTCATCAACGACGTCGCGAAGAAGAACGGCTGGATCATCGGCCGTTCTGACTCGGGCAACGTGAAGGCCGGCATCAAGAGCGATCTCGACCAGACGTTCTACGTTTTCGACGCGGCCGATCCCAAGAAGTTGAAGCGCGTCGAGCTCAAGGACGGCGCGTTCATCGGGGCGTTCAAGACTGAGTGGAAGGAAAAGCATCCAAACCTTTCCATCGAGACGCTCGACATCGCGTCCATCGAGGGCCGCAACCGCTTTCCGGACCCGCGCGAGGTGCGCGTGGATTATCTCAAGGCGTTCGACTCGACCATCCGCGACCTGCGCGCGACGCCCGGCGCCTACACGACGGCCGGCGCCGTGGTGCAACAGATGCAGTTCCGCGCGCTCGCGGGAATCCTCGAGGGCAACCCGCGCATGTTTCAGCTCTACGGCCCCGCGATGGACAAGGATGGAAAAGTGATACTCGACGCCGACGGCAAGCCCAAGTTCGAGAAGTGGCCGTTCGATGCAGACACGGCGGTGAATTTCATGTTCGGCACGCACCCGGAACTCATGCCGGGGCACGCGTTCGGCGCGGCGCTCGCGAACTTCCTCGAGCTTCAGCACTATATGCACGCGGAGAAGTTCGAGGTGAAGTATCACCTCCGCACCTACGAGGACGCCCTGATGGTGCAACTGCTCGCCGAGGAGCGCGCCGACAAGCGGTCGAAGCAGGAATACGCAGACATGGACCGCGGGCTTCGCAACGACATCAACGACGAGCTGCTCAACCGGCTCTTTCCCAACGACGCGCCCAAGCGGCAGTTGCACGCGATGGCGATGGACATCTCGGCGGACTTCCGGCTGCTCCACAAGAACAAGCCCGAGGACCGGCCCAAGCTGAGCGACGCGGTGCAGAAGCTGACGCCGGAGCAATTGAAAGATCCAAAGGTGGCCGAAGCCGCCATCTTCCAAGAGCTCGCCAAGAAACTTCACAAGACCGACACGCCCACGCCCGAGCAGATCAAGAACGCCGTGGAGCAGCACCGCAAGCTCGCGAGCGAGTTCTGCCTCGAGACGGCCTACCACACGTCTGCCGAGGCCTTCCGCCTCGTGCTCCAGCCGGACGCGAACGGGCGGCATCACTTCGACATCGAGCGCTACCGCTCGATGCTGCCCTCGATGAATGAAGAGCAATGGGCCGAGTTCAAGCGCCAGCAGGGACAGGGCGTGCTGCTCACGTTCCTTTACGGCCTCTACGACCTCGGCTGGTCGCACGGGAACAGGCTCGTGGACCGGCTCATCCGCGACAATCCGCGCGAGTTCCTCCGCTTCATGAAGGAGAAGCTCAGCAACCCCGCCGAGTGGCGCGCGCTCCGCGGGCCCGCGATCATCCTCGTCTCCGACCTCGCGACGAAGGCGCACTCGCAGGTCGCGTGGGTGCTCGGCCACGAGCACTTCGAGCACGGCAAGGCCATGAACAGCCTGTTCGGATCTGGCGAACTCGTTGACGTGCGCAACGCACAAGGCGAAATCATCGGGAAGCGCAACTCCGGGCGCAACCTCGGGCGCGGGCTGGGACGGTTTGCCCAGCAAGCCGCGCTCGACCCCGGCAACCTCGACGGCCTGGTGCAGGTCTGGCGCGTTGCCATCGAAACGCGCGGTGACATGAGCGCGATCCAGGCGATGGCGCTCGACCAGTTGATCTTCGCCGTGCCGATCGGCGGGCAGATTTATGCGGCGACGCAGGGCGGCATTCCCGGCGCGGCGCTCATGGGCGCGGCGATGTATTATCCGCCGCTCGGCATCGGGCTGCTGGCCGTGAGCATGGCGGATTCGGGCTACGCCATCTACGACATCGAGTATCAGAAACCCCAGCTCGGCAACATGGCCGACGCGCTCTACCGCGGCTTTGTCGGCCCCGAGACGCGCAGCTATCCCGGCGACGCGCCGCCGCAGTTCACCGACGCGGAGCAACGGGAGTTGACGCAGATGAAGGCGGAACTCGGCCGGCTCCAAGGACTGGCCGAGCCGCTGCGCTTCGGCCAGTGGCTCCTGCTGAGTGACCGCGAAGCGACCGCGTGGCATCGCGCCTCCGAGGTGGCGGCGCAGCAGTTAAAGCAGCGCCAGGCCGAATTCGCCCCGCGCCTCGCGATCCTCGAACCCAAGAAGAAGGCGTTCGAGGAATTCAGCGACGGCTCGTGGGCGGGTGGCTACACCTACGGCTTCGGCGCGCAGCTCGTGCAGAAGCCCTGCACGAACCACCTCCTCCGCTTCGTGCAGCCGGTCATCTGTTTCTCCCCGTCGGGCATCGTGGACTTCAAGGCGCAGTTCAACCCGGCGACCGACGGCCCGCGTCTCGCCCAACTGGAGCAGGCCGTGAAGGCGGCGATGAAAAACCCCGCCGCCGATGTCGAACAGGTCCTCACGATGGCCGAGGAGCACGCGAACCTCCTCCTCCAGTCCAACCGCTGGGCCCGCGCGCAGGCCTACCTCGATGTCGCCCTCGGCCGCACGACCAACCGCCCCGGCTTCACGCAACGTGAGAACAAGATGCCCGTGCCCGAATTGATCCAGCGCATCAAGCGCGACAGCATGGTGCCCGAGTTCGCGCGCGCGGGCTTTGTGGACCTGCCGAAGTTCGTGGACAGCTTTCTCCGCACGCACGTCAACGTGCTCAATGAGCTCCACTCGCTCGGGCTCATTGACAGGGAGACCATCGCCGCCGCCGCACAGACAGGCCTGACCCCGGAGCACTTCATCCCCGCCAGCGTGAAGAAGGAACTGGCTGACCGGCTCTCCGCAGACTTCGACCGCAGCCGCGAGATGTTTCTCAAGTGGCGTGACGCTGAGAAGAACCGCGTCGAGCGCGAGAAGGTCGAACTGCGCAACCGAATCAACGCCTACCACGCGCAGGAAGCCGGCGCCTCGCTCGCCTCGCTGCAAAAGGACGTGCGTTACAAGGCGCTCTTCGACGCCATCCGGCTCGCCAACGTCCCGCGCAACCCGCCGATCCTCAAAAGCACGATCCGCAAGCTGCCGGTCAAGCAGACCAGCGGCGTCGCCAACGCCGCCGAGGAGAAGTTCACGTGGCAGTTGGAACTCTCCATCACGGCGGACCCCGACCTGTATCACCCGCCCTACGACGGCGAACTGCACCTGCTGGACTTGAACCAGCTTCGCGCCGCGGTGAACTCAGGCGTCGTGGGCAAGGACAACGATCTCTTGCTGCCGCAGGTGCGCGATGGATTGCGCGAACTGCTCAACGGCGAACTGGGCAAACTGAAGAACGACGAAGTCCTCGTCCCGGTCGTGACCTTCTTCGCGGCCGGCATGGCCGACCTGTCCAAGGCCAACCCGGACACAGTCCGCCACCTGCCCGGCTATCAAGGCCCCGGCCAGTGCGATCCGGAGAACCCGCCCGGCGACGGTGACTCGCCCGATTGCGCCGATCCACCCGGCGGAGCCGCGCCGAAGCGCCGCCGCGTCCCGATGGGCCAGACCGTTCACGTCGGGTCTCAAACGAGCGGTGCGCCGGTGATCGAGTCCACGTCGCCGGCATCGGGCTACGGCAAGGACATCGGAACCTACGTTTACTTCCGCTCCCCGCTTTTCCTCAAGGGTCCCGGCGAAGGGGCCGACACAGCGAAGTTCCGCCTCGCCCGCGCGCCGGCGCCCGGCGGACCTTGGACCACGGTGCGCGAGCAGAGCGTGCGGCTCGGCTACGACCACGCGCCGTTCTACCCGAGCGAAGGCGGCATCGCGCGCAAGCAGTCGGTGCTCCATGACCTGTGGGCTGCCACGAACGCCCCGGCGCGAGAGACCTACGACGGCACGAAGCAGGCGTGGTATCGCGTCGCGCACGTGCTCGCCTCCGGGCAGGAAGTCTGGTCCGAAGTCCGCGGCCCCGGCCCGCCGCTCATCTCGCTGCGAGCCCCGCGCTGGCCCGAGGCCCATTGGTTGAGCAACGAGACGAACCAACTCACGCTGAGCTGGGCTTCCGGCAACTGGTATGAGTTCGAGAACAATGCAAACGCCTTCCGCCTCGTCGCCATCGCGAAGTTGTCCGACCAGCCGCCGCGCGGCGAGGGCGTCCACGTCCGCGCCAACTGGCTCGGCCGCGACTGGCACTTCTTCACGCGCCCGAGGGACACGAACGACACCGCCATCAACAACCGCGGCGAGACCGGCCTGGACCTGCCCGTGCCACAGGAGCCCGCCGAGCTGGTCCTCTCGACCGCGATGTTCGGCAAAGAGGCGCACCGGCGGCTGCGGATCGAGCCTGCGTTCCCGCCAAACGTGCTCACGCAGCTCCACGGCATCTACACGAACAAGTTCATCACCCAGCAGAAATTCCAGGAGCTGCTCGTCGCCGCGCGTGACAAGGCGGCCAAGGAGCTCAGCAACATGGTCGTCGCGATGAAGAAGGACGCCGAGTATTGGCCGAGGGAGATGGCCAGCGCAACGCAACGGGGCGACGCCGACCGCGTCCGCGACATCCAGAAAAGCGCGCCCGAGTCGGCCGCGAGGCTTCAGCGCGACCACACCGCGCTGGCCCATCGCACGGACGGCTACGGACAGGGCTTCTTCGAGAGCAGGCTTGCGGAGCCGATCAACGCGGCGGCACAGGCGGGGCGCACCACGGAGGCGCTCCGTCTCTGGCAGTTCGCGCTCAAGCTCTACGAAGCCGCGTGGAACAGGCCGATGCTGACAGACCTCGTTTACACGAACGCCTATCACAACACTTCATCCAACCGCGTCGAGTTCACCCCGCGCCCCTACCAGCGGCACAACACCTACCGCGCGGTCGCGGGGCTGTTCTGGCAGTTGGGTGACCTCGACGCGGCCCACGAAATGATGCAGGCCGAGGGCCGGTTGCGGATGGAGCAACTCCGGCTCGACAACAAGCCGCAGGACTGGCCCGACGACCTCCGCGAGCGCGCTGCGTGGAACCGTTCCTACGCGGGCAAGCTCGAGGCCGCGGCCGCGCATTGGGATCTGTTCGAGAACGAGGAACTCCGCCGGATGCTTTCCCGCACCCAGCCGCCCGCCGAGGCCGCGGCCCTCAAATCCATCATCCAGAGCCGCCCCTACTGGTATCTCGCCGTGAAGAACGGCGCGAAGCTCGAGAATTACGGCCCAGCGCCCAGCGCGCAGCAACTCGCCGCCGCGAACTCCGCGTCCAATCCGCCGCGGACCAACGCCGAGCCCAGCCGCGCTTCCGCGCCGCCGCCGCTGTCACTGCTGGGCCTGATTTCGGACCCGTTCAAATACGACCAGCCGCGCGTCACCAACAACTCCGTGCGCGAAGGCACCGCGGTCAGTGGCGGAACATTGCCGTCGCCCGGCACGACAGCGCGTCCCACGCCGGGTGTCCTCGGCGCGCCGCCGGCCGGTTCATCCGCGCCCCGGCTCACGCCCGCGCCCGTTTCGGGTCAGCCTTCGCAATCGCCCCAGACTCCCGCCGCCTCTTTGGTGCTTCCGCAAGCCGCTTCAACTTCTCCCTCGCCAGCCGCGGCGATTCCCACGCTCACGCCCGCGCCCGCTCCGGCTCCGAGTCCGGCGCCCGCTCCGACATTGCCCACGACTTCCACGCCACAAGTTCCCGCCACTCCCGCGCCCGCGTCGCCCACGACGACTTCACCGCTGCTGGCACCAGCACCGCAGCCTGCGGCCATTCCCGCGCCGCAACCCGCCACGACCCAGCCTTCGCCGCCACAGGCCGTCCTTCCAACCGCGACGCTTCCTTCGCCGCGTCCGCCGGGCACGAATCATCCCGCGCTGACTCGCGGCTACAGCAAGATGTGGCAGGGGGACACCCGCAGCGCGCTCGCGGACTTCAAGGCCGCAGCCGAGGCCAACCCCGCCGACGTCGAGGCGCGGCGCATGCGCGGCACGCTGGAGTTGATCGCCGGCGATCCCGCGAAGGCACGCGACGACGCGGACGCGTTGCTCCGCGAACAGCCGGGAAATGCGCAGTATCAGTTGCTTCGCGGACAAGCGGCCCTCTGGCTGAACGACGCGGAGACAGCGCGCAAACATCTCGCCGAGGCGATGCGGCTTGAGCCGAAGTTGCCCGGCGGGCTTTACAACCAGGGGGCGCAGTTCCTCCAGTCGAACGCGCACGGGATGGCCTACCTCTCCTATTTGAGCGTGACGCACATGGACTCGCGCGCGTCCGGCGCGTATTACGGAATGGGTGTGGCCGCGGCGAATCTCGGCTTGAAGCCGCAGGCGATCAGCTCCTTCGAAATCTACCTTCGCGCCGACCCGTCTGCCTCGTCACACGCGCAATCCGCGCGGCAGTGGCTTGCGACTCTGCAACCGGGTCGTTGAGCCAAGGATCAAAGCGAAACGATTCAGTTGAAGCTGGAGGCTGAGCTTAAACGCAGAGACGCGGAGAACGCGGAGGAGCGCAGTGTTTGGAAGCCCAATCGGCTTTCACCTTCTGGTGGTCTTCACCTGCGTGACCTCTGCGCAACTCTGCGTTCTCTGCGTCTCTGCGTTTAGGTCAGGCTAGCTCCAATTCCATGGTTACGGATCAAGGCGACACCGGCTGCACGATGATGCGCTGCCGCGTGGTGCCGCCCGCCGCGCCTCCGGGAGCGGGAACTGCCCCTTCCAGGAATCTCAGCGCGCCGTCCACCTGCATGATCCGCGTCTGGATGTTGTCCCCGCCCGCCGTGATCGTCTGATACATCACGCCGCCGCCGCCGCCCTGCTGGCCAGGCACCCACCAGCCGCCGTTCTGTTTGTAGGCTTCCCAGCCCTTGTCGCCGAGCAACTGCACCAACGCTATCTGCGTCTGCTCGCCGATAGTTTTCACCGCCGTCGTCCGCTGCTCGCGGGGCACGTTTGCGTCGCTCATCGTGGCGCGCACGCTTTCCTCGACCAGTGTTTTCATCTCGTAAACCTTGTTCAGGGTGTCCGCGGAAATGTTCTGTTCGAGTCCCACCTTCACCAGCCCGCGCCACGCCGGGTCCTGCGCGCGCTTGAACTCCGCGAAAAGCGGTTCGCCGAGGACGGACTTGAACTCCTCGTCGAGTTTTTGCGCGGCGGCCTGCCGCTTCTGCCAGTCCGCCGCCTCGGCAATCAAGTTGTCGCGGCTGAACTGCTCATCAAACGGCTTTTGCAGGCGGACCATCAGCCTGAACTGCTCCTCGCTGACATTCACGCCCGTGAGCCTTGCCCGCACCGCGTCCGCGCTCGACGAGTTGCGCACCTCGTAATCCTCGAGTTCCTGTGGCGTTAGCACTCGCGCAAGTTCGGCCGCCCGCGTCTCGCGCAGGCGCTTGAGCTCGGCGCGCTCCTTCTGCGTCCACACGCCGCGCTGCATGAGTTCGGATTCCTGATCGCCGAGACGGTCGAGGATTTCCTTGAGCGTGGCGCGCTTCGCCTCGGGAAGAAAGCCAAGCGCCGTCTCCTCGGCCAGCAGTTCCACTCCCGGCACCGACTTGCGGAACTCGCTCTCCGCATTGGGCCCGAGCAGTTCGCGGAGCAGCACCCACTTCTCGCGGTCAAAATCACGCGCAAGCCTTCGGTTCTCGACGGCCAGCTTGTTTTTCGCGGCGCCGGCCTGCCAGAACCGCGTGTCGCGGATGCGTCCCGCCGCGGCGAGCTTCTGCGCGTAGAGCTTGTTCACGTCAGCAATGATCACGTCGCGGATGGTCTCCTCGGGACAGCCGATGGAGCGGAGGTTGGCGATGAAGCGCTTGTAATCCTCCGACTCAATCTGCCGCCACTGGAACGACTCAACGGCCGCGGCTGGCGCGGCGGCTTGTTCAGCGCGCGCGACGGACGCCTTGCGCGGCGTGGCCGCCGGTGTCGTCGCCGTCGCCAAAGCCTGCACGGGCGCGGGCGCGGACTTGCGCGTCGCGTAATGCGCGGCGGCCGCGAACAGGCCGAAGTTGAGCAGGAGAGAAACGGCGAGGAGCTTTCGAGGATTCATGGCGTGGTCAGGGCTGGGGTTGGCTGGCGGGAAGCGTATCACGGGAAGTGGAGGTGGCCAGCACGGATTTGGCGTGCTGGACGTGGGCGTCAATCAAGCGCCGCCGGCCGGGGCGGATGGGAGGATGATGGCGGAGTTTCAAATGAAGCGGAGCGTGGGCGAAGTCAGCCATGCGCGGTCCACAAAGAACCCAATTCTTCCCGCGCACAGGATGTGGACAGCCACCCGCCGCCGGCCTGCGGAACCAGATTGTCAAAGACCACCGCGGGACTCGAAACGCCGTGAGGTCGCGGTCGGACTGAGCACATTCAACACGCGGGTTCACGAAGAGTTGCGATGCATTCTGGCAATGTGCAAAAAATTCCGCGCGACGCGACTCGCTGTCGTGCGAAACGGGCTCACTGGAGGTTGACCTGCGCCTTCTTCCGGAACTCCTCGGCGCTCAGCTTGCCCTTGGCGAACTCATCAATGTCGGACTTCTTCGCGCGGACCGTCAACGTGGCCTGCCGCGACGAATCGCCGCCCGACCGGTCGCTCACCACCACGACGTTCTTTTCGTAAGCGGTGAAGACGCCGCCGCCTGCGCCGCCAATTCCGCCACCGCCGCCGCTCCCACCCAACCCGCCGCCGCCCGCGCCACCGGGCATGCCCGCGGTGTGAATCGCAAAGTCACCCGTGCCAGAGCCCGCGTTTTGCGCGACGACCGTCACGAAGTCCTCCGGCTTGAGATGCCGCAGGTTGCTCGCGTTCTTCAGCGCCTCGACGAGGGATTTCTTGAGCCCCTCGACTTTCGCCGCGTCGAACTTCGGTTCGGACGCCTTGGTCCTCACCGCTTCGCCGATGTGTCCCTTCATGAACTCGTGCACGGCGGCGGGGTCACGCGGTCCAAACATCTCGCGCTTGGTGCGGTCCCACAGCGAGTCCGCGGGCTTCTCCGTCCTCGGCTCCTCCTTTTTCGCCGCGGGCGCGATGAGCGGGAAGCGCACATTCAGCGTGAAGAGCGCGCCGTAGCCGTCGAGGTAGATGGCGTTCGGCGAGCGAGCGTCGCCCGCGCCGAGGATCACGATCCCCATCGCGCTCGATGGCCCGTCCTGGCCGACCTCGCGCTCGACTTCCTTCTCGAACACGCGGGACATCACGTTCAAGTCCTCCTCGATCTCGCTCATCACCTTCGCGTCGGTGGACTTCGCGCTCACGACGAGCACGCGCCCCGTGCGGACACCTGGAGAACCGCGCTGCGCCATCCCGAATCTCGCGCTCGTCGGGTAGGTCGAGGACCACGACACGCCGCCTCCACCGCCGGAACCGCCGGAACCACCGCTCGATCCCGCTTTCTGCCCGCTGCCGGTGCGCGTGGCATCCGTCTTCGGCGCGGCCTGGGCGACCACGATGCGGTGGACATCGCGCTCGATGGCCTCGCGGATGCGTTGCGCCGCTGCGCCGGTGAACGGATCGGTCTCGTCAATGGAACGCAACGCCTCGTGGAGCGCCTGCTTCACCGCGTCGCTGACGGCGGGTGCGAGTGAAACGGGTGGCTGCGGGACCGCAGGCGGGACCGGTGGCGTCGGCGGGACGGGCGGTGGCTGCGCGAACAGTGGCAGGGCGGTGGCTAGGGCGAGGGCGAGCGTGGTTTTCATTGGAGCTTGGATGTTTGTTTGGTCGGTGGATTTGAGATGACGCGGTCAGGTTCGGCGTGCCGGTCAGCGTTCGGGCTGCGCGCCGGGGTTGGCCGCGGGCTGCGCGATCGTGGCGAGTTCGCCGATCTGGAACGCGGCGCTGCGCAATCCGTCCTCCGCGTTCAACGCCACCGTTTCCAGCGCCCGGCGCAATGCCGCATAGTCGGTGTCGTGCTGCGTCTTCATCGTCTTCAAAATGTCCACGATCGCGGCGCGGTCCTCGTCGAGCTTCGATTCGTAGGCGCGCGTG
>Ga0247727_10011184_pt1 | contig 15719 bp, 16 predicted proteins | sample WisWelCaveWW1625_FD_202498 | JGI IMG/M metagenome (GOLD analysis project Ga0247727, IMG submission 202498) | Biofilm microbial communities from Wishing Well Cave, Virginia, United States - WW16-25 | ecosystem: Environmental > Aquatic > Deep subsurface > Groundwater > Cave microbial mat | place...
TGCGAGCCTTCCATATCAATACGGACAAAGTTTTGATGAGCCCACGCTTTTTGAAGTATCTGTCGAATTAAGGAAACGCAAAAGTCTTCACTCACTTTTAGTCCCAATTGAGTTAGTTTTAAAGAAACATTGCTGTTGATCTTTTGACAAGCAATCTTTTCCAATAACCTTGTATATTCCAAGACCGTAGCTTGTGCTTGGGAAGGGTTAGAAACATCCTCCCCAAGCAAATCCAGTGAAGCCACAAGGTCATCGACATTTAACGTCCTTACGGCCAAGATCGCTTGCTCTATGCTCTCTCCAGCCACAAATCGACGAGCCAGATAAGAGAATGTTCCCATAGTAAAGCATTACTCATACCTTATTTTTTGTGCGGTATGAAGACTTGATCTAAGGCATACTAAAGGCACATGGAATGGGTAAGTCAAATCGTACAAAACCTAAAACAACTCTTAAATAAAAGGGTGTATCGTCGTGTTGCCGTACCTGAAATTCCAGTTACTATTTCTGTCAAAGGAAAGGATAAGGACCGTAGAATTGCAACAATTGGGAATTGGAGTCCAGGCGGGTTATTTTTGCTTACAAAAGAAGTTTTACCTCTTGAAACCTTAGTACAATTGGAATTCCCTTTGGGCAGAGAAAGCAATTCTTTAGTACAACTGGAAGCACAGGTTGTTCGCCATCAGACAAATAGGTCAACGGGAGAAATGGAAGGGATGGGAGTCATGTTTACGGATTTCACTCAAAATGGGCTCCTACTTTTGCGTGATCTATTGAACAGCGCTTACCAATAGAAAAATCTATCGCTAAATCATTTTACTCCACAAAAATATCCACGATTTCGAGTTCTCTTCTTCCTCCAGGCACCTGAACCACAGCTACGTCCCCAACTTCCTTTCCAATGAGCGCTTTTGCAATGGGTGAATTAATGGAAATAAGATTTTTTTCAATGTTAGCTTCCATCTCTCCAACTATACGGTAGCGGAGTTCTCTTTCAAGATCTGAATCAAAAAGTTTTACCGTGACTCCAAAAACCACTTTGGAAGAATCAATTCTTGCTCGATCAATGACTTCAGCACGAGAAACTTGATCTTCAATAAACCGTATCCGTGCTTCAACCTGGCCCTGTTTTTCTTTGGCTGCGTGATATTCTGCATTTTCGCTCAAATCACCATGGGCTCTGGCAGCTTCAATTTCTCGAACAATTTTTGGGCGTTCGACGGTTTTCAGTCGCGTTAACTCTTCAATAAGCTTGATTTTGCCTTCTGCTGTCATAGGTATTCTTTCAGCCATACGTGCGTCCTTTAAATTTTAGATGGGTAAATAGTTAATCGACAATATTTTCGCCGCCATCCACTCCAAGCACATTGCCTGTCATCCAAGATGTGCCTGGAAGAGCCAAGGCCACAAGAGCATTGGCAACATCTTCTGGGGTGGTAAGGCGTCGATGAGGATTTTTTGCTGTGGCCATTTCAATCATCTTTTCATAGCCAGGAATTTTTCGAAGTGCAGGCGTGTCAGTGACTCCAGCTCGAATTGCATTCACACTAATTTTTCTGGGTGCTAACTCAAGAGAAGTTTGGCGGATATGGGACTCTAAGGCCGCTTTCGCCGCAGACACCGCACCATAAGTGGGCCATACTTTCTCTCCACCTGCGCTTGTCATGGCATAAATCCTTCCCCCTTCTTCGAATAATTTTCGGCTCAAAAGATCCTGAGTCCAATAGACAAGAGAATGGGCCATTACATCCAAAGTCATCTCCATCTGAGATGAATTGATCCCCTCTCCTTGGTCAGCAAAAAAGGGTTTTAGGGTTCCGAAAGCCAAAGAATGAAAAAGTAAATATACTTTTTTTGAAGGACCTAGCTTTTGAGATAGACCATCCAGCACTTCAGTTCTTTTTTGAGGATCTGATGCATTTACATTAAAAAAAACAGCCTCTCTTCCACTTTCCTTTACGTGGGAAATCACTTTCTCCACATTTTCCATGGTTGCTTTTCGATCTAAATGGACCCCACAAATGTGCATCCCAGCCTTGGCCAAACTCTGGGCACAAGCCGCTCCAAATCCACTTGACGCTCCTAAGATGAGAGCCCATTTTCCTTCTAACTCTTTAAAATAATAGGTCATTCTTCACTCCTCGTTTGGAGAATTTTCCAACGTATGTGCTGATGCTACTGATCTCGTCAAAGATAGCAAGGGGGGAAGGAAAGCGAAAGTGTGATAAGGTGGCGATCGATGAAAATCGATGGAAATGGTGTTGTAATTATTACAGGAGGGTCAAGGGGGATAGGAAGAGCGTGCGCTATTGAGTTTGCGCAAAAAGGAGCAAAAGTGGTTTTGGGAGCGCGTGATACTCTTCGGATGGACCAAGTAAGCAAGGAGATCAAGAAGTTGGGAGGGGAAGCAATTTCGGTTCCTTGCGATGTCTCTCATGAGTCAGATTGTCAAAAACTTATTTCTGAAACCGTCCGTTACTTTGGAAAAATTGATGTTTTGGTCAACAATGCTGGGTTTGGGCACTATGCCTCGATTGAAAATTTGGAAAATCAGGCGCTGGATCAAATTTTCCGAACCAACTTATGGGGTGCCATTTGGTGCGCCAAAGCAGCTTTGCCATACATGAAAAAGCAAAAAAGTGGTCATATCGTCAATGTCTCAACGATCATTTCTAAGCGTTCTATGCCCTATATGACAGCTTATTGCATGACCAAGTTTGCCATGAATGCTTTTGATGAAGGGCTTCGTTTGGAAGTGCGGCCTTATGGGATTGGGGTGAGTTTGGTTTGTCCCGGACTTACCAATACAGAGTTTCAAATGAATGCGGGCAAAAGTGGTGTTGCTCGGCCTCTCTTGAGTAAAGGAGGGATGTCTGCAGAGAAGGTGGGAAGAGTCATTCTACGGGCTGTTGAGAGAAATAAAAGGCGAGTAGCTCTGACATTGTCAGGAAAGTTTTTGTTGGCTGTCCAAAGGATCTCTCCCGCTTTTGTGGATGAAATCCTTTACTTTTATTTTTCCAAGTTTAGGACAACTTAATATGCAGTTTTTGGTGATGGGCTATGACGGAACCGACGATAAAGCTTGGGAGAGAAGAAAAAATGCGCGGGAGGAACACCTAAAACTTGGAAATCAAATGAAAGCGAATGGGGAGTTATTGTTTGCAGGGGCGATATTAAATGAAAATGAACAGATGGCGGGATCAATTATGGTTTGTGAATTTCTCTCAGAAAAAGAACTTCATCAGTGGCTTGAGATAGAACCTTATGTGGTGGAAGGGGTTTGGAAAAAATGGGAGATCAAGCGTTTTCGAGTGGGACCAGCTTTTAGAAAATGAGAATCGTGGAGACCGAGAAAATCGATAGCCTAAAACGAAGGTAATGGATTTACACCAAGTGGCAGGAAGCACGGCAGTCCCATCTTCGGTGTTTAGCTAAAAATGTATTAATATTGATGAGTTAACAAAACGCACTTTGAGAACAGTTATTGCGTGTCAACTAGATGATGCGACACCGGTCTTTTCTCTCTTTACTTTTACTTAATATTGGTTTTGTCCAAATTGCGTTTTCCCAAGAAGAAGCGAACAGAGGGCTCGAACCTTTCGCCATGGCTGGCCAATTAAGTTTCCCTGACCGTGACGAAGTTACAATTGGTGAAACCGATATAAACTATATTTTTCGACATGTAACTGGGGAGCTTAAGGAGCCGATAGTACTGAATAAATATTATGAAGATATAAAAACGCTTTATGAGCAAACTGTCGACACACTTGAGTACGCTAGAAAAAACGATTTCATGATCGACCTTTCCTCAAAGGGACAGCCTGTTCAAATTCCTGTGATTCGTACCCAGACGGGCAATGTTAAATTTAGGATAAGTGAGAATATAAGAACTAAGAGAGAAGAGGGTCCTTCCAAGGTCAATTTTTTTGTAGAAGATGGGATTAACTGGCAACCCACGACCGGGATTCAAGTCAGATTGAAGCAAGAAAACCAGGAAAGTGTTGTGCTCGGATACATCTGTAACGGATGCTCAAAGGCCAATATGGATAAAGTGTTTACGACTTACCAAAAATTGATCAAAGAAGCGTTATCCGCAGGCAAGAACATGGTTGAACTGAATTTTGGGAGACCTGTTTTGAGAGAGGTTGAAATCAAAGATATTGGAAAAGTATTGGTAACCAACCTCGTTTTTGATTTTGAAGACGTATTTTATGATCCGTATTTCATTGCGATCATACCGAATATATTCGCAGAATGGGGAGATATTCCTAGAGCATTTTCGTTTTATGAAGTCGATCAGTCAATGGGAGATGAACCATTTTGTAATAGTGAAAGACTTGGATCTTTGGTGAAAAAAAAGTTTATTGGTGTGATTCAAGGAATGACAAGAGATAATAAGATTCGAGAGATTCAAGTGAGAGAGCTTGAACGCACCTTTCGCCGAGTACTGAGCAAGGCGAAAGAGCTCCGAAGAAAAGTCAGGGTGACGACTTATAAGCCTGCCATCTATCAGCGTACCACCATCTTTCCTCAGACATTTTTAACAATCTCCGATCAATCAATCGATGAAAACTAGGAAAGAAAAAGTTTGTTTGCGAGTTCCTCTTGCGATTTGCCTTGTATGGGCGATCATATTGAATTTCACAACAACCTTTGCTGAATCGCTTACTCAAACCCGATCAAATTTTCAAAGCCAAGAAATATCTCAAATTCCGGATGTAAATATCGTTCTTTCGGAGGCTAAGTCAGAGGAACAGAGACAGTTATTATTTCAAAAAATCAGTTGGGCTTATCATATCTGGACACAAAATAAATATATCGGCCTACCAGAGGATAGGGTGAATTGGACTCCACAAGAGCGATACACTTACTGGATCATTACCAATGCGATGTTTGATTTTGAGTTGGACGTTCCTAAGTCAAAAGACCAAAGTTCGCCTAAAGGAGCTATTAAAAGACTTAAGGAATTAAATGGATATTGCGATCCGTCCAAAGAGGATCAAATGTGCCCTTTTGAATTTGGGTTTGATCCAGAACCAAAGATACAGCAAATCATTAAAACGATCTTTTCTGTATTGGACGGTCAAAATTCTAAACCCATCCACTCTACTCTGAAGACTCCTTTGCGAGAAAATCAGGCTCATGCATTATTGGTAACTCATGCAGGATTATTATGGGACGTATTTGGTTTTACAAAACCAGGCCTTGATGATGCCATTTCTCAATTTCAGAGCCACCATCCCCAAGGAAGAATTTACTTTCTAGTATGGGATTACGACCATCTTGCGGAAGGAGCTTGGTTCAGTTCCAACCGCCATCCACATTATCGCATTTTATCAAGTGATGGCACACACTCCATTGCTTTTGAGAGTAGTCAAATCACTTTGACGGGTGGCAATTTCTCCGAATGTCTTGAAAGAACTTGGCGAGACATTTTAGAACATCATCAATCGTCAAAGAATCTGGAACTTATTCTTCCAATGCGGGCGATTTATGACGGAGCCATTTTTACGTTGAACGAGATTTATAGCAACATAGGGGAAAAGGCCTTTTTTCATCACTACTTGCGGTATATCAGTGAGGCCCTAACTGCATTGAGAAAGCCTTATAAGGCGGACATCATGATGAATAGCAAAAAAGTATTTCATTTTAATCCGCCTTCAGAAAGGTTTGCTGTGTTTCATTTTGTAAGTAATTGAATTTTAATTGCCTTATCGACTGATCTCAACTCTTTTCACCCCTTGATTCAATCTTTGCCTCCTCGAAAGAGAGTAGGTACTTTTACATGCGCAAAGCACGATGAAAACGAGGCGGACAAAAATTATTGCGACTCTTGGGCCCAAAACTTTGGAGCCTCAAATGATTAAACGTTTAATTCGTGCGGGTGTAGATGTATTAAGACTCAATTTTTCCCATGGTACCCCCCAAGAGCATCTGGGGCTGATTCGAAGAGTACGGAAGCTCTCATTAGACTTCCCACATCCCATTGGGATTTTAGCTGATCTCCCTGGTCCAAAATTAAGGACAGGTGACCTTGTGGATGGAAAACCTGTATTCTTGGACCAAAATCGAAAGTGCACCCTCACCACTCGTTCGGTTTTAGGTACCAGTGAGCTTATTCCAGTTACTTTTAAAGGACTTCCGGAGCTCGTAAAAAGAGGAGATCGGATCTTGTTGGCCGATGGACTTTTGGAGTTAAGGGTCATAAGTTCCACCGGAAACGACATTCTGTGCAAAGTTTCAGTAGGAGGAGAATTAAGAGAACACCAAGGGATCAACATTCCAGGTCGCCATATTCCAATCCCAGCAATTACCTCTAAAGATCGAGAAATCATTCACCTTCTGGCAAAGACGCACGTGGACTTTGTTGCGCTTTCTTTTGTTCAAAGACCGAACGATATTGAGGAGGCTCTCAGTATCATGAAAAGAGCAGGAAAAATTTTGCCTATTATTGCTAAAATTGAAAAGCCAGAAGCCTTAAAGCACATTGAATCCATCTTAAAAATCGTCGATGGAATTATGGTCGCCAGAGGCGATCTTGGAGTAGAACTCCCAACAGCTAAAATTCCTGTGGTTCAGAAAGAACTGATTCATCTTGCTTCAAAAAAATCAGTTCCCGTGATCACAGCGACACAGATGTTGGATTCAATGATTCACAATCCAAGGCCCACGCGCGCTGAGACCACTGACGTCGCAAATGCCATTTGGGACGGAACAGATGCAGTGATGTTATCTGGAGAAACAGCAAAGGGAAATTACCCGATAGAAGCCGTTAAAACAATGGGGGAGATTATTGACAACGCGGAAGCAAATCCGAATTTTCAATGGACCCCCCAACCATGTTTGGCTTCAGAAGATTCTAAAGCTGTGCTTAAAGCTGCAAGCGGTGTTTGCCAACCAAGGATTCATAAGGCCATTGTGACTTACACAGAGACTGGAGCAACGGCGATTTCTCTTTCTAAATTGAGACCTTCAGTTCCAATCTTCGCTTTAACCCCAAGTGAGACAACTTATCGGAAGTTAAGTTTAATTTGGGGTGTTCGTGCTTTTATAAGCCCGCGAGGTCGCACTGTGGATGACATGATCCGCATTGGCGACCAAGTCTTGGTAGAAAAAGCAGGACTCAAGCGAGAAGACCGTGTCATTGTGGTTGCGGGTACGCGGTTAGCTAGTGGAGCCACAAATTTATTAAAAATCCATCCTGTCGGTGAGACCTTAACTGGTGATACTAGAAGAAGACGAGGCCAGAAAGCAGAGAAGAGGAATAACTGAGGTACAACTTTCAATGTATGATAAAGGCGAACCCGATAGAAACGCAACGAAAAGTCATCATACAGCTCACTCTTCCGTAAATGTCGTCATGGCGCGGAGAGGAAACGTAAGCCAAGTTCTTTGGTTAGCACTGATTACAAATATCCTTGTTGCGGCCGCAAAAACTGTTTATGGCCTATTGACTGGAACACTTTCCATGATTGCTGATGGAATCCATTCCTTTACGGACGCTGGTTCGAGTGTGATGGGGCTAATTTCAATTCAGTACGCTCTCCAACCCTCTGACGACGATCATCACTATGGGCATTACAAATTTGAGACCTTGGCTGCCTTAGGGATTGGAGGATTGATTGCCCTTACAAGTTGGGAGGTTTTTAAAAAAGCGATTGGCCGCTTGCTTTATCCCACTTCTAGTGCATTCCATTTCTCAGGCCTTTGGATCATGCTTGCTTCCATGGCTATTAATTTGGGATTGTCATGGTATGAAAGAAAGAAAGGTCGGCAGTATAAGAGTTCGATCTTAGAAGCAGATGCCTATCACACTGCGAGTGATTTTTGGGTTTCTCTTTCTGTGCTGATTTCTTTGTTCGCCACCAAATGGAATGTACGGTGGATCGACCCAGCCGTTTCCCTATTGATTGCCATCTATTTTGCTTACGTAGCTTTTAAGCTTGTGAAGGAAACCGTTCTTGTTTTATCTGATGCGGCTTATATCGAAGTGAAAGAAATCGAAAAGCTTGTTCACAGTGTGACCGGAGTTATGGGGTGTCACAGAATTCGGACGCGAGGAAGGGCGGGCCAAGCCTTTGTGGATTTACATATCCAGGTAGACCCATCGATTGATGTCGCAACTTCTCATGCCATTGTTCACAATATTGAAAAGAAGATTAAGGAAAGTATTGAAGGAGTTAGAGATGTTTTAATCCACACCGAGCCCTATCCGGACGATGATTAAGGGGACACGTACCTTTTTCCAGGGCATATCGTCGTTAAAGGATAAATCTTTGGAAAAAGGTACGTGTCCCCTAAAACAAAAAGCCTCCCTTTGGAATATTCGATTGGGTTTCATGCTCTCGATAGTGTCTCTGAAATTGCGCAAAATCTTTGATTTTAAGATATTGTAAAGGAAGAATCTTAGATAAATAGTCAAAATACTTTTCTGCAATGATAGGTTTTCCATTCTCTGTCAGCAGCTCTCCACGGATGTCGAAAGGTTGATAAGTATACTCTTCGAGTCCTCGACGACGGAAAAATTTTGGATGTGGGACATGTAGCAATTTCTCATGGGAAATCCCACGGAGAGGGTCTCCATAAGCTTTCACTTCACGAACAATTTTCCTCGCCTCATCCCGATCTTGAGTCTCTAGTTTTTTACATACCAAAGCCACGTTTACATCCTCAAAAATCCCTTTTACTTCATCAATGTATTCGGCTTGGGCTTGAGCATTGGTTTTATCCTTAAAGCTAAAATGGACAGCCGTGTAACCTCCTGTTTCATTGCCAAACATTTCTAAGCCGCGTGGAAACCATTGATTGATCGCTTTTTGAACATCTTCCAGTGAATAATCCTTTTCTCCCACCACAATTTCTTTGACGATATTTCGCCCAGTTGCCATATGAAAACCTTCTTCTGACAACATGGGGCGCATACTTTGAGCCATGGGGGCGTAGCTAAAAATTCTCTGCATTTCTAGTTGGTACTTTCCAACCAGATCTATGACAGTGGCAAACATGGCATTGTCTAAGAAATTTAAGAATTCAATGTTAAAAGCGTCGAGCACGTGACTACCTGTCTCCATAGCTAAAAGCTCTTCGATGGTCTCCTTGGCAAAATCGCTATGCCCAGGTTTGTTCCACGTCTCGTCGTGATCCAGTACCCAAAACATCTGATAAGCATGGCGAAGCTCTTCTGCCATAATTCGTAAGATCGCATATTTGGCTTCATTCGAGACTGGAGCATCTAAAGTTAATCGATGTTGTTGGATGGAGCCTAGCTCTGTTGAACATTGAGCCCGAATGATATCTCGAACAGAGTAAAACATGTTTCCCACCATATCCCCTGCGTTCGTGATTTTAGGTTGTCCAGCGAATTCGCCATGTTCAATAGTAGCAGTGTTGAGTTTTCCAATTTTAGCTACCAATTGAAAGGGAGTTTGGGTTCCGAAGAATTGACTCCAATTTTTTGTCAAGAGATCTAATTCGGGAAAATTTTTCTTTTGCCAATCCTCAATAGCGTGATGATATTTTTCACGAATCAAAGCTGTTTCAAATGCCGCCATTAAATCTCCCTGACTTAAAAAAGGACACGAAACTCACATGCCGTTATGAAGTCGATGATATCTCGCGATGGCCTTCGAAAAGGAGCTAACAAATGAAAGCCTAATGAGATTTCATGATCTTGATATCTTATTCCTGGGCCAGCGAACAGTTGTGTCATGTTTTGATCATAGGTGAGTGTAGAAAAGCCTCCAAATTCGATGGTTCCCCAAATATTTTGGACAATCGACATGGCAGCAGCCCCATCATAAAATAAGATATTCTCAAAGCGATCAATTCCAGCAGTGCGTTCCGTAAAAAGCTCTAGATCAGTGCCCAAGTCGATCGATAACACAAGGCGGTCTCTCACGTAGCTCAGGACAACATAAGGAGACACTGCAAATTGATCATCAACAAATTGAACAAACTGTCTTGTTGATACACCAAGGGTTGCACGTGTCTGAGCAGTTGGCAGGCTTAAGTTTACTCCTAGTCCAAAACTTAAGCGATCCAAAGGAATCACATATTCTGTTCCCATCTGGATATTTCCAATGCCATAGTCGTCGTTTCCGTTGGATAACGTTCCTGCCAAAGGTAACCCAATTGAGATTCCAAGGTCAGGCGTAACGGCATAATTTACACCAAAATAATTGGTGATAGGAGTTCCTCGACCTCCTGTTAGCCCAGGCGAATCCAGTAGGCCAACTCCCATTTGAGCTTTGAATGAAGTCTCGATGGTGGTTTCTGGGACCCATAGAAATTGGGCCGTTGTACCACCTTCTTCAGCAAAAACTTTAAGATTGATAGCTAAAAGAAATCCCAAAAGAAATAGCCAGTACCTCATATAGATCCTCCTATATCTCCATAAGACTTTTCTAACTCTGCCGTCAAATAAGTAAAAGCTTCCTCTGGAGTATCGCAAAAGTGAAAAAGTTCAAGGTCCTCAGGCGAAAGAGTTCCCCATTTCACCATCTCATTGAAATTTATCACTTTATTCCAATACTCACTTCCATAGACCACGATAGGGATCTTTTTTTTCATCTTTCTCGTTTGAATGAGGGTCAACATCTCCATCAGTTCATCCAGTGTTCCAAAACCGCCCGGGAAAATGACCAAGGCCTTAGCCATGTAAGCAAACCAATATTTACGAATAAAAAAATAGTGAAATTCAAAATTGAGTTCTCGCGAAATATAGGGGTTGGCTTTCTGTTCAAAAGGGATGGAGATGTTGAATCCTATGGAAAGTCCTTGCGCAGCATGGGCTCCTCGATTGGCAGCCTCCATAATGCCAGGTCCACCACCAGAACACACGATAAAGCGACGCTTGCCCTTTCCAAGCTTTTTTGACCACGCGGTGAGCTGCCGAGAAAGTTCTACTGCATCGTCGTAATATCGGGACATTTCGAGCTTTCGTGTTTCCTCCTCCAATTCTTGTCGACTATGCAAATCTCCAGATTTAGCCTTTTCTTTTGCTTTTTCAAAAAACTGTTTTGTAACATCGCCTGGCAGGAGTCTTGCAGAACCAAAAAAAACCACGGTGTCTGTAATGCGATATCTTCGAAACCTGACCTGAGGTTCAAGAAATTCAGCCAAGATACGGATTAATCTCGCATCAGGGCTATCCATAAAATCAGTATTTTTATATGCCTTTAAAGGCCCATCCTGGGAATGAAGGTATTGAATCGTTTCCAGTTTTTCGTTATGTTTCTTACTCATTCGATCCTTTTTGCAAATTCAGTTTATTAAAAAAGAATTATATCGGGCTTGTTGTTAAAGGCGAGCTCTCTTCTTGAAAAACATTTGCAATTGTCGTAGAGCTTCTAATGATAAATATGGTTGAGATACTGATTGCGAATTTTAGAGAATTGCTCAGAAAATTACCATGACAAATGAAATCGAAAAAGACTTGTTTGGTGACCTTCAGAAGAAAGGGATTTTTTTTGAGAATCCATCATGGGAAAGCTTGAGAAATTGGCTTTCGTCACATGATTGGAAGATCAATGTGCTTTCAGATTATCCTCGCGGAGAGATTAAATTCACCGTAAGAAAAGGCTTTGAAAGAATTGAAGTGTCTGGTCAATCAGACCTTGAAGTCATGGCAAGAGCAATTCTTGAAATCATACACAGGGATTCTATTGAAAAAGAGGAGAGAGGTTAGAATGAAAAAGATCGTTCCAGGAATCTCAACATGGTCAATTTTTAACACAGAGAAACAGCTCAACTTTAACGGCTGGTACATTGAACATCAAGGAGAAGCTGTTGTTATTGATCCTCCTACTCCAGGCCAAGCTGTTCTGGATGAAATAGAAAAAAGAGGCCGGCCAAAGGCAATTCTTTTAACCAACAAACACCACACAAGAGCGAGCGAGGTTTTTCGTCGACAATTCGGTTGCCACATATGGATTCACGAAGCAGAAAAGAAGTTGATGGAAATTCCTATTGATCGAACCTTTAAACACACGGATTTGTTCCCTTGTGGATTAAAAGCGATCACACTCAAAAATCATAAAACCGAAGGAGAAACCGCTTTTCTTTTTAATGGTGAAGTGCCAGCTCTGATCGTAGGGGATGCTGTGATTGGAAGGCCAGCAGGTAATCTTTCCATGCTACCCAAAGAAAAATTTAGAGACGCTAATCAAGCTAAGGAAGCTTTGAAGATTTTATTGGAGTTTAAATTTGAGGCACTTTTGCTTGGTGACGGCGAGTCTTTCCCCTCAAGGGGCTACGAAATGTTACAACAATTTTTATCTAAATAATCTTTCCTTCTATAGAAAAATAGGAAAGCGGTTTGTCAAAACACTGGTCATTTTTCATGTCATATATAACGCAAGTAGAAAGAGGCCGCGCATAGATATGAAGGGAAATAGCTCGTTCGTTAAAAGATGAGTCATTTGAAAGTGCATGTATTGTATCTCGTTCATCAATGACACTGAGGCTACCGGTAGGGGCCAAGGGGATTTTTGATGATTCTTGCAAATGAACGTTACGATTCACTCGGTCGCATCCCAGCCATTTGTAGTTAGTGAAAGAGAGCTGACCTGACAAAACATGAACCCAACAACTCTGTCCATTGTGGTTATGGATTGGAGTCGCTCTACCAGTATCCCAGCATAAAACCATCACTTCAAAACGTTCATTTGTGAAAACCAAATTGCGTGTATATCTTCCTTGAGAGAAAAAAGTATAGGGAGATAAAGATTCCAATTCCACTGGATGGCGTTTCAAAAAATCAGCCACATGGTCACTTGTAAATTCTGACTCAGGAATTTCTTTTAGGAGACCCAAGAAATCTTGGACTGAAATAGAATGATACTCACGATTTCGAAATGGGCTATTACGTTTATGAGGAATGATGAGCCCACTCGATTCAACTATCTTATCGCATGGGTGGTCACAATATTTTGTAGGATTGTCTCTCCCAGTTGAGCTCATAAGAACACACCTTACTCCTCTTTTTTGGCTCTCTCAATCCCTGAATCGGCTTGACCTAACAAGGGCTCTCTTACTCCTAGAGGGCAAAAACGAGCCAAAAAAACCAGTCCTGGAATGCCTCCAATGATCGTTAGCCAGAAGAAAGCTGTCCATCCAACGGATTTTACGAGAAACCCACTTAAAGGACCGGCAAATACTCTGACCAAGCTAAATAAGCCCGTAAGAAGTGCAAATTGAGTGGCTGAGAATCGCTTTTGGGTTAATCTAAAAAGCAAGACGGAAAAAGCTCCTGTTCCTAGGCCTTGAGTAAAACTCTCAAACCCCAACGCGCTGTACATGAAAAGACGGTTTATGGGAATGGCGGCCAAAAATACATACCCGATATTTGAAAAGACTTGCAAAAACCCACAGAGCCATAACGAATGCCCAAGACCAGTCAAAGTGGTCAAGATTCCACCCAAAAAAGTACCAGTTAACGTGGCGACTAGGCCTATCGTAGAAAGCGCTACACCCCGATCTACGCTTGAGTATCCCATGTCAACCAAGAATGGACGCAACAGAGCCTGCCCGAGGTTATCTGACAATTTGTACAGAATAACGAAAATCAATATCTCCATAGCTTGTGATCTGGAGAAAAGTTCAATCAGAGGTTGAAACACAGCTTCTTTCAATGTCTGCGGCGGGACGATTTTTTCTTGAGGCTCTGGAGATTTCCAAGTCAGAAACAGCAATGGAAGAAAGGTAAGGGCTAAAAGGCAATTGACCAAAGCCCAAGAGTATTTCCCGGCAATGGTAATGCTTAAGCCTCCAGCGACAAACATAGCCGCTCGATAAATTGCGGAACGCGCTCCTACAGCGATCCCCTGCTCATCAAAGGTTAAGACTTCAACAGCGTAGGCATCTAAGGCGATATCTTGAGATGCTGCGAAAAAAGCAATGCAGAAGGCAATAGCTCCCACAACCCAGGGAGTGTCAGGATGACTTCCTACGCCGGCAAGAAGCAAAGTAAAAAATGCCAGAGCGAGTTGAGTAATAGCAATCCATCCCCGTCGTCTTCCCCAAAATGGCGGAACATAACGATCCATGAGTGGAGACCAAAAAACTTTGAGGGTCCATGGAGCCTGAGTTAGGGAAAGAATCCCAATGATACGTATGTCAACACCTATACTTCTCATCCAGTCCGGGATGGCGATCCAAACTAAACCCAAGGGTAGCCCAGAGCTAAAAGACAAAAGTGAAACTGAAACGATACTTGAAGAGCGCAAGGTTAGGAGAAAATCCTGTAAAGGGCTAGACGGTTTTAGAGGGTTAGAAGTTTTAGAGTTCACAATAAGATGGTAGTTATTATTTCAGTTTAAGGAATTTCTGGGTGACTGTTAACTATTTGAAAGGGTTTTGCTTACAACAAAATCTTTGGCCTTGTTTCAAAAACTCCCTCTGGTTGGATTGTTAGAACCAGCTTCAACCCTTTCGACTTCTAATTTTTTCAATAAATGCCGAGCATATTTTTTGGGTTCAATATCGGCATATTGTGTCAATTGAACCAAGAGATTACGAACCTCTTCTTTGAAAAATCCATTTTGAACTAGAGCCATTAACCCATCTAGCAAGATTGGTTCGAAATTTCGAGCTGCATGGACTCCAGTTTTTAAAATCCAGTAGATTTTTTCAAGACGATTGACATCAGTACCATTAGTTTGAGGGGGTAAGTGCGCGATGCCAGCCGCGCCGACATTTCGCAGGAAATACTCCTCAGAATCAATGAGTTCCTGATAAATCTGATTCAGTGTTGTAATTTCTCCAGAGGAAGAGAATGGGATCATAACCCTGGTCATTTTGGATAGCCTACTTCGATAGTCTGCTTTTGGATCTTGGTTCGTTGAGATCAAGGGTAACCATTCATCCTTTTTCCGTTCCAAAAACTTTGTGGCTTGAATTGGATTTACCCTTATAAATTCTTGCCAAGGCAAATACGAAGGTTCCTTTTGTTCTAAATCTAAATTGACAGTTCTTGACATCAATTCAGGTCGATTGGCACTGAATAGTGCTGAAGCGATTTGAAGGTGAATAGGTCGAGGAGGCATATCGGTAGGGCCATAAAGATCCCACACCCATACGTTGTAATAATTCATAATTTCACCCTCACATGGATATTGATAGGGACCGTAAAAGGTTTTGCTTTCTAGCATGCGTAAAAGAAGGCCTTGCAATGTTTTTAAAGTTTCTGTTTTGAGGACCCCCTCATTCATTTTGGGTAAAAGATGAGCAAGCTCAGCAGCTGCTGACCATCTGAGTTGGCAATAGGAAGATGAATCCTGAAAGGGAGCTGGGTGATTCTTTTCATCGGTCCAGCCGATCAAGAGGTTTTGTAGCTGAATAACAGCTTCTGATTCATCGGTTGCCACAGGAATGTTTTTAACTCTCAAATTAGTCTGGAGAGTCTGACCAGAATCTGCTTTTGCGAGCTCAATGAGCATATATTGTGCCACAGGATCACTGGCTCTAGCCGAGTATAGAACAAACAAAGGGGTGATGTAATAAGCTTCTCGTTTGATGAGTTCTCTAATGTAGTTTTTCACTTTTGAAGTGGAAAATCTTGTGCCTTTACTTTTTCCTTTCAGCACAAGATCAGCCTTACGTGAAAAGGTTTGTATAATGATTTGATGTAAAGCAACTTGAGCTTCTCTCTTCCGTTCATAATTAGTGACCGTTGCCGTCTTAAATCCAGCAATCCACTGATCAATGGTTTGGGGTTTTCG
>Ga0247727_10011185_pt1 | contig 15717 bp, 11 predicted proteins | sample WisWelCaveWW1625_FD_202498 | JGI IMG/M metagenome (GOLD analysis project Ga0247727, IMG submission 202498) | Biofilm microbial communities from Wishing Well Cave, Virginia, United States - WW16-25 | ecosystem: Environmental > Aquatic > Deep subsurface > Groundwater > Cave microbial mat | place...
GCTCATCACTCGAGGCGTTCGCAGCCGATTGCTGCGCCTTTTGCAAATCATCGCGGGCGCGTTCGGCGCGGCGTTGCAAATCCTGCTGGCGCTCGCGCCAACGCGATTTTTGTTCCGCGCCGGAAGCGTTGCCCTGTCGCTCCACATCATCGCTCAATTGCGACTGCGCCTCGGCAAGACGCTGCAACTCATCGCGAAGCTCCGTCATGTTTTCCCGCAATGAATTGGAGCGCTGTTGCTGCAACTGCTCTTCCAAACGGCGCAGACGGTCGAGCGCGCGATTGCCCTCGGCGCCGGCGTTCGCCAGATTTTCGCGCCGCAAATTATCCGTCGTGCGTTTCATATCATCCGCAGCCTGCCGCAAAGTTTCTTCCAGTTGTTGCGTTGACTGCTGATTCGCGCCGGAAGATTGCCCGAGCTGTTGCATTTGCCGCGCAAGATTTTGCGCCTCGCGATTCAGCTCATCCTGCTGCCGCCGCAAACGCTCGATCTGCCGCTTCTTCTCCTCCGCAGATTGATTGTCGCGCTGCAACATGCGATTCAATTCATTCAACCGTTCCTGCCGCTGCGCCAACTCTTTCACTTTCTGCTGCGCCTCGTTGAGCTGTGCCTGCTGCTGTTGTTGCTGCTGATTTTGCAGCGTCTCGTATTTTGATTGAATCTTGTTCATCTCGTCTTGAAACAGACGCGACAATTCTTCGCTGCTTTGCAATTGGCCGAAGCTCGAACCCGCGCTGTTGTTCATCGCCAGCTCGTGCCGCCGCATTTCGGCGTCCGCCTTCAGCAAAAATTGATACGCGCGACGCTCGGGATCCAGCGCTTCCGCGAGCTTGGCCTCGTCCAACAGCGGCACCGCGGCCTTCATCATTTCAACCGCCTGCTCAAGATACTCGACAATTTTTCCTTCACCGCCGTCGCCGAAACCGCCGCGCATTTTCGCCGCTTCAATCATGCGCGTCACCGATTCCTGCAAACTCGCCTGCGTTTCCGCCAGCGCCTTGCCGCCTTTTCTCAATTCTTCATCCGACATTTTTTGCCGCGCGCGTTCGAGCTTCCACGTGGCGGTGATGATTTCTTTCTGCGACACTGCGAGTCCGGGCGAGCCTTCACCGCCGCCGCCCTGACTGAGGGCGCGATAAAATTCTTCATCAAACGGGCGCACTTCGAGAAAATAAAGATCGGTCTCGGCTTTTTGTTTGGCGTCACCGGCTTCATAATAATAGGAAATAAAATCTCCCGGCTGCACTTTGAGATCTTCCAGAAAAAACAGCGTAGCGGCGTGATAATTCATCCGGCTATTCGGATCATTACGCTGCGGATTGATCGTCGCCAGCAAATCTCGGCGCACTGCCGCTTGATCGTTGATGGTGTAAATCAAATCAAACTTTTTCAAGCCATAATCGTCGCTCACGTGCGCGGCCATCGGCACTTCTTCGAGCATCGTCGGACGCGCGTCGCGACCGGGGCGCTCCAGCGTAATCTGCGGCGCTTCATCCGGCATGACGTGTACAAAATATTCGACCGACGTGTTGCTCATGCCGTCCGTATTGGCGAGGCGAACGACGTAGTAACCTTCTGTTTCCACCGCAAACGCCACGCGCGCCAACGTGTCGGCGACGATCTGCATCGGCTTCGCGAGGTTTTCCGCAAACTGCCATTCCGCTTTGGCCAGACGCTGCGAAGCCAGAATTTCAAGATCGACGCGCGTTCCCGCCGGCGCATAAACATCGCCGTTGCCGATTTCGCGTCGCGAGGGCAACCCGACTTCCGCAGGGAAATGATACGTGATCCGCACGTCTTTTACTTCCGGCGCTTCCAGCGGAATGATCGTGTAAATCGCGGAGAACTCTTCGCCGACGCGCACGTAATATTTTACGGTGTCGCGCACGTCGAAGCAGCGATACAAAAATTTTCCAAGCTGCGTCGTCGTCTCCATTTCACTTGCAGACCAAGCCGCTTCCTGTTCGCGATTGACGGCCTGCTTGCCAACGGCAATATAAATGGAAGCTTTCACCGCCGTTTCATCCGGCGTTTGCGCGATGATCTCCACGGTTTCGCCGCGACGCACGCGCGCATCGCCGGGCGAAACTTGCAGGCCGAGCAAAACTTTCGGCGCATTTTTGACGCCGGTATAAAATTGATTCAGCCGTTGCCGCAGCGCGCCGCTCCAGCCGAAAAATGCAATGAGCGCCAGCACCGCCGCCACCGCTGCGAGCGTGCGCCACAATCGCGCAAACCGGATTTGCAACTGCTGCGGAAAATCAATCTTCGTGGTGTGATTGATGGCGTCCTGCAAAAGCCGCTGCAACAGCGCGTTGGCATTTGCCGGTTGTTCGTCGCCCGTTTTTTTGAATACCGGCGCATTCCGTCCGAACTCCACCGCCGTCGCGAGACGGTCTTCCAAATCGGGATTCTGCTCTTCGATGTGCCGCGCGATCTGCGTTAAATTAGGCCGATGGCGCAGCGGCAGAATTAAATACTGCACCGTCAACGCGAGCCAACCGAGTGCGCCCGCGCCGAGCAGAATCCACCACAAAGTTGGAAAAGCGCTCAACGCCGGAGTTGCGAGAAAAACGAGCACGAATAAAAACAGCAATCCGAGCAATGAAATTGCCAGCCCGCGCTGCATGCGGCTGCGCCGCCACGCCTGCAAGCCCAACGTTAATTCGTTTTCGAGATTTTTGTAAAGGAGATTCATTTTTATGTTCACTCATTTTTGCAGAGAACATGGCAAACGTGATCTTAAAAGCTAATGACAGAAAAATGTAGGACAGAAAAATTTTTAATAGTTTTGCCCCAAATCGTTTTGCCTCTTTAAACAGTTAACGCTTCACCGCGGCGTTTTGTTCGCCAACCAAACTTCGCCCAGCAACAAAATCAGCAGCGCCCACAGGCCGAAGCGCCAGAGTTTTTGTTGCTTTTCGGCGTCGCGCTCCGCCGCTTCCGAGGCGCCAAAAATTCCGGCGACGCTGTTTTGCGCCAGCGTTTGCTCGTCCGGGCGAATGAGGCGCGCGGTAAAATTCTCCGCGGGCAAACTCGCCGGATCGGATTCGTGCGCATCGAAATTCACCGCATGCCAGAAAACGCGATTATTATGCTGCACGCGATAAAAACCGGCTTGCGGCGTTTCTTTTAAAATCGGCGTCGGCAATTTTTCCAACGTCTGCTGCGAGCCGTCCGGCAAAGTTACGGCGACGCTTTGTCCGGCTTTAATGGTTTCATCAAAAAAAAGCGTTTGCCCAACCAGCGTGGTCGATTGCGGCGGTTCCGGGCGGCAAACGTAATTCAGCCATTGATACAGCAGCGGCACAAAAATACCGCGCACCGGCAGGTTGCCGCCGGCCACGTCCAAGCTCGACGTCCACAACAAAACTTTGCCTTTGCCGGCGCCGCGCTCGAGCAACGCCGCCGCCCCGTCTTCAAATCCCGCCAAACGATTGGCCGCCGGATTCGCTTCGACGCGATAGTATTGCGAAGCCTGCACCGTCGTGGGATCGCCGTTCGACGGATCGACAAACACTTTGAAAATCGGATGGCCAAAATCAATTTCGGTTAGCGCCGCGCCGCGCCTTTTTTCGGCAGGGTTTGCACGAACCGCTGCCGTGATTTGGCCGGGCAAAATTTCGGCGAGAAACCGATTGTACATTTCAATTTGCAGCGTCGTCGCCAGCGTGAAAATCAGGCCGCCGCCGGATTCGACATATTGCTGCAACGCCGTCGCTTCGCCGCGATTGAAACCGGCCACGCCGACGACCAGCACCGCGTCAAAATCTTCGAGGCGGTATTGATGCAACGCGCCGGGCGTCGCTTCAAAAAGTTGATACGGCGAGCCGGGCAGTCGCATCGCTTCGCGCACGAAATACGCGGCGTCCGCGTTGCCGCTCAGAACGAGCAGGCGCCGTTTTCTTTCCGCCTGCGCGACGAGATAAAAACGATTATCGCCGGGCAGATCATCGACCGGCGCTTTCACTTCAAAATAAAAATTTTGCTCACGCCCCGCCGCCTTCGTTGAAAATTGTATCGCTTGCTCGGATCGCGCCGCGAGCACAAGATTTTTCGTTGCGACCGCCGCGTTGTTATTCAGCAACTGCACGTCGAGGCGCTGATCCGCGTCGGAAAAATTTCGCACGCGACAGGCAAACGCCGAAGCTTCGTTTTCGGCAGGCGTGGATTTGGCGTTGGATGGTTTCACTATTTGCCCATCCAACACCGCAACGTTTTGCCACGCGGGTTTGATGGCAATGGGCACGCACTCCGCATTGCTGTTGAGCGCGAGCGTTCCCGCCGGAATGTTGCTCGCCTGTAAATCTGAAATCAGATAAATCGTGCGCCGTTGCAGCTTCGCACGGCTCAACAACTGATCGGCGAATAAAAGCGCCTCACGCAAATTGCCGGCGGTTTGTTTATGGTTTAATTTCGTCAATGCCGTTTCAGCTTTTTTCGGTTCGGCCTCTTCGGCGAGCAGTTCCATCATGTTGGCCGCGGCGATCAGCCAGACGCGGTCGCCGGAGGCCGCCTGCTGAATGATTTTTTGCGCTTCGTCGCGCGCGGCAGAAAAATGATCGACCGCCGACATGCTGGCGGAAACATCGACAATAATCGCCAACGCGCGCGGCTCGCCGCCAAACAACGCGGGCACTTTATCGCCCGCCAAATAAGGCCGCGCAAAAGCCAAGCCGAGCAGGAACAGCGCGAGAATGCGCATCAACAACAGCAGCAGATGCTTCAACTTTTGATAGCGCAGCAACCTGAGCGGCGTGAGATCGAGAAACCGCATCGCCGCGAAATGCACAATCTCCGGCTTGTTGCGGTGAATCAAATGAATCACCACCGGCAACAGCGCGGCACCTACTCCGAGCCACAAATAAGGCGTGGTTAAAAGACTAAACATGATTCCTGAAATGCCTTTGCCGGTTAGCCCGTTTGCCAGTTATCCAGTTTAACTGGCAAACGGGCTAACCGGCTAACCGTCCAACAAAAGTTACATCTTCCCGCTGCGCGCCGCGAGATACGCCTGCAGCGCGAAATCCAACGGTTGGTTCGTCTTGAGCAAAGTATAATCGACGTGATTCACGCCGCAGGTTTGTTTGAGCGCGTCGAGATGGTGGCGCAAGTTTTTTAAATAGCGCTCGCGCATGGCTTGCGGCAGCGCCATGATCGGCGCTTCGCCTTCGAGGCCGATGAAGCGCGTCATTTGATTAAAACTGAAATTCAGCTCGAAATCATCCATGATCTGAAACGCAATCACATCGTGGCCGCGAAAGCGCAGATGCTCCAGCGCGCGCGTGAGCGGCGCGATCTCGCCGAAAAAATCGGAAATGAGAATCACCATGCCCTTGCGGTGAAATCCTTCCGCCACCTGATGCAACGTTTCCGGCTGCTCTTTGAGATTGTTACCGGGGCGGAGCTTTTCGAGTTCCACTAAAATATGGTGCAAATGTCCGGCCCGCGCTTTCGCCGGAATGTGCATACGAATTTCCTGATCGTATGCGACGAAACCGACGGCATCGCGCTGCATAAAAATAAAATACGCCAGCGAGGCCGCGAGATACGTGGCGTAATCAAATTTGTTGAGCCGCGCGGCAGGCGTCTTTTTGCCCGAGGTGCCGGCCATGCTGCCGGAGAGGTCGAAAAGAATGTGGCAATGCAGATTGGTTTCTTCCTCGAACTCTTTCACATAATAGCGATCGGTGCGGCCATAAACTTTCCAATCAATATGGCGCGGATCGTCGCCGGGCGTGTACTGGCGATATTCGGCAAATTCCACGCTGAAACCTTTGAACGGGCTGCGATGCAAGCCGCTGAGAAAACCCTCGACCACCGTGCGCGCGCGCAGCTCCATGCTGGAGATTTTCGAGAGAATTTCGGGATCGATAAAACGGAGTTGGGTGTTCATGATTACGAGATAAAAGAAAAGCTTTTTCCCACGGATGAAAAGCGGCCAACGGATAAAACAAAAGTAATGTTCAATCAGACTCATATTGAAGGCAAAACTATTTGGGGCAAAACAATTGGTTCACATGACGCTTTTAATGGTTTTGCCCTAAATCGTTTTGCCTTTTTGGAAAACCATTGAATAGTTTATCCGTTGGTCGTTTTTCCATCCGTTGGGCCATTTTTTCATTTTTAAACTATATCACAATCCCGACTTCGGCGTCGGCACCTGCTCCAACAAGCGTCGAATGATCACTTCGGAATTGACCTTCTCGGATTCCGCATAAAAATTCGTCAACACACGATGGCGCAACACGGGCAGCGCGAGCGCTTGAATGTCTTTGATCGAAACATTGGCGCGGCCATGCAACAGCGCGCGCGCTTTGCCGCCGAGAATAAGATATTGCGAGGCGCGCAGGCCGGCGCCCCAGCTTATCCATTTTTTGACGAAATCCGCGGCGTCGGCATTGCCGGGGCGCGTGGCGCGCACGAGGCGAACCGCGTAGCGCGCGACTTCGTCGGCCACAAAAACTTTGCGCACTAGCGTTTGCATCGCCAGCACGTCGGCTCCGCTCACCACCCGCTGAATTTCCGGATTGAAGTTGCTCGTGGTGGCGTTCACCACTTGCACTTCTTGATCTTCCGGCAAGTAATCAACGACGACGTTAAACATGAAACGATCAAGCTGCGCTTCCGGCAACGGATACGTGCCTTCCAGCTCGATCGGGTTTTGCGTGGCGAGCACGAAAAACGGCTCGTCGAGTTTATAGGTTTGGCCGCCGGCGGTGACGCGATGTTCCTGCATGGCCTCGAGCAGCGCGGCCTGCGTTTTCGGCGGGGTGCGGTTGATTTCATCGGCGAGAATGATGTTCGCGAACAACGGGCCTTTGATGAATTTCATCACGCGCCGGCCCGTGGTGCGATCTTCTTCAATCACGTCGATGCCGGTGATGTCCGCCGGCATGAGATCGGGCGTGAATTGAATGCGCTTAAAATCGATATCAAGAATCGTGGCGAGCGTGCGAATGAGCAAGGTTTTCGCCAGACCGGGCACGCCGGTGATCAGGCAATGCCCGCCGGTGAACAGCGCGATCATGATCAGCTCGATGATTTCTTCCTGGCCGACAATGATTTTGCGCAATTCGGCAAGAATCGCGTCGCGCGTGCGCTGCAGTTGCTCGGTGAGCAGGTTGTCGTCGATGGGTTGTAACGGACGTTCGAAGTTGGTCATGGTCGCTAAAATGGGTTAAGATTCTCTTTGCTATTTTCGTTTAGTTTTAATAAATTTGTTTGAAACTTTAATACAGGGAGATTACAATATGTCGCAAAATCATGAAGTCCTAACATTATCCGAAGTTGCCAAATATCTGCGGCTTCCGCCCAAAACCGTGCAACAAAAGGTCGAGATCGGAGAAATTCCGGGACAACGCATCGGCCAAAGCTGGCGCTTTTCAAAAGCCGTACTCGAAGGCTGGTTGCGCGGACCCAGTAGCCGCTTTGCCATCTCCAAAATGGTTGATGAATTTAAAGATGATAAAACTTTTGTTCCCATGCTTGAAAGAGCTTATCAGGAACGCAAGCGATCCCGAAAGAGCAAATGATGAAAAAGCCAGTGATACGTTTGCTCGACACCGACACGTTTAGCCACCTGTTCGCGCAGCATCCCAAAGTTGTAAAGAAATTCAACGCGGTGCCAAGCTCTGAAGTCGTCGGCACTACCGTGATCACAAGAATTGAAACGCTGCGCGGACGGTTTGATTATGCGCTTAAAGCCGACAACGCCGAAGACCTGATCAAAGCGCACAAATTATTAACGCAAACGGATGAGTGGCTGAAAATATTTCATATCGCTCCTTTTAATCAATTTGCCGCGGATCATTTTATTCAATTAAATAAACGCATTCGCATCCGTCGCGCCGACCTGCTCATCGCTTGTATTTGCCTGGCGCATGGTGCCATTCTGGTCACTCGCAACGTCAAAGACTTCCGCGTCGTGCCCAACCTGCGCATTGAAAATTGGCTCGACTGATCCCTCTGCTCAGTGCGTCAACGCATACACAATATAATTAATCCCCAGCATATATCCAATCTTTGAATAAAACGTCGGGTAGCTCGGGTCCGCGGCGTGTTCCCAGCTATCGCCGATGTCAACGTTGTGATTGATTAAAACCATCAAGCGTTTGTTGTCGTCAAAAATTCCCCAGCATTCCGGATTGTAGCCGTCACGCTCGTAGAGGCGGCCATACGACAGCGGCCCCTTGCCGGGAATGCGAGGATAAGTATTGAAATCGTGATAACAATGAAAAATCGGATGGTTCGCCGATAAGCGCACGGGCTCGCGGTCGGGGAAAGCTTTGCTGAATTCGTTGCGGAAATTTTCCCATTCCGCGGAGCCGTGAAAATCGTCGATCATCAAAAAGCCGCCGCGCAAACACCACTCGCGCAGCGTGTCCGTCTCGGCCGGCGAAAATTTCAAGTAGCCGACTTCGAGCATATAGGCAAAGGGATATTGAAAAATTTCCGGATCGGAAAAGGTGATGGCCAGTGATTGATCATTCACCGGCAATTGCGTCAGTCGATGCAATCCGCGCAAAAAATTCTCTTCCGCGGTGGGATAATCAACTTCCCAACTGTCGCTGTTGAAACGCATGCGAAACGCATAGGCCGAACCGCCGGCGCTGTATTTGATGCGGACAAACGTGAACATGTCGTTCTGGACGATTTGCGGCGAGGCGGATTCAAACAGGCCGCTCAAGACGAGCAATGGTAAAATAAGATGATTAAATCTCATATACATTCGCGATAGAAATCAATCAATTTTACACACGGATAATAAGCGGTGCACGGATATAATATTACCCCCAAAACTATCATACTCACCAAGATTTTTATTGGCAGAATGATTGTTTGGCAGAATGATTAAAAGATTATTTTGTCGAAAATTTTTTCTGCCTTTTGATTGTGGTTACGCCATTCTACTGAAACACTTGAATAAATTTTGCCTACATCCGCGGGCAGCTTTTTATCCGGGTGCGATAAAATTTTTCGAGTATCATTCAATGCGTCATGGCATAAATCAAATAATTAATGCCCAATTTAAAAGCTTCGGTGGAAAACGCCTCGTCGTTTTCCGGCCATTCCCAGCCGTCACCGATATCGTTATTGTGGTTGATGATGGCGACCATGCGGCTTTTGTCATCGTAAATGGCCAGATAACGCGGCAGCAAACCGCCGTACGGCGCGTGATCGCCCACTTTGTCGAAATCAAAAAAACAGTGAAAGATCGGGTGCTCGATTGTAATGGGTTCGGGGTTTTTGGCCGTGACGCGTTTGATTTGATCGAAAAAATTGTCCCATTCATAGCCGCCGCGAAAATCATCGACAATCAGAAAGCCGCCGCGCGCCAAATATTCGGCGAGACGCTCGCTCTCTTTTTCGGTGATCGTCCAATAGCCGACTTCACAAATATATAAAAAAGGAAAATTAAAAATTTCGTCGTCCTGCAAGGTCACAATCTTATTTTCATGCGTGAGCGGCAGCGAGGTCAACGCGGCGAGCGCGGTATAAAGATTCTGCTCGGCCGTCGGAAAATCGTGCGCCCACAGCGGCCCATTGCCGCGGCCGGAAAAACCGAAGCCCGAGCGCCCGCCTTCCCATTGCACACGCACGAAGGTGAAGGCTTGCGCGGGCGACGTGACGCCGTTGGTCGCCGACGCTTGGGCGAAGCCGGTTTGGCTTTGCGCTCCTAACACGAAGGCGCAAAATATCGCGCACATAAAAATAAATTTTCCGTTTTGGGGTTGCATCGAAGTATCGAACCGACAAGGGTTCAACAAAAAATCAAATAACAGACAATGCTTCAAGTTACCGACGGCAAAGGTAGCGCAGCCGTCTCGGCTGCAGGCAGGATGCCTGCGCTACTGATTAGTTTACGGTGAATTGATTTCTTACATTTCTTACAGTGCGTAAAACACCTTCAAACTTTCTTTTTATCTATTTTCTCTTTTTATCTTTTTTCAAAACTCACTCCACCGCTTGCAACAAAATCTCCTGCGCGCGGTCGAAATTCGGCGCGATTTCCAGCGCCAACAGGGCATTTTTTTTCGCCGGTACTTTTTGTCCCGAGGCGAGATAGGCTTGCGCGAGCGAACAGTACGCCTCGGCGCGGTCAACCGGATTCATCGCCAGCACAATACGAAAAGTTTCTATCGCTTTTTTAGGCTGGCGGCGTGCAATGAGTAAACGTCCATAGCGGCTTTGCAGTTCAACTTTATACGGAAAAATCGCCAGCGCGCGTTCGAGGGCGCGCGTCGCGGCGGCGGTGTCGCCCAGCGCTAATTGCCATTCACTCAACCGCACTGCTTCCGGAAAACTTTTGCCGTTTTTTGCGGTCAAAGCTTCCAACTCGGCCGCGGCTTCGCGTCGGCGATTTTGCTTCCAATAAAGATCAGATAACAAAAGATACGGGTTTTTCTCGTCGACATATTCCGGCAACAGGGCTTTGGCTTTTTTGAGATAAACTTCGGCCTCGGCGGAATTGCCGGTTTCCGTCAGCTTCGCGCCGTAATACAAGTTTGCAAAAAAATTCTCCGGCTCACTCGCGGCGGCTTGCTGCAACGTGGCGATTTCTTTGGGAGGCCCTTTCTCCGGCGCGGTCGAGGCATACGGCCATTCGACTTTTACGCGCGTTGTATGAAAACGCTCGCGGAGAAACTCCTGAAAAGCCTTGTCAAATTCATCCACGGATTGGCCAAACACGGCGCTAATCGCCGCCTCGGTTTTTTTGCCCTGCCGAAAATGCGGAAACAGCGCGAGCGCTTTGTTGAAGCCATATTTGCGCTCGATGAACGCGATGATTTGCGCGGCCTGATAATAGGCCAGCGCAACCAAATCCGGGCGGCGTGTAAACCCTTCATCCAATTCGCGCAGCGGTAAAAGTTGCGAGTTGTGCAGGGCGCGAATCATCACGACTTCCATATTCATGTCCCACTCGCGGCGCGCTTTGGTGGCTTCGTAAACGGCAATGCCTTCGGCCAGCCAGCGCGGAATGCGATTCGCCGTAAGCTCAAGATGAAACACGTGCGCGATCTCGTGCCACAACGTTTCCTGCCAATTGAAATCGCCCTGCCCGCGGGCGCGCGGCGAATCCATCGCGACCAAGCGGCCAAAACAGATGCCCAAAAAAACCTGCGCGCCGGGCAGGCCGAAACAACGCACGGCAAAGTCGTCATGCTTCGGAAAAATCTCAATGAGAATCGGATTCGGCAACGCTACGTTGTAACGCGCGGCCATGCTTTTATATGCGGCTTCACTCAACGTTGCGGCAGTCGCGCCGATGATCGGCTTATCGTCGCGATGCAGGCGAATCAAAAAATGCGCGGTGCGAATCGTATCGTACTTCGCGAAATCATCAAACAGACTGAGCAAATTTCCAGCGAGCACATTATACGGATCGCGCTCAAAGGCGCGCTCGAGTTGAGCTTTGGCTTCTTTCTCTTCACCGAGTCGGGAAAGGCTCGTGCCCAATTCCGCGGCGGCGCTCCAGTTTTCCGGATCAAGCTCAAGCGCTTGGCGAAAATAAACAACGGACTCGCGAAAGAGATAACGCCGCGCCGCGTCTTCGCCGAGGCGAATATAAATGTCCGGCGCTTTTGGATTGATCTGCGCCGATTGTTGACAAAAACGCGCCACGGTTGCGGCCTCGTTGCGGCGATCGGCGAGAATGGCGCGCAGGGCCAGCGCCGGCAAATAATTTGGAAAACGGTGGCTGGTTTTTTCCAACTCGACCGCCGCGTCCTTTTCATCATTCATTGCGAGATGAAGCTCGGCCAATATCGCGCGGGCCTGCGGCGAGTTGGGGTTGAGCGTGAGCGCGCGTTGCGCCACCGCCAGCGCTTCGCGCATGTTTTCCGTGGCCAAGCAGCGCGCGAGTCCGCACAGCGCCGGAACCGCGCGGGAATTGCGTTTGATCGCATCCTGATAAACGCCGCGTGCATCGGCGACATTATATTTCTCCAAAAACAGATCGCCCCACGGAATATACAATGTCCAGTTATCCGGCTCCTGCTTAACAGCCTCTTGAAACAAACGCTCGGCGTCTTTGTAGCGTTCGAGATAAACGCAGGCGCGCGCGACCATCACGCGATCGGCAGCGGTGAGTTGCTTCGCGGTTTGATAAAAATCAAGAAAGGGTAAAAGCGCACGCCGTGCCGCCGCGCGTTCACCGCGATGCCATTGCAGAATCGCCGCATTGAGCTGGCCGGGACGGTAATCGGAGTTGAGTCGAAGCGCGTCGTTGAAATAACGCAACGCTTCGGTTTGCTCGCCGAGGCGCAGGGCGATTTCGCCGAGACGGTTGGCCAATTCGGCAGCGGGGATCTTGGCATGTTCGTCCGCAACAACTGAACGCGCGCGATCGTATTCGCCCATTTCTTCCAACGCCAAACTTTGCCCGACGAGTGCGGCCGCGCGCGAGGCCCGCTCAACAGCAGCGCGTTCAAACGCCTGCGCCGCCGAGCCATATTCGCCGCGATAAAAAAATTGCCACCCGCGCACCAGATCGGATTGCGCTAGCGCGGGGAGTGCGTCGAGCAAAAGGCTTCCGAGAAAAAAGGCGTATAACAATCGGCGTTGCATTGACTTTTCTCTTGAATAAACTTATGCGGAAAATTTAAGCGCCTCCGGGGTTTCATGCAACGGAAATTGGGGTGTAAGCAGATAAAAATTTTGCAAGGTGATTTTGGAACGCTGCTTCACCACCCTTCCTCACTCACAACCGGGGGTAACACAGCAGCTTCAAATTTTGGAGGGCTGCGCTTGAAGCGTTTAAAAAGTTTGTCTGTTAGCCCGTTAACTGAACAACCGGCAAACAAGCTAACCGGCCAACGTTCTCACGGAATGTTATACGTGATCGCGTCATGGCCGGCGCGATGGATGGCCGTCAGGGTGATCAATTCATAATCTTTAACAATGGATTGCGATTGTTGTTCGGTATTGTCTTTTTTGTAAGTCGTCGTGAACACGGTCGAAGTGATCAAATTTGTTTTTTTCACCATGAAGCCGTGATGATAGGCAAAAAAGAGCTGGCCTTCGCTGGCAACCCGCGAACGATACTTTTTGAGCATGAAGTCCGCCGGTTTCTCCTCGGTCGGTTTATAGGCATCTTCGTATTCCAGCGCGCCCTTGAAATCAATCACCGCGCAATCAAACCGGTCGACGCGGGTGAAGCTGTTCAGGCGATACTCGGTGGCGGCGACGGTGGGATTGCCGTGCGGAACTTCAACCGGAAAATTCTGCGTCCACGCATATCCGGGCGCAATCGCACGGTCGGGAAAAACCGGCTGGCTGGGTTTATAAGAGCGATCAAACTCAAAAGCCATTTTGGGGTCTTCGGTCACCACTTTGAGGATTTCCCCATTCTTGCGCATGCGCAAAACGAAACCAAACTCCCGACCGACACTTGAACGGCCTTTTCTTCGCTTGAGAACAAAATCAGGTGCATTCAATACCGTGTCCTGAGTGATCACAAACGTCATCGTCAACGAACGCACCAGCGCCGAATCCAGCGACTCGACCACCATTTCGGATTTTTGATTCTGCAAATGCTGAAACGTATAGCGTTTTTGATCAACGTCCACAAACTCCCATTCGACACTGTCGGCAACATGATAAACATATTTCTCATTGGGTTGCTGTTTAAACTCCAGCAGCACTTCCTTGGTCCGGGGATCGCTGCAACCGCTCACCAACAGACTCAGTGCCGGAAATATGAGCAGCCAACGATATAAGATCATCGGCAAGTTATCGGCTATCTTCATCCGGCGTTCGTTTTTCCAGTTCGCAATTCATCGGTTATTCGTCTCCAGACGCACCAACATGACGCTTTTCGAAATCGGGTCAATCGAGCTAAAGGCGGCACGGCCGGCATACACGATATCCATCTGGCGATTCATATCGTCCTGCAGATTGTCATCCCGCCAGACGGCCGGCTGCGAAATCGGCGTCAAATAAATTCGTTGCGACGCGTCCGCTGCCAACTGCCGCGAGCGCGATTGCCATGACCAGACGACGGCGGCGATGATGAGCAAAAACATCGCGGCCATGCCGACCAGCGGGCGCCAGTTGAGGCGCTGCAGCCACAGCCAGCGTGACGGCGAATGCAGAGTCGTTGGAGAAGACATCGGCAGAACGCGCGCCTGAAAACCGGCGCGAATTTTTTCCCAACTTTGCTCCCAATATTTTTCCGGCGGCTCCGGCACGGCGCGCAATTGCAGCAGCATCGCGGTCTTGCGATAGTTTTCAACTTCTTTGCGGCACGCATGACACGTTTGCAAATGCTCCGCCATCACCTGCTGCATGGAACCGCTCAATTCATTGTCAACATAATCGAGCAGGTGTTCTTCGATTTCAAAACAGTTCATTATATTCTCTCGCATAAATCACGCATTCATATATTTCATTAATTGTCGCCGCAGTTTTTTTCTGGCGTGGTGCAAATTCGTCCGCACCGTCACCAGCGAACATTCGAGAATTTCCGCAATCATTTTCTTGGAGGCGCCTTCCACTTCGTGCAGCAGAATGACGGCCTTTTGCTGCTGCGGCAGCGCGTCGATGGCCGCGGTGATGTGCGCCGACAATTCTTTGTTCTCCAACACCTGTTCGGGGTTGCGCACCCATTTCGCCGTTGCCAACTCGAAGTGCGAATGCCGTTCTTCCTCGCCCTGCCGGAGATTGCCTTCCAACGGCTCCCAGCGATTGCGCGTGCGCGCCTTCCGGAAATCCATGCACAGGTTCACCGTGATGTGATAGGCCCACGAGGTGAAAGCCTGCGGGCTGCGCAAGCGCGACAGGTTTTTAAAAATGCGGATGAACGCTTCCTGCATCACCTCGTCGGCGTCGTGATGATTGCCGAGCATGTGATATGCCACCGTATAAACCGTCCGCGCAAAACGCCGATACAGCGCCTCAAACGCGAGCGCCTCGCCTTCCTGCGCGCGAGTAATCAAATCAATTTCGGACAATCCGGCGTAGGGCTCCGCCGAATTCGTCGCCACTTGCATCTTAAATGCGGCTTGTCGACTCATGCTTCGTTTAAAGTGAAATCCGGATTTTTGCTAAAGCAGCGTTTTGAGCGCTCGCTACTTGCCTTACATTAGTATAGACGTAGAGGCGCGGGTTCCGTTTAAATCAATATACAAACAAATTTTCGATATGCAAAACTTTTTATCCCCAGCGCCGGTCTTATGAACTGAAACGGAGTGTCAAGCTTCAGCTTGACAACAAATGTGCAAAATTTAATCTTTTGAAAAGGTTTCGTGCTTTAAAGTGAAGTGCGGCGCAAACTAAAGCTTGCACTCCGATTTTTACGTGTTTAGCGAATTATTCTCACCATCAAACCGGAGCTGACTATGCAGAAAAAAATGTTAACGAATCGCCTCACCGGCGCGCTCGCCTTTTTTGTGGTGATCGCCGGCTTGCTCTTCGTCACGTGGCGTGACGGCAACGCCGTCGAGAAAACCAAGAAGGGCTGGCTCGGCGTCAGCGTGCAGGAACTCACGCCCTCGCTGCGCGAAAGCATGAAAGTCGGCAATCGCAGCGGCTTGCTCATTACCGACGTCGTTGCAGACAGTCCGGCCGACGACGCCAATTTGCGCGAGGAAGATGTGTTATTGTCCTTCGACGGCAAAGCCGTGGAAAAAGCCGACGACTTCACCCAGCTCGTGCGCAGCACACTGCCGGATAAAAAAGTGAAAGTTAAAATTATGCGCAACGGCGAAGAGCGCG
>Ga0247727_10011186_pt1 | contig 15713 bp, 13 predicted proteins | sample WisWelCaveWW1625_FD_202498 | JGI IMG/M metagenome (GOLD analysis project Ga0247727, IMG submission 202498) | Biofilm microbial communities from Wishing Well Cave, Virginia, United States - WW16-25 | ecosystem: Environmental > Aquatic > Deep subsurface > Groundwater > Cave microbial mat | place...
CCGATCTGATGAATGCCGGCCGACGCGAGCCTCCACATCGCACCACGGAGCGACCGGGGCGTCCGTCAAGCCCACCGACACCGGCATTTCTAAGAGCCCCTACGAACTACTCCGACAGGCTCCTAGGCCGCAACCGTTTCGGGCGCGCGCTTGGGCATCGGGGAGGGCTTGGCCGTCTTCTCGACTTCTGGCTCCCGGTTCGTCCGGAACTGGAACAGCAGGGCGACAGCGAAGAAGGCGATGCCGACCCCTCCCGACTGCCATTGGCTCTGCTCGGACGGCGCATGAAATGCCGCGAGGCCGAGCTTCGCGATGCCGGCCCCCATGAGCGAAGTCCATGCGATCGTGATCACCTTCGCATCGAGCAGCGCGATCACGGCGAACGCCACCGCCGTCGCGATTACGACGAGGCGTGGATTCGCGGCATGCGTGATGTCGCAGAGCAGGATCCCGATTGCCGCACCGCCGGCCGCGGCGACCAGGGCAACGTAGACGTGCCAGACGATCGGCCCCAGGAAGTAGCCGAGGATCCCGCCTGCCAGCGCGAAGCCGGCCATCGCGATGGGGGAGTTCAGCAGCAGCCCGCCCGCCGCGCCTGCGGCCGCCAGCGAAATCACTCCCATCGTCAGTGCGTGAAACCGCACGAGACGGTAGCCCAGCAGCGCCAGCGTGAGGCCGACTCCGGTGAGGATGATGCTGTTGAGATTCGCCGCGAGCAGTTCCATCACAGGAGATATCGGCGAACCCGTCAGAAGAGAGTAGTCACTTCGTCGGCTGCCAGCGCCGCCAGAATTCCCGTGCCGCCGTTGACGACACGAATCTCAGCCGGTCCGCTTCAACGACGATCTCGAAGCCGTTGCGGAGCCCTGCGATCCTGGGTCCGGCGTTCACCAGGTGCCGAGCGATCTCCGGATCGACCTCCACGGGCTCGCCAAGCTCCTTCGACAGCCACGGGGCGATGTCGGCGACCGTCGCCAGCCCCTCGGGAGGCTTGATCGACTTCTTCTCCATCGCGGCGGTCCGTTCGCGAAGGCGGTAGTAGTTCACCATCCAGAAGGACTGGCGTGCGCGACACTCCTCGTACGTGGCGGCATCGCCGATCCTCGCCGAACCCGCGACGCGGCCGAGCTTCCGGAAGAGATCGCGCGCCCCGCCCCATCCCGTCGGCTCCAGGAGACGCCCGACCCGGTCCGCATCCCGTCGCCGCGCCTGCTCCAGGATGCGCGGGTAGAACTCGGCCGCCCCGAGCGTCACCAGCGACTCGATCGCCGCGTACGCGACGAAGTCGCTGAAGTCGTCGAGCAGCGGCGCGATCTTCGGCGCCATCGTGACGGCGCCGAGACGACCGAGAGCGAGCGCCGCGTCGTCGCGGTCAAACGTCCCCAGCTGCGCGGCGATGAGGTCGATCGACTCGCGGTCGTCGAGGGCGGCGAGCGCGCGAATCGCCGCCGCGCGAAGGCGGGGATTGGCGACCAGCGGGCGGATCGCGGGAGCCGCGCGGGGATTCTCCAGCCGCTGGAGCGTCGTCAGCATCTCGCGCGTCGGCCCGCGCTTGAGCATGTCGAGGATGCCGTCGAGGACTGCGTCGCCGCCGATGGCGACAAGCGTCTCGGGGATCTCCCTCTCGGAGTACGAACGCGTGTTGGGATCCTCGGGCGTCGCCTCGCGCTCCTCGAACACCTTCAGGAGCAGTGGCACGGCCTTGGCGGGGCGGCGCCGCTGGAGATAGCGAAGGTACGCGCCGATGCCGTTCTTCGCCGCCAGCGCGAGCACTACATCGTCGGCGTCGATGTCATGGGCCGCGAGAGCGTCGAGGCTCCACCCCCGGACACTCGCGAGTGGCGACGTGAGGCCGGCAATGAGAAAATCGCGCGACTCGGCCGTCTTGATGGCGCCGATGGCGTCGAGCGCCGCCGGTGTGCGGATCGTGCGCAGGAGGGGGAACGCCGAGGGCGCACCCAGCCGCCCCAGCGCCACGGCGACCTCTTCGCGCAGCGCCGCGTCGTCCGTGGCGAGAGCCTGCTCCAGGTCCGGGATTACCGCGCGATCGTTGATCTCGCAGAGGGTGTAGAGCGCTGTCCGGCGCGGGACTTCGGAACCGTCGCGGATGATGCGGCGCAGATCGGGGAGGAGCGCCACCGTCGCCAGGTGCCTGTGGAGAAGGTTGCGGACGAGCCGGGAGGGATCGCCCAGCATCGCCAGCGCGGCGCGCTGGGACGGCGGCTCCTGGAACGAGCAACGAAGGACGGTGTAGCGCACCTCGGCCGACGGATCGGCGAGCAATGGCGCGGCGAGATCCCATCCCGTGCCAGGCAGGAGATCGATCAGACGTGCCGCGGCGAGGGCGCGCACGCGCGAGCGGCTGTCGGTGAGCAGGAGCGTCAACGGGCCCAGTGCCGACGCATCGTCGAGGCGCCCCACGACCGTGTCGGCAAAGTCCGAAACGCCCGGGAGCGGATCGCCGACCAGCGCGGCGCAGGCAGGGGCGAACTCGCACCAGCGCATCCGGTCGATGAGCACGAGCGCTCCGCGACGCTCCGTGGATTTGCGCGACGAGAGGAACTTCGCGACGCGAGGACGCAGAAGGTCGCGCGGCAGCGCCGAGAGGGCCCATGCGATGCGGCCCCGGTCGCCCGCCGTGCCGAGCTGCGCGAAGAGCTCGTCGACCTGCGTGGAGGCGTCCATCATCAGGAGGTAGGAGAGGGCGCACTCCTTCGTCGCCAGGGGAAGGAGCGTCTTGTCGTTCGTGAAGCGGGCGAAAATGAAGTCGTCGCGCATCGGAGTCTTGGCGGCGCGGTCGGCGAGGCCCGGGAGCGGCTCCGTGCGGCCGAGAACGATGAGCGCCTGGAGCGCCTGCGCGAGCGGGAGCTTGTCGAGCCGCGTGAGGATGTCGTCAGCCGAGCCGGCGCGGAACGCCATGATTCCGTAGAGCGCGGCCAGGCGGACGTCCTCTGCTTCGTCATCGAGCGCGGCGACGAACGCCGGCGCGGAGTCGCGATCGCGGAGCCGGCGGAGAAGCTCCAGCGCCTGTGAACGAACCCCGGCGTCCTTCGACGCGACGGCGCGGCGCGCCGGTTCGACCGCCGATCGAAGTTCGAGGAACCGCGCGACGTCAAGGGCCGTCGCGGCGATGATGGGATCGTCGGAGGCGATGCGGTCCGGGAGAAGCCGTTCAAGCGCGGCGATGGGAAGGCGGTCGATCGTCTCTCGGAGGAGACGCACGTTGATGTCGTACTTCTGGCAGACGTCGGCGGGGGCGCCCTTCGCAAGAAGGTCGAAGGCCGTGGCGGCATCGGTCGCGTCGCGGAATGAGGCGAGAGCCATCGCGGCCCACACGCGGACCCCGAGCTCGGGATCCTTCAGGAGGGGACGGACCGAGTCCGCGGTCGAAACGGCGTGCAGGTTGAAGAGCGCGTGAATCGCCTCGGCGCGCACCACGGAGTCGGAGTGGGTCAGTGCCGGCGTGATCGCGTCCGGCGCTGCGCGCGGAGTGTGGATGACATACTGGAGCGTGGTCGCGACGACGGCGGTCGAGGAGTCCTTCACGAGCGCGCCGACGCAGCGGGCGAAGAGCTCTTCGTCGGCCGACGCAAGGCAGCGCAAGGCCTTTTCGCGGATGCGCTCGTCGGGATCGGCGGTGAGGGCGGCGAAGAGCGCTGCGTCGACGCCGCGGATCGAGTCGAGCAGGTCGAGCGCGCGGCCGCGCGTCTCGGCATCGGGCGCTGAGAGCGAGGGCTGGATGAGCTTGAGGTCGTCCGTCGTCGCGGTGTGGCGAAGCAGCGCGCGGGCGGAATTGAGAATCCACTGGAAGTCTTCCTTGCGGACGCGCAGCGCCGCGCGAATCGCGGGGGCGACGGCCCCTCGCCAGGGATCGGCGCTCGTGAAGGCCTGGATCAGGGTGTAGATCTTCTCGGGCGCGGGCTCGGAATCGAGCTGGGCGGCGGCGGTCGTGAGTATCTCGGGGTGGCCGAGCCTGCCGGCGACGGCGATCACGGCGCGCGGCGATTTTTCGTAGAGCGCCGGCAGCTGGTCGCGGATCGACGCCGGATCGAGCTTTGCGAGCTCGGGGATCGCCGCGTCGCGCAGCGCGTCGTCGGCGAGGGCCTTGCGGAGCGTCGCCACGAGGTTCGGCGCCGGCGTGGAAATGAGAATCCGCAGGGCCGCCTCGCGCACGCGCGGGTCGGCGTGGTCCGTGAGGGCGGTCAGGTCGGGGGCTGCTTCGGCAGGCAGTCCAACGCCCTCGATCGCGCGCAGGATGGCGGCGAACGAGCGCCACTCCGGGATCCGGCGGAGGAACTCGATGGCGACCGGCCAGCAGGAGGGATCATCGAGGTGGGCGAACGACCAGAGCAGGTCGTCGACGAAGTCGGGCGGCACGTCCCGGGCGGCGGCCTCGACGAGCAGGAATCGAATCGTCTCGGGCGACCAGCGGTAGTCGCGATCGTCGTTCTGGGTGACCGCGGTGCGCAGCAGGTCGGCCCACTTCAGGTGGCCCAGGGCGAGGTTCCGATCGGCGCCCGGGATCTCGGCGAGGATCTCGGGCGGAAGACGGCGGCGGACGTCGAGGATCTCCGCCACCTTCTGGAGCCGTGCGGCCGTGTCACCGTCAGCCGCCGCGGCGGCCCTGCGGATCGCCGGAAGCGCGGGGATGCCGAGCGCGAGGAGTTTTTCCTCAGCGGCGTCGCGCTCTTCAATCGAGCCGTTCTTCAGCTCGTTGACGAGCGCACCGATTTCGTCCTGGGCGCCGAGAGCGAGAAGAACGAGCAACGACGCGGCGCGCATCACTTCATCTTAGACGGGGGAGAACGCGAAGGGCTCGAAGGAAAGGCCCTCTCCTGGGTGTCCTTTGGGTCCTTCGGGGTCCTTCAGTGTCCTTCGGGGTCCTTCGGTGTCCTTCGGGGTCCTTCGGTGTCCTTCGGGGTCCTTCCGTGTCCTTTGGGTCCTTTGGGTCCTTTGGGGTCCCCTCACTTCGCGTCCTTTGATTAGAAGTCGAGCTGAAGCCTCCCGAGAAACCCGATGAACTGGTCCTCCTGGTCGCCGTTGGAGAACGTGATCTTGTCCGCGAAGCTCTCGAGCACGACGTTCGCCATGATGCGGATGTTGCGGTGCGCCTGCCAGTTCACCCCGAAGGTGAAGACCGTGGCGGTGTCGCTGTTGGTCACGGCGGAGGCGACGCCCGTGTCGAAGAGGTCGCTGCTGACCTTGAGCTGCGACGCGCGGGCGACAACCGTGACCGCGCCGAAGCCGCCGTCCGCGAATAGCGGCTTGGCAGGCACCAGGCGCGCTTCCATCGGATAGTTCTCGCCGGTCACGACGAACGCCGCCGCGATGGACCAGCCGCTGTAGGTGACCTTCTCGCCATCGAACACGCCGTTGTCGACCTCGTCGGTACGGCGGATGTACTCGCCGCGGATGCCGAAGGGCCCCGTGACATACGTGACCTCGATGCCGAGTCGCGTGCGGATGCCGTCGAAGGTGCCGGCGGTGGCGTCGACGAACATGATGTTGAGCTCGGTCGTTACGAGATCGCCGGCGGTCGTCGTAGCCGTGGTGTCGACGTCGCCGTACGTCCCCGCGACGCCGATCCGCAGGCCGGCGAGGGGTGACGTGCGCAGTCGCAGGACGACATCCTTCTCGTCGTTGGTGTCGTTGACCGAGCGGCCCGCGCCGTTGTAGAGACCGAGGCTGTACTCGAAGAGGCCGTCGGCGAACTTGCCGAAGGCCATGACGCCGATGTCGCGCTGCGGCACGAGGCGGTTGCAGACGCCGCGCTCGGGAAAGTCGACGTACGAGTCGCCGATGACCTCCTCCTGGCCGAACGGCTCCTTGAACTGGCCGACGCGGATCGAGAGCTCCTTCCAGCGCTTCCAGCCGACGTAGCAGTCCATGAGCGTGCCGTTGGTCGCGGCGGCGGCGGTGGGAAAGTCGAAGACCGTCTTGAATTCGAAGTCCTTGTGGAACGAGCCGAAGAGTTCGAGCCGCGCCTGCCGGACCAGGAGGGTGTCGGTCGCGGTGCGCGTCGCATCGTCGGGACGATGGCCGACCGCGCGGTAGTGGAGCATCACGTGCCCGTGGAGGTACAGCTCGAAGGCGCCGTCGGCCGCCTTGAACTGGAGCCCGTCCTTGTACGTGACCGTGACGGGGGTCGCGTCGTCCTTCGGCTTTTCGGGGGGCGGGTCGGCCGGCTGCTGGAGGAGTGCGAGAAAGACGGCCGCAAGCATGGTTCTCTCCTTGAATCCGAAAGCGTTATAACGTCAAATACATATAAAGGCAATGAAATATGTACTTGTATCGATCCTCCTCGCGTCCTGCGCGCGCGAGCGGCCGCTGACCGTGTTCGCGGCGGCGAGCCTGCAGGAGCTGGGCGACGAGGTCGTGGCCGGATGGACGAATCGGACCGGCCGGCCGGTCCGCGTGCAGTACGGGGCGTCGTCCCTGCTCGCGCGGCAGATCGCGGAGGGCGCGCCGTGCGACCTGTTCATCAGCGCGGACGCGTCGTGGGCGGCGCACGTGAAGCCGATGTCGACGCGCGAGTGGATCGGCAACCGGCTCGTCGTCATCGGGAGCGGCGATCTGGCGGCCGATCGCATCGCGATGGCGGCTCCCGAGGTGCCCGCGGGGAGGCTCGCGGTGGCCGCGCTCAAGCGGCTCGGCATCACGCCGACATCGGTTATCTACGGCGCCGATGTGCGCGACGTGCTCTCGAAGGTCGCGCTGGGGGCGGCGCCCGTCGGGCTCGTCTACGCGACCGACGTCGACGCGCGCGTCCGCGTCCAGCAGGTTCTCGAGGAGCGCACGCGCTACATCGTGGCGCCGATCACGCCCTCGGGAGCGGAGTTCATGGGCGCCGTCGGGGAGCCGTGGGTGATGGAGATCGCGAAGCGCCGGGGATTCGAGCCATGAGCCCCGTGGTGCTGTCGTTGATCGTGGGCGCGGCGGCGACCCTCGTGAGCCTGCCGGGGGCCGTCGCCGTTGCATGGATCATCGAACGGTCAAAGGCGCCCGGTCGCGGACTGCTCCAGGTGGTCGTGATGCTCCCGCTCGTGCTGCCGCCCGTGGTGACGGGCTACCTGCTGCTGTGGCTCTTCTCGCCGCGCGGGTGGCTCGGCTGGACCGGCGTCGCGTTTCACACGCTCGGCGCCGTGGTCGCCGCCGCGGTCGTCGGCTTCCCCCTCTTCGTGATGAACATCTCGCTGGCGATGAAGGCGGTCGATCCCCGGCTCGAGACCGTCGCACGCACGCTTGGGTGCTCGCGATGGCAGGCGTTCCGGCGCGTCACGCTACCGCTCGCGTGGCCGGGCATCCTCTCAGGCGCCGTGCTCGCCTTCGCCCGGGGCCTGGGAGAGTTCGGCGCGACCATCGTGCTCGCCGGCCGCATCCCCGGCGAAACCGAGACCATCCCGCTCGCCATCTACGGGCTGCTCGACCGGGTCAACCGCGACCACTCGCTCGAATGGCTGGTCGGTGCGTCGATCGCGATCGCCGTCGCGTGCGTCTTCGTCTCGCGGGCGTTCGATCTTCGACACCGGCGGAGGCTCGGACTGTGAAGCTCGCCGTTGAAGCCCACCTGGGCCGGCTGGAAGCGACGATCGACGTCGACTGTCACTCGCTCGGCGTCGTCGGGCCGAGCGGCGCGGGCAAGTCGACGCTGCTCGACGTGATCGCCGGGATCGAGCCCGGGCGCGTCGTGCTCGACGGGCGCGATCTGACCGGCGTCGCGATCGACGAGCGTCGCATCGGCCTCGTCCCGCAGGAGTCGCATCTATTCCCGCACCTGTCGGTGCGAGAGAACCTCGCTTTCGCGGCAAGCGACATCGATTTCATCGCGTCGGCGCTCCAGGTGACGACGCTGCTCGATCGCCCGCCTCGAATCCTGAGCGGCGGCGAGAAGCGTCGCGTGGCGCTCGGCCGCGCCCTGGCGTCGGAGCCGTCCCTGCTCCTGCTCGACGAGCCGTTCGCGGGACTCGACGCGCTCAGGCGCCGCGAGGCGATGGCGCTGCTCGCCGATGTGCGGCGCCGCTTCAACGTGCCGATGGTTGTCGTGAGTCACGTGCCGGAGGAGATCATCGGACTCACCGACCAGGCGATCCGGCTCGATGGGGGCCGCGTGGTCGCGTCGGGGGCGAGCCCGTCGGTGCTCCGGGCGGGAGAGACGGAGATCGACTGCCATTTCGAGGGGGAAGTCGTCGCGCCGGGGCGGGTCCGCGTCGGCAGCACGGAGCTGGCCGTGTCGGTGGCGGCGACGGGCCGCGTCCGCCTCGGCTGTTACGCGCGCGACGTGATCCTCGCGACGGAGATGCCGCGAGGCCTCTCGGCGCGGAACTGCGTCTGGACCGGGATCGAATCGGTGACGGCGGCGGGCGACGCTGTGCTCATCGCGTTGAATGAGCCGCCGGTAAAGGCGCTCGTGACGCGGGAGGCGGCGACCGCGCTCGAACTGGGAGCAGGCAAGCGCGTCGTCGCTATCATCAAGGCGACCTCGATCGCGTACCTCGGAACCGCATGAAAACCTACCAGGCCGTCGTTGAGTCGGGCGACCGCCGCGACACCTTCGGCTGGCTGAAGATCGGCCGCGTTCGGATCGCGGCGCGGCTCTGGCCGGGAATCAAACGCCGCCAGAGAGTGTCCGTGCGGATCCGCCCCGAGGACGTGCTCATCTGCGCCGATCCGCCAGGTCGCGTCAGCGCGCGCAACGTCCTCGCCGGCCACGTGGCCGCCATCAAGCCGATGGGCGAACTCGCGACGGTGACCGTGAACGTCGGCTTCGCGCTCGACGCGCTCGTGACGAAGCGCGCGGTGCAGGAACTGCGGCTGCGGCGCCGCGCGGCGGTCTACGCGGTGATCAAGGCGACGGCGATCGTGCCCGAGATCGCCATCAAGGCGAAAGTGCGCGTCTCCATCGAGGGGACGCACGGCCTCATCGGCCACGAGCGGCTCGACTTCCTCCGCGCGCTCGACGCGACGGGATCGCTCTCGGCGGCGGCGAAACAGATCGGCATCACGTTCAAGACGGCGTGGCTCTGGATGGAGACGGTGAACCACGCGTGGGGAAAACCGCTGGTGGCGTCCCGTCGAGGCGGCCGCGGCGGCGGGGGAGCGAGACTGACGCCGGAAGGGCGGGCGCTGGTGGAGTGGACGTCGCGACTCGAGCGATAGCGCTACGGCTGCTGCCGATCGGGCCAGCCGTCGCGGTCCCGGTCCTTCAACCACTCAAGGTCGATTCCATAGGACTCGCGCACGTTGACCAGCGCCTGCGAGAAGATCCGCTCGCCCTTCGCGTTGCGCATCCAGCCTTCGATCCGCCCCGGCACGCGGAAGAGCCACTCGGGGTTGAACCGCTCGCGCCCCGTATCGACGCCGTCGACGACGAAGTGCTCGTCGATGGTGTCGTCGCCGTTCACATCGCACGGGATCATCTCGGTCGAGTAGAGCACGAGCCCGCGCAGGAAGTCGATCAGCGACGCGCGATCGGCGTCGGAAAGCGCCAGGTAGCGCTTCGTCTCGTCGGTTGACTCGCCGCCGTGGCGGCGGATGACGTCATCGAGGTCGAGGCTCGCGCCATCGTGGCCGAACGGCGCGGTCGAGCCGACGCCCCACAGCGGCGCCGTCCGGAATCTCGTCACCTTCGTGCCGTCGAACTGCGTCTCGTGGAACGCCTCGCCGAGATCGTGGTGCAGGAAATCGGAGTAAAGGCCTTTCGCAGCGACGGCGGCGCCTTTCTTGACCTTCACGATCCGGCCCCGCGGCTGGCCGTCGACGAACGTGATGTCGAGATCGAACATCCGCCGGTCGCCGGCGCGGCGCTTCGTGTAGTCGGCATCATCGCGCATCGCGTCAAGCGTCCAGTCCGGGACGTGGCACCGCGCGCAGCCGATCTTGTCGAAGAGGGCCCGGCCCGGCGACAGCTTCTCGGCCGGCTTCGGATGATTGAGCTGGTAGAGCTCGATGAGGTCGAGGTCGCCTTCGGTGATCTCCTCGATCACCCCGTCGCGATCCGGGTCGTCGAGGCTGCGTCCGGCGGCGTCGCGGCGCTGGCCGCGGTCGCGCGTCGTGCCGGTGAAGAACTGCGGGGCGCCGCAGAGCGAGACGCGGCCGAGCCCGTCCTTGTTCGGCTCTTCGTTCATCGTCGGGTCGCACGCCGTCAAGCCGGAGTGGATGTCGTACGCCTGCGCCGAGAAGGCGCGCAGGGTCGCGGTAATGCCGCCGTGGCTGAAGCGGTCGCGCTGGCCGTGGCCGAAGACCTGCATCTCGAAGTTGTAGCCGGCGACGCCATCGTCCTTCAGCGACTTCGCCCACGGGATGCGCTCCCCTTTCGCGTCGACGTACCAGACGTAGAGGATGCCGTTGAGGTGGGGGCGGCCGCAGCCGCATGGGTCGCCGAAGATGCCGACGTCGAGGTCCGACCCGCCCTCCTTGAGAATCGCGCGGACGCCCTTGCTCTCGTCGGTCGCGATCCAGCCGTCGCGGTTCGTGTCGGCGATCTCGAGCAGCCGCAGGCGGCTCTGCCAGCCGATCATCTCCATCAAGCCCGCCCCGAAGACATGCGGCGTGTTGCGGCCCGAGCCGGCGTTTTTCTGGATCGTCGCGCCGGCGCCGCCGTCGCGCCACGGCACGTTGTGGCACATCGCGCAGGAGTTCGCGTGATCGCGGCTCATGATCTTGGTCGAGCCGTCGTCGAGCGTCTTGCCGTCAAGTTTGCCCGCCTCGCCGTAGGTGCCGTCGCGCACCGAGAATTCGCGGAGGAAGAGCTCGCGACCGCGGGCATAGGCGAGCCACGGGTCGTTCGCGACGAGCCAGCCGGTCGTGCCTTCGCGCGGGTCGCCGACGGTTGAATGCACGGCGCGGACGCGCGGCGTCTTCACCGATCGACCGGTGACGTCGCGAGGGCGCAGGACCGGATCGTCCTGCATTCCGCCGGGCCGCTCGGTGGTGTAGGGGATCTTCGCCTTCGACGGCGGCTCGACGACCGGCTCCGCCTTGCAGGAGACAAACAGGGCCAAGATCACGAACCGATTCATGGAGGCGAGCTGGGGAGGATCTCGGTGTGCTCGACGGAGTCCTTCTGGCCGTTGTAGCTCGCCTCGACGAAGACGAGATCGTCGTCCATCTCATCCTTCAGGAAGACGTGGCGGAACTTGGTGACGAACTGTTCGCGGCGGAGGATGCCGTTGAGCGTCGCCAGCTTCTTGACGTCTTCTTCCGGCGCGACGCGGTCGAACTTGATCTCGCCGGAGAGCATCTTGAGGTCGTCGTCGGTGAGGCGGCGCGACCACTCGAGGGTCGAGAGGAAGCGGCCGGGGTTCTTCTGCCGCCACTCGGACGCCTTCTGCGCGAGCTCCTGGCGCTTGTCCTTCATCAGCGCCCACCACGCCTTCTCGGTTTCGGTGCACAGCTTCGGTTCGGCCCACTGGAAGGCGGTGGTCCACATCGTCTGGAACGAAAGCTGGTAGGAGAACTTCTCCGGCAGGTCCATCTTCTCCTTCGCCATGACGTAGAAGAGCGCGTCGGTCTTGTCTTTCACGCTGATCTTCGTGATGCGCAGCGGGTAGACCAGCTTCTTGCTTTCGAACGTGAAGCGCGTCGGCGTGATTTCACCGAGATAGCTCCCGTCCTCTTTTTTCTTCATCTGCTTGGGGTCGATCTTCATGACGGTGAAGAACCACTTCTTGGCGACGTAGAATTCGAGGGTCTCCTTGTCGCCGGAATAGTTGTACTTGTTCTCCTTGAGCCACTCGAAGAGCGCGTCGGTCTTCTCCGCCTCGAGGATCTTGTAGTCGAGCGAGCCGACCGTGCCGGCCTCGAGGACCTTCACGGCGGGCTTTTTTGGATCGCCGCCGCCGAAGCCTTTGTTGAAGCCGCCGTCGGCCGTCGGCGCGGCCGGGGGGCAGTTGAACTTGCCGGGCGTCTGGGCCTTGAGGATGGTCGCGACCGCGAGCGTCTTGAAGAGATCCTTGTGCATCTCGGCGACCTTCGGCTGCGACGGCGTCGGCACGACCATGCCGAAGTCGACGGCGTTGCCCTCGAACATCGGCTGGACCGTGAAGCTCTCGATGTTCTCGGCCGCGTCCCACGTGATAAAGGCGCGCTGGCCGGGCTGCTTGACGTCCTTGTCCATCGCGCTGAAGTAGCAGCAGGCAGGGTCGGCGTTCGACGCCGCCATCGCGCAGATGGCGATCGCCATCGCGGTCGACGTGATCATTCGCATGCGGACCTCCTAGGGGGGAGAACTCGGGAGGATTTCAATGTGCTCGACGGAGTCCTTCTGGCCGTTGTAGCTCGCTTCGACGAAAACGAGGTCGTCGTCCATCTCGTCCTTCAGGAAGACGTGGCGGCACTTCGTGACGAACTGCTCGCGGCGGAGGATGCCGTTGAGCGTCGCCAGCTTCTTGACGTCTTCTTCCGGCGCGACGCGGTCGAACTTGATCTCGCCGGAGAGCATCTTGAGGTCGTCGTCGGTGAGGCGGCGCGACCACTCGAGGGTCGAGAGGAAGCGGCCGGGGTTCTTCTGCCGCCACTCGGACGCCTTCTGCGCGAGCTCCTGGCCCTTGTCCTTCATCAGCGCCCACCATGCCTTCTCGGTTTCGGTGCAGAGCTTCGGCTCGGCCCACTGGAAGGCGGTGGTCCACATCGTCTGGAACGAGAGCTGGTAGGAAAACTTCGCGGGGAGGTCCATCTTCTCCTTCGCCATGATGTAGAAGAGCGCGTCGGTCTTGTCGTTCACGCTGATTTTCGTGATGCGCAGCGGGTAGATCAGCTTCTTGCTTTCGAACGTGAAGCGCGTCGGCGTGATCTCGCCGAGGTAGCTTCCGTCCGCCTTTTTCTTCATTTGCTTGGGGTCGATCTTCATGACGGTGAAGAACCACTTCTTGGCGACGTAAAATTCGAGTGTCTCCTTGTCGCCGGAGTAGTTGTACTTGTTCTCCTTGAGCCACTCGAAGAGCGCCTCGGTCTTTTCGGCCTCGAGGATCTTGTAGTCGAGGGAGCCGACCGTGCCGGCCTCCAGCACCTTCACGCCTTCATGCTTCTTCCGCTCATCGGCGCCCAGTGCGTTTCCGCCGGCGCCGCCCTTCGCCGTCGGGCAGTTGAACTTCCCGGGCGTTTGGGCCTTCAGGATCGTCGCCACCGCGAGGGTCTTGAAGAGGTCCTTGTGCATCTCGGCGACCTTCGGCTGCGACGGTGTGGGGACGACCATGCCGAAGTCGACCGCGTTGCCCTCGAACATCGGCTGGACGGTGAAGCTCTCAATGTTCTCCGCCGCGTCCCACGTGATGAACGCCCGCTGGCCGGGCTGGTTGACGTCCTTGTCCATCGCGCTGAAGTAGCAGCAGGCGGGGTCGGCGCTCGACGCCGCCATCGCGCAGATGGCGATCGCCATCGCGGTTGACGTGATCGTTCTCATGGGCAGCTCCTAGGGAGGGGAGGACGGAAGAATCTCAACGTGCTCGACCGTGTCTTTCTTGTCCTTGAACGCCGCCTCGACGAAGACGAGGTCGTCGTCCATCTCGTCCTTCAGGAAGATGTGACGGCACTTCGTGACGAACTGCTCGCGGCGGAGGATGCCGTTGAGCGTCGCGAGCTTCTTGATGTCCTCTTCGGGCGCCTCGCGGTCGAACTTGATCTCGCCGGAGAGCATCTTGAGGTCGTCGTCGGTGAGGCGGCGCGACCACTCGAGCGTCGACAGGACGCGGCCCGGGTTTTTCTGCTGCCAGGCGGAGAGCTCCTTGTTGAGGTCATCGCGCCGGTCCTTGACGTGCTCCCACCAGGCCTTCTCGGCGTCGCTGCAGAGCTCCCAGTTGGCGAACGAGAACGCGGTGGTCCACATCGTCTGGAACGAGAGCTGGTAGGAGAGCGCGCCCGGCAGGTCCATCTTGTCGGGCGCCATGATGTAGAAGAGCGCGTCGGTCTTGTCCTTCACGCTGATTTTCGTGATGCGCAGCGGGTAGATCAGCTTCTTGCTCTCGAAGGTGAAGCGCGTCGGCGTGATTTCGCCGAGGTAGCTTCCGTCGTCCTTCTTCTTCATCTGCTTGGGGTCGATCTTCATGACGGTGAAGAACCACTTCTTGGCGACGTAGAACTCGAGGGTCCCCTTGTCGCCGGAGTAGTTGTACTTGTTCTCCTTGAGCCATTCGAAGAGTGCGTCGGCCTTCTCCGCCTCGAGGATCTTGTAGTCGAGCGAGCCGACCGTGCCGGCCTCGAGGACCTTCACGCCCTTGTTTCTGGTCATGTCGTTGCCGCCGCCTCCGCCATGGCCGGCGCCGCCGCTTGCTCTCTTCATGCTCTTGAACTTCTTTACGTTCATCGGCCGGAGGATCGTGGCGACGGCGAGGGTCTTGAAGAGGTCCTTGTGCATCTCGGCTACCTTCGGCTGCGCGGGGGTCGGAACGACCATGCCGAAGTCGACGGCGTTGCCTTCGAAGAGCGGCTGGACCGTGAAGCTCTCGATGTTCTCCTTCGGGTCCCACGTGATGAAGGCGCGCTGACCGGGCTGCTTGACGTCCTTGTCCATGGCGCTGAAGTAGCAGCAGGCGGGGTCGGCGGTCGAGGCGGCAAGCGCCGCGATGACGGCGGAAAGCAGGGCGATGGTGAGCTTGTTCATGGTCCCTCCAGACAGAATCTGACTCAGCGGCTTAGACGCCGCGCAACCCGCGGAGGTTCGCCGCGATCACTTTTTCACTTCCTCCGTCGCGTGCTTCTCAGCGAACGCGAAGAGCGCGTCGATGACGGCGAGCGCCGGCTTGTTGTCTTTCGTCTCGTCGGCCGGGCAGGTGTCAAGCGAGCCCTTCTTGCCGCGCACGTCGAGTTCGGCGTGCGACGGGAAGTGCTTCTCCGCGTTCCGGCCGCAGGACTTGGAGCAGCGCGCCGCCTTCAGGTCGAGGGCCTTCGCGTCGGTGAGGACCTTCACGAGCGCGTCGATCTCCTTCTTCTGGAAGGTGCCCTGCCACTCGGTGACCTTGTCGTCGGTCTTCGTACGACGGGTGACGACTCCCTTTCCGTCCTTCCAGCTGATGCTGCACTCGACTTGCGGTTTCGCGTAGCGAGTCGCGGAGATCACGACGTCGTCGGTCTGCGCCGCCTGGATCAAGAGGCAAAGGAGAATGCTCATGCAACCACCTCCAGAGTTCTGACACCGGCCCGCGCGCTACTTGGGCATCGGCCGTGGCGGGACCGGCGGGGGTGGCGGAGGAGACGAGACGGGCCGCGGCGGCGTGGGGGGCGGCGGACGAAGGTCGGGAGGCGGGGGAGGCCGCTTCCCGGGCGGAGTCATTACGAGGCCGCCGGTCTGATTCTCGGCCGGCAGCACGACGCGTCCGCAGTCGCTCGTGGCGATCGTGCCGTCGTCGCGCCTCCACAACTGGACGCACGTCGAGCCTGCCGCCTTCTCCAGGAACGCCTCGGCCTCGACGCGGGTCATCCTCGCGATGTTGTAGACGTTCTGATTGCAGTGCGCGCAGTGGCGGACGCGATCCGGCGAACTGGCGACGGGGGACATGCTCTCCCACGGCACGGAGCAGGGCGTCGCGATCTTGATGTCTTCGAGTTTCACGGGGAGATCTCCCTACCCCGCATTATTCACGAACGCGCGGAGACGCGTTCGTGAAAATGCGCGCTGGATTCGCTCCGAGACCCCTCGAGGAGCGAATCAACCGCCGAGCCGGCGCGCCACACCTTCGACACCTTGTCGTGGCGCGACGGGCGGGGCTGTCTCGCGGAGG
>Ga0247727_10011187_pt1 | contig 15713 bp, 10 predicted proteins | sample WisWelCaveWW1625_FD_202498 | JGI IMG/M metagenome (GOLD analysis project Ga0247727, IMG submission 202498) | Biofilm microbial communities from Wishing Well Cave, Virginia, United States - WW16-25 | ecosystem: Environmental > Aquatic > Deep subsurface > Groundwater > Cave microbial mat | place...
GACTTGTCGGGCCATGAATTGGCGAATGCGGTGCGGACGGTAGCGGGCGGTGGGGCATTGATCGAGCCGTCGGTGGCGCGCAAAGTGGTGGCCGAGTTTGTGCGCCTCTCGCCCGCGCCGCGCTCCACAACTTCAGCCAACGCCGAATTGATTGAATCCCTTTCGGAACGCGAACTCGACGTGCTGAGACTGGTGGCGCAAGGGCTGAGCAATGGCGAGATCGCCGACCGCCTGAGTCTGGCCGAGGGCACGGTGAAAAACTATGTCACCAGTATTTTGCAAAAAATCGGGGCCAGAGATCGGACGCAGGCGGCATTGCGGGCGAGAGAGTTAGGGCTAATCTAATCACACCTTCGCCCTTAACTTGCCGGTGCGTATTCGCAGTTCGCGCGCCACTTCGGTTGCGCCGCGAGTTTCGGCATAATCGGCGGCTTTGCGGTAGTAGTGTTCGGCATCGGTCCACTTTTCGGCCTGCTCGTAGTGTTCGGCGGCCATGGCCGAAAAGTCGGCGCCGGTGAACTTCGCCAGCCATTGGGCGACGGCCAGATGATAAAGCCGACGGTATTTGTGCGGCAACAGCTCATAGGCCGCATCGCGCAGAAGTGAATGCTTGAAAATATATTCCTGCTCTCCGGCAAAGACACTGCCCGCGCGTGAAAATGCCATCTCGGCCCGCACCAGTTCGGCCAGCCCTTCCGAGATCGTCTGCTCAAGGCTGGGTGAGGCCGAGGTCAATAACCCGGTGCCAGCAGATTGCCGGGCAATGGCCAGCACAGCCCCCACCCAAAAGACCCGGCCCACCACTGCGGCCATGATGGCGACGGTGCGGGCCGAGGACGAGAGGGCGTCCAACCGGGCCTGAAGGGTGGCTTGCAGTGACGGCGGCAATCGTACCAGCGTCATTTTATCGCCGGCCACAATCGTTTTATCCTGCGACAGGCCTTTCACCATCTCCTCAAGAAAATACGGGTTGCCTTCGGCGCGTTGGGCGAGTTCGGTCAGAATTGAGTCGGGAAAGGCGTTGAGGGTCGGGTAGGCCTCGGCCACAATTTTGGCGTTGACCGGCAGAGGGGCGAGGCTGACCAAATCGGCGGCATCGTTGAGCGCTGGTTGGTGGCGCAGAAAGCCGGGCCGGACACTGGCCAGGATAAGCATAGGCAGGGGTTGGGAGTTCGGCTCCATCAAATAGTTGAGGAGGGTCAGGCTGTCCTCATCGGCCCAATGCAAGTCGTCAATCACCAATATCAGCGGCCCGGAGGCGCTGACCCGGCGCAACAATTCGCGGCACAGGGCGAAGGCGCGCTCCACACGAGCTTGCGGATCGTTTTTGAACGGAGCCAAATGGGGGCTGTCCGGCCATTCGAGTCCGATAAGGCTGCCTATGAAGTGGGTGACCTCCGCGGCGGCGGACGTTTCTGTTGAGTCCGCCCTCCTCCACAAGCTACTCACACCGCGCGAAAATTTTTCGTGAGTTCCATTCAAGGGGCCGGTTTCACTCAGGTTGAAACGTCCGTACCACAGCGACTTCCATAGGTGGAACGGCGAGCGATTGGCCTGAGCCAATCCCCGCGCTAAGAAGGAGTTGAGCGCGGGTTCGTCCACCTCGAGTTGGCTGGCGAATTCCATAAGCAGACGGGATTTGCCCATGCCAGGTTCGCCGCGCACAATAGCCAAGACGGGGATTTTGGCTTTGCGTGCGCGATGGTAGAGTTCGGTCAGGCGGGCCAGTTCTGCGTCGCGGGCGACCATATAGGTTTCGAGTCCGCCGGGACTGCGATAGCGCACGCGGCTGGGTTCGGTTATCGGACCTTCAACCACAAAGGTCGAGAGCAGGCTGGTCTTGCCCTTCACCTGCATCGGCGCGAGGCGGCGAAAACGGAACGCGCCACGCACCAGCCGGTAGGTGCTTTCGCTGACGACTACGGTGCCCGGCTCGGCGAGATGTTCGAGGCGGCTGGCGACGTTCACCGTATCGCCCATCATGGTGTATTCACCGCGCGAGCCGACGTAACCGGCCAGCACCGGGCCGGTGTTGAGGGCCACGCGCAGGCGCAGGGTGTTGGCGCCATCGCGTTTGGATTGGGCCGTATACTCGGCCATGGCCGTTTGCAGGGCGAGGGCGGTCTGCACGGCGCGCTCGGCGTCGTCTTCGCCGCCGTAAGGCGCGCCCCAGACCGCCATCACCGCGTCGCCGATGTGTTTGTCAATGTAGCCGCCGTGCGCCTCAATCAAGGCATCCACCCGCGCCCATACCTCTTTAATCAGATCCGTCACTTCTTCAAAGTCGAGGCGGTTCGAGAGCGTGGTGAAGCCTTCAATGTCGGCAAACATCACGGTGGCGATGCGGCGTTCTTCGGGGTAGCGGAGGGTCATTTGGGTAGTTGGGCGCTATTATCTTTCGATAGCCGTCTTCTGTGAAGCGTCTCTTGCCCCCCACCACAATCCCAGTCCGCCGGTCAGCACATCGCGAGAGCGGATGATGAGGGCTTGCGTCACGCCTACCGCCGGGTCGAGGCCGAGGGCGGTCATGGCGATGACTTGACTCGATTCGAGCGCGCCCAACCCGCCGGGCAGTGGGGCGAGGAAGGCCAGACGATTAATAGTGACGGCGACCACGAGTTGCAACAGGGTCAAGTTGAGGCCGAGAAAGGACAGCCCCAGCCAGTATTCAATCATAATAAACCCCCAACTCACAATTGAGAAGAGGACGGCCCAAAATAAACTACGCGGCTGGGTCCGGCAGAATTGCGCGACTTCCGATTCTGTTTCGCGCACGGCGGCCAGGGCGCGTTCATAACGCGGCGAGCGCACGGGCAACACCGATAACAATCGAGTAAGCGGCATCCACCCCAACCAGGCCGAGGCCAGAAAAAGGAGCGGCAGGGCCAGTAAAACCAGCATTCCGCCGACGAGGTTGACATTCGCCAGCGCTGGGAAAATTTTCTGTTGAGCGATGACGATGAAGCCAAAAGCCAGAAAGGCGAAATTGATGAGCAGTTCGAGCACTTTATCCACCGTGGTCGCCGCCACTGCAACCGGCCCTGGCAGGCCGTGGTGGCGTTGGAGCACATAAACCTGCAATGGCTCGCCACCAAACTGCGGGCCGGGCGTGAAGTAGCTCACGCCGAAGGAGGCCACCCGATAGCGAGTGATGGTGCGATAGGGAATGTCGTGGCCCTGCGCGCGGAGGATGATCCACCACCGTCCGCTAAAGACGAGGAGGGTCAGAGCATTGATAATGATGAGGGCGATGATCTGCCAGACGCCCAGCCGGCCCAGCACGGCCAGCACCTCGGCGAGGCGAATGTCACGGAGCGCCCACCACAGCAGGATGGGAATGAGGAGCCAGAGGAGGTGGGCAGGGTGGAGGCGGCGGGGAAACATAGTGAGGGATTATAACTTGCCTGCTATGAAAACTCGTGGCCTCACTACTCTTATGGCACGTTAGTCGTTAGCACGTAATAACACTCTTGATATTCGGTGCCGCTTCGAAAAGTCCAATTGCCCCGATAAGGCGTTATGCGATCGTCGCTGATTGACTTGACCAAGACTTCATAATGGCCGGGTTTCAAGGTTATCTGCTTGGCAGGTCCTTTGTTGGGACAAAAATCCGGTACCTGCGTCAATTCCGTGCAGTTGTTGCATTTCGCAATTTCCTCGATCACAGTCTCAGGGCCGCTCAAGATGATTTGAATTCGCTCTGGCGAATCATTTTGGACAAAGTAGACAGAAGTTCCGGCGGGCGCTGTTCCCGACTCTTGAGGCTGCGCGACCGTAGGCGCATCCGCCGCCAATCCGATTTCTACCCTGACAAGACTCTGGGTGGCTAAGGACATCAGAGCATGGTCGGGGTAAAGCGTTCGGACAGCAATATATAACGACGCGGCATTTTCAAACTCGCCAAGCGACTCATAAGTGCGCCCACAGTAATAGAAAAGCACAGGCAGATGTTCATCGGGGCGGGGGACAGTGTCGGTCTCACCTTGCAACACAACTTGATCGCACACTTCTTTCGTCGCAAGTTCTTCCGGCGTCTCTCGGAAGAGCACTTCTATCTTGGGGAGAACATATTTGTTGAGGGTGCTGTCTGGATACAGCTTAACAAAAGCAAGGTATTCAAGAAAGGCGGATCCGTAACGGCGATCAGTTTCCTCTCTCAGCCCGCGCAAAAAAACCGCGCACTCGCTCTGCAACTGAACCGCTTGAGACCGGACGTTGACGATCCCCCAGGAAGGCGCTTGTATGATCCGTTCAAACCTATCAAAAGCTTCGCGGCAATCGCCCTTAAGATATGCGCGATTACCGGCTTGCCAGTTGAGATATACGTTGATCTCTGGGATGGCAATCACGGCAACACAGAGCAACATCAAAAAGCCGACAGCGGCGAGACAACCGATGGCTCGCAACCACGGTCGTCTAAGCGGGGCAGTGGTTGTCGGAGATGCTGATGGTTGTTTTGGAATTGTGACAGGAGTTGGGACACTTTGCGGCGCGTCAACACGCAGGGGCAGCGGTTGGAATTGTTGGGTTTTCGCAACATCGGAGGCTTTGAGCGTTGTTAGCCGCTCACGCGCCGCCGTATGCTCCGGGTTGAGTTGCAGCAGGTGGTCAAGCCAGCCGATGGCCTGTTCACGCTTTTCGGCGAATTCAGCAAATAATAGCCAGGCTGACTCATTGTGCGGCTCGCGCCGGAGAACTTCTCGCAGGAGACTGCGCGCGCGTTTTTTGTCGCCGTTTTGCGCTGAAAGTAAAGCTTGCTCAAGGGTTGATTTGGTGTCCATCTCTTTCCCCCTTCTCACCCCATCTATAGATGTTAAGAAAACTCTTGAGAAAGCTAGCAGTGGTCAGTTGGCTAGGCCGACTTCGTGGCAGTAGAGACCGAACAAGCCCAAGACGGCCTCGGTTTCTTTAGCAAAGCAGGCCAGGGCTTTATCCACCGAAACAATAATCTGCTCAAACTTCTCAAAGTATTTGTTATGGGTCGCGCCCTTCTTCACTTTGCGCCACAAATATTCAATCGGATTGTAGTCCGGCGAATACGACGGCAAGCGGCACTCGGTCAGGCGCTCTTGATGGTCACTCAGAAACTTTTGGGTCGCCTGGCTGGTGTGGTATTTGGCTCCGTCATGGATCAAAAACAAATGCTTCCGCGTTTGGGCCAACACTTGGCCCAGGAAGGTCTGGTAACTCTCGGAGTTGAACTTGCCGTCACTCCCCTGATAAAACAGGCGGCCCGAGAAGTACTCAATCAAGCCGAAGACTTTGTAGGCCTTCCGCTTGCCGCTGGTTTTGACTTGCGGCTGTTCACCCTTGCGCGCCCAAGTCTAGGAGAGCGACCCCCATGGCGGAAAACTGGCTTCGTCGCCAAACAGGATCCAAGCTTTCTTCCGTTTGGCCGCCTTCAGAATCTGCGGCCAAGCCTGCGCCAGCCAAGCTTGCCGTTTGGCTTCATCCAAATGGTCGGAGACAAAGCGGGCTTTCTGAAACGAAAAGCCCAAGTTGCGCAACAGCTCGCACACGTAGAACCGGTCGTAACGCACGCCAAACTCCCGTTCAATCACGACTTGAACCAAAATCGAACTCCAACAAGCACTGTCAAACCCCGCCGCTTGTGGGCCAGCGTCGAGGCACTTGCCCAACTCTTTCTTCTGGCTCTTCGTCAGTTTGGCCGGGCACCCCGACCGGTGACGGTAGACCAGGCTCTTGACGCCTTTGACCAACAACTCGCTCAACCACTGGTAAAACGTCGCCAGACTAACCCCCCAGCGGGCACTCAGGGTCGCAATCGGCTCGCCCCCGACGATGTGCCCCAGCCAAGCACTGATCCGTCTGAACAACTGGACATCCCCGCGCCGATAAGCAACTTGCAGTCGGTCCCGCATGGCATTGACTGTCTGACGAGAAAATTGTATTCTAAGGTTCATGGATGTAGCCTCCTTGGTTTTGGTTTCGACGCCGAACCCAAAGAGATACATCCTTTTGCTGTTTTTCGCCAGTCGCAATTTTCTAGTTCGTTTTCTTAACGGCTATAGCAAGCATCTTAGCGCAAACTGCCGGCGGATTGGTATGGTATAAAAGTCAAAAGACATATTCTTGGTTATGCAATTAAAAACAAACGCCGAGGATCACCTCGGCGCTCTGAGAAGTACAAACCTCGCTTATTTCTCGCCCACCGTAATCGTCACCCGCCCGCTCTCGGTCGCGTTCCCCGCCGCATCCACTGCCCGAATGTGAATCGTATGCGCCCCCAGCCCGGCCAGTTTCCAGCGATAAGTGAAGGGGGCGACGGTGGTGGTCTGCACCTTTTTGTCGTCCACAAAAATATCGACGAAGGTGAGTGAGAGATTATCGGCCACATCGGGTTGGATGATGGCGGACTCGTCGTCGCCGAGGGTGAAGGTCTGGCCTTCGGTTGGCGTGACCAGCGCGGCAGTGGGCGGCGTGTTGTCCACCGTCACCTGCACCGTGTAGTTGACGAAGGTCTGATCGTTTTTCACCACCAGCAACTGCACCGAATAGAGACCGTTGCCCAGCGCCGTCGTGTCCCAAGTTTGCAGGTCGGCGTTTTCCAGTTGTTCGCCGCGGTCGCCGCCGATTTGCGTCCACTGCGTCGGGTTCAACCCCGGCCCAAACTGCACGCGGAAGAAGGAGAAGTTGTCGCTCTTCACCGTGCCGGTGATTGGCAGGACGCCGCGCACATACGAGAACGGTTGAAGCGAAGCGATGGCGACATCGCCGCCGCCCGTTTCGGGCGGGGTGTAGATCGTGTCGTACTCGGTCGGCGGTTGAGGGAGTCCGGCCTGCCGCACCCAGTCGGCGGCTTCGGGCGGCAGGATTTCGTACACCCGCCGCTCAACGAGCTCGGGCGGGGTGAACACCGTCGCCAGCTTGCCGGTCTCGCGATTGATCTGAAAGGCTTGCCACACATTGTCACTCGCGTTTGGTTCGGTTCCGGCGATGAAGACCTCGTCTACCAGACTCTGGCAGTCGCGCGTGGGCAGGAGGCCGGAGGGATAACACACGGTCACCTGATTGATGCCGTTCGGCTCCTGCCATCCCTCCACCGGCAAATTTTGCGTGATGTACTTCATCACCGCGTGCCAGATCGGCGCGGCCCCGGTGAGGCCGGTCACTTTTTCCATCGGCGTCGAATCGGTGTTGCCGACCCACACCCCGACCGTCACTTGCGGCGTCGAGCCAAGAGTCCAGTTGTCAATGAAGTCGTTGGTAGTTCCGGTCTTCACGGTGGCGGGGCGATCAATCTCCAGCGGGTTCGGGCGGCCAAACGCGCCGACACGGGCTTCGTTGTCCGAAAGCACGTTGTTGATCAAATATGATAACGGTTCGCTCAACACTTGTTGCGTTTGAGGTTCGGTGAAGGCACAGGGGGCATCGCCATTGTCGCCGCAAGCGATCAGCACGTTGCCCTTCGAGTCTTCGATGCGGAGAAGGGCGACGGGATTGAGCGAGCGGAAGCCGCCGCGCCGCGACTCCGGGGCAACCGCCGCGCCGGCCATGCGGCCATTGTTCGCCATTACCGAATAGGCATAGGTCATGTCGAGCAGCGACACCTCACCGCCGCCGAGGGTGAGGGCGAGTCCATAATAGTTCGAGTCGCGATCCAGCGTGTTGATCCCCATGAGATGCGCGACTCGAATCACATTCTCCATGCCAACGCGGTTCATCATGTCCACCGCCGGAATGTTGTACGACCGCGACAGGGCGATGCGCAGACTCACCGGGCCGTGAAACTGGCGGTCGTAGTTTTCGGGGACGTAGGGGATGCCGGTGTCCTGTGGGAAGGCCGTTCGCACGTCAAGCACCATCGTGGCCGGGGTGAAGCTTTGTTGAAAGGCGGTGAGGTAGGTGAAGGGCTTGAACGACGACCCCGGCTGGCGGCGGCCATCGGCGGCCACGTTGAAGCGGCCATCAATGGCGTCGTCCCAATAATTCAACGATCCCAACATGGCCATGATCTCGCCGGTCTTCGGATTCACCACCACGACCGAAGCGTTGGAGACCCGGTGGTCAACGCCGATGTCGTTGGGACGTATGGGTGGAAGAAGGGCGGCGGCCTCACAGGCAGTGCCGGACTCGGTGGGGAGGAGGACGACGGGGTCGCCGCCGTTGAGACGGGCGACCTGTGATCGGGCGGTGCACTCAACCTGCTCTTGCAAATTAAGATCGAGTGAGGTGATCACTTTGAGTCCGCCGCGATAGGTGAGGTCGGGGCCGAGGGCACGAGTCAACTCATTGATGACGTAGAAGCTGAAATGCGGGGCGCGGATGTCAAAGCGTTTGTTGAACGACTGCAGGCGGCTCAACACATCAACGGCTTTGGCCTGCGCCGCTTCCGCTTCGGTGATATGGCCTTCACGGGCCATCGCCTCCAGCACAAGTTCCTGCCGCCGCTTGGCCTCTTCAGGCGCGTCAATGGGATTGAGGGCCGGGAACTGGGGGATGGCGGCCAGCAGGGCGCTCTCGGCCAGGTCGAGTTCGGAGGCCGACTTGCCAAAGTAGACGCGGGCGGCGGCGTCCACCCCGTAGGCAAGGTTGCCGTAGAAGTTGGTGTTGAGATACCACTCCAGAATTTGATCCTTGCCGTAGCGCTCGGTCACTTCGGCGGCGATGAAGAGTTCACGTAGTTTGCGCTCGTAGGTTTGTTCAGCCACGCGGCCGCCGGGGGCGATGATGACGTTTTTGACAAGCTGTTGAGTGATAGTTGAGCCGCCCTGGGTGGGGCCGCCGCGCAAGTTGGAGACGAAGGCCCGGATGATGCCCTCAACGTCATAGCCGGGGTTGGTGTAAAACGATTTGTCTTCGATGGCAATCGTGGCGTTGATGAAGTGCGCTGGAATCTTGTCAATGCCCAACCACTGCCGATCCCCGGCGCGGGGGTCAATGACTTCGTAGAGCAGTTGCGTGCCGGTGCGGTCGTAGATTTTGGTGGTCTGAAAGAATTGGTTGTTGGTGGAACTAAAGGCGGCTTCCAACGTTTCGGCTGAGGGCAGGTCGGCGACGTAACTGCTGTAGGCTTGTGAGAGACCGATGCCGCTAATGACGACGGCGGCAATGACGACGCTGGCCGTCGAGAGGGCGAGGATCGCCAGCACGCGCCACACACGATTGAGGCCGCGCTGGGCGGCTTCGCGGCGGAGGCGGCGGCGGTGGATGAGGGAGGAGGGGGAGGGCATAGAATCACTGACTCACTGAGAGAGATGAGGGCACTGATTGGCAACTCATTGCTATCAGTGTTCTTCAGTGCCTCAGTGGTTCGTTCCTTCTCTGCGCGCAGATTAAATCACGCTGGCGGTGGTAGATGAAGGTTGAAGAGGAGGTCATAGAATCACTGAAACACTTAGGAAGATGAGGACACTGAGGTCAGTTGGCGAGGCGTTTGACTTGCAAATGATCGCCGCCGAAGTTGAGGAGCAGGCCGCCTTTATAGCGCACCTCAATCCAAACTTCGCGCGCGAACTCCAATTGTTGGGTCGGCGCCTCCAACGCCATGGCCCGTTGATAGAAAACTTCCTCAAAGCCCGGGCCGAGTGTCCGGTAAACTTCCTGGGCAACGGCGATGATGCGGGCCGTCACATCTGAAAGAGGGTACTCGGGCTTGACGTAGGCTTTGGGGGATTTGGGAGTGGTCATGGGTTACCTCTTTTGAATCACTGAGTCGCTGAAAGGAATGAGGACACTGACCAGCGACTCAGTAGTGCGTTTCTTCTCCACCTCATGGCCCAGCGCCTTCTTGCAAAAATTGTGCGCTCTCTTCGGGCGTAAGTTCACGAGTGACACGCTTTTGTGCGAGAGCGACCAAATCTTCAATTTGCATCAGATACAAGCGCATAATACCATCGGCGTCAGTCGTCGCCAGATATTTTCCGTCCGGGCTATAGGTAATGCTGAGAAGATCGTTCTGCGCTCCGACCAACCGAATCAACTCCTGTCCGGTTGCCACGTCCCAGATAATGGCAGTACCGTCACGACTGGCGGTGGCAAGCCGCGCGCCATCCGGGCTGAAGGCAATATCTGTGACTTCTGCATTATGCCCATTGAACACGCGGACCTGCGCACCGGTTGAAGCATCCCAAAGGCGCGCGGTCTGGTCAACGCTGCTGGTTGCGATCCATTGACCATTTGGACTGTAAGCCACGCCGACAACCCCATCGCCATGTTTTAGCGTGAACAACGTTTTCCCTGTCGCCACCTCCCACACTCGAGCGGTGCCATCCATGCTGGCAGTGGCCAGACGCTTATCATCCAGACTAAAAGCGGCATCCAAAATGAAGACCGTGTGACCCTTGAGAGGCGGTTGCACTTCCTCCCAAGTGGTGGCGTCCCGGATGTGAGCAAGGTTGTCGCGTCCGCCGGTGACGACAAGCCGATTGTCGTGGCTGAAGGACACTGCGTGCATGATCCACCATCCCGGTTCTGTTAATACCTTTATCTCCTCGCCGCTGTCCGCCTCCCAAATCCGCACGGTACCATCGTCGCTGGGTGCGATAATACGTGAGCCATCCGAATTGTAAGCCGGGTGGCCGACCCCTGCTTGATGGCCGGTCAGTGACAACGGGGCATCATCTGGCTTCTCGATATCCCAAACCCGCACCAAGCCATCAAAACCACCGGCGACAAGGTGATGGCTGTCAGGACTGAAGGTAGCGACCAGCGGCTGTCCTGGGACGCTGAAGGAGCGCCACTCGACGCCGGGGGTCGTCTCCCACAGGCGGGCTGTGTCGTCACCGGCCGTTAGGACAAGGTTAGCGCCAGTTGGGTCAAAGGCGACCGTATAGAGGCCGCTCGTGTGACCCCGCAGTACAGCTTTTTCTTCTCCGGTTTCAACATTCGAAATTCGCGCCGTTTTGTCGTAACTGGCTGTCGCAATGTAGTTGTCGTCCGGGCTAAAGGCGGCGGCTCTAACGTACCAACTATGGCCAAAAAACTGTTCTAACAACGCTCCACTTGTTGCACCCCAGGTACAGGCATTGTAGTAATAACCGCTTGAGGTTACGAATTTGTCGCCGCTAAGATTGTAGGCCAGACTAATCGGCCAACAATTCGCGTCACCGCCAAACTCAAACAACTCCAGACTTGTCGTTGCATCCCAGACGCGCGCGAAACCGTCGCCACTGGTGGTGGCAATTTGTGTGCCGTCAGAATTGAATGTAGCCGTAACCGGGAAGGTGATGGGTTGATAAGCCAGCCACTGCCGTTGTTCCCGCCCGGAAGCAACATCCCAAATACGGACAGCGCCGTCCTCACCCGCAGTGACAACCAACTTGCCGTCCGGCGAAAACTGAGCATCTCTTGCAGGGCCTTGATGCCCGCTCAGAGTCTTTAATTCCTGACCCCTCACCGCATCCCACACTCGCGCTGTCCCATCCTTGCTCGCCGTGACCACATACTTATCATCGGACGAAAACCGGGCGCTCCAGACCGTGTCGTTATGCCCGGACAGCACCTTAACCATTTCACCAGTCACCGCATTCCATACAATTGCCGTTTTATCATCGCTGGCGGTGAGGACATATTGACCATCGGTGGAGAATTGGGCGCTCCATACTTCGCCAGTATGTCCGCGAAATGCCAACCGAACCTGAGAGGCGCTGAGGGCCTGGTGGAGGGCATTCTCTGTTTCTGGGAGGGGGACTGTTCGGTAAGCTTCCAGCGCAAGCAGGAGTGCGCGTTCCGGGTCGGCGCTGATTTGGTTCAATGCGACCGCGGCTAGTTGGCGGGCTAATGAGATTTGGGCCAGGCGTTGGGCTTCATCCCGTTGTTCCGCCGCTTGAGTACCCGCAATCTGCGCCGCAGTCAAGTTCTGCGCTGAGTGTGTATTGGCAACTTGAGCCGCACTCAGGTTCTGTGCAGATTGAGTATTAGCGATTTGGGCCTCGGTTGCATTCCGGTTGGACAGAATCCCAAAGAACACAGCCGCCACAGCGGCTAACAAGGCCACAGCCCCCACGACAGTGAGAGTTCGATTGCGTGTGCGCAGGCGGGCTGATGACTGTTCGGCTTCTCTCGCCCGTTCGGTTTCTGCTTTGCGGCGAGCTTCGGTTTCCTCGGCTAACTTTCGCGCGTCATCCAATTCCTTTTGCCGCCGCGCTTCATCTTCTCGCCGTTCACGTTCTGCCTCAACGCGACTCTCTACCAACAACTGCTCTGCTTCTGCTGTGAGTCGCAACTCAGCAATATACGGCTCAATCACCTTCAACCGATCTTCCGCCAGTAGAGTCTTGTAGCGGCGATACGCCCGCACCTCCTGCTCCAGCAGTTCCTGCGCCGCTTTGCGCGCTTGCACATCCGGGTCAAGTTTGATCTCGCCCAGCAAATAATCGTGCGCCAATTCGTACACCAGGCCGTCATCGGTTTCGTCAGCGCGCAACAGACGGCTGTCCACCAATTGGTTTAGGATGATGTCAAGCGTTTCGGGCGTGACGCCCTTTACCCCCATCTCGGCCACTAGGTCGCGATGGGGGCGAACAATGCGCTGGGACTCGGAAGAGATGAGGGTTTCGAGCAGGCGGCGGGCGGCGGCGCGTTGTTCCGGGCGCAAGTCGCGCGACAGCACGCGCTCCAAATGCCCGCGCAAGATGCCGGCGGCCCCGCCTTCGCGATCATAAAGGGTGCGGGTGATAAGAGTCTGATCAGGCTCGAGTTCTTCAAACAGCGCGAGGCACACCAATTGAATTTGCGGCGGCGCAATCTCGCCATCCTTGCCCAAGTCGTCGAGCAAGGCTTCAATCAAGCCGGTCTCAAACTTGAAGTCCTGCTTCTCGGCAGGCTTGGCGATCACCTCTTGCGCTTCGACGCGAGTCAAACGGTTCAGGCGATAGTCGTTCTCGAACGGGTTGCGGATTCGAGGGCGGAAGTTGGCAAGGTTGCCGAAGTATTCACTTCGTAAGGCCAACATCCAACACATGTTAAGGCCGTCATCTTCAAGGCACTCGGCAAGCTCGTTCACAAAAACAACCCGGTCGGCGACGTCTTCGAGCCGGGTGAAAAACTCTTCGAACTGATCAACGAAAATGTAGAGCGTCGTCTGCGGGCCAAGCACCTCACACACTTTACGCAAAAAGTCGCGCAAGGGCGCGGCGGCAAGGGTCGGGGCCTGGGCTGGATCAGAGAGGAAAGCGCGTTTGAGGGCGAGGACGGGGTTGAGATTATAAGGGCGAAGATAGACTGGCAGATGTCCACTGCCAATTAGGTTTGGGGAGAGTCCGGCTTGCAGAAGCGAGGTCTTGCCCGCGCCGGACTCGGAGTGTAGGACGGTAAGCGGGCCGCGCCCCAGATTTTGCAAAAGCTCGCGGACGGCATACTCACGGCCAAAGAATAACTCGGCGTCGCTCAGGCGGTATTCGAGCAAGCCTTTGTAGGGGCCGCCCGTTTTCGCATCGGCGGTCTCGCTGGCGCGGGCCTGCAAACGGCTGACGAAAGCGCTGACGCCTTGGGCCAACTCCTGCCGCTCAAACTCACGCGCCAGTTTGGCTTCTTCGACAGCGCTAAGGGCGCGTTGATTGATGAGTTTGATGTTGTTGACGATCTTATCGCGGCCAACCACATCGCCAGCACCGACATTGATTTCTGCACCCTTGTCGAGATTGAGGCCGCCCTGAGAGGAGCTTTGCGGATCGTCGGGCATAATCGTTTTATATCACGAATGAGGCGAAGAGGCGAATAGCCCTTTATCCTTGAGCGAGATGTTTATTTGAGTTCATCTAATCCGCCCGTCACCTTCTTTCTAAGGTTGGGCCGCCATCTACTGGGAAGCTGCCACCGTAGAGTCAAGGGTGAAGAATGAACAAAGGCCCCTAGCGGATTAGATGACTACCCGCCCTCAACTCTGCGACTGTATAATCCTCCTCAATGCCCACTCCTCAACCTAAAACCATCCTCATCACCGGTTGCTCCACCGGTTTTGGCCGCGTCACGGCCATTCACTTTGCGAAACTCGGCTGGCGCGTTTTCGCCACTGTGCGGAAAGAGTCGGATCGCGCCGGCTTGGCGAGAGAGCACGGCAACATCCTGCCGTTGATCTGCGACATCACGAACGAAGCCCAAGTGAAGGAGTTGGGCCAGGCGGTGGCGGCGCAAATACCAGTCCTCGAGGCGCTGGTCAACAACGCCGGGTCAGCCTTTGCCGCACCAATGGAGTTGATCCCGCCGGATGTGCTGCGCGAGCAATTGGAGTTGAACGTGATCGCGCAGGTGGCGGTGACTCAGGCGGTGATGCCCCGGCTCAAAGCGGCGGAGGGGACGATCATCAACGTCAGCAGTGTCGGAGGCCGAATCGCCTCGCCCCTGTTCGGCCCATACAGCGCCAGCAAATTTGCGCTCGAGGCCATCAGCGACGCCTTACGGGTTGAACTTGCGCCATTCGGGGTGAAGGTGGTCGTGATTGAGCCGGGAGGCAGTCCAACGCCAATTTGGCAGACGAGCGTAAAACGCGCCTTTGGTATGTTGCAAGAGCGCGGCCTTGACATCAGCCCGTATCAAAAATTGATTGAGGTGGTGGCGAAGATGGCGGAGGAGCGATCTCGAGTCGGCTTCCCGTCCCAGTTGTTCGCCGACACGGTTGAAAAGATTCTTGCCAGCCCTCACCCTGCCGCGCGCTATCCCATTCCCGCTTCAATTGGCTGGGTGATCCGTTTGCGGCGCTTCATGCCCGATGCGTGGTGGGACGCAATGGTAAGGCGGCGGTTGGGCTGGTGAAATGTTATTGGGCGGTAACGCCCACTTGTTGGCACATATCAAGCACCGGGCAGGTTGAACACTTGGGGAGCCGCCCGGTGCAGATGTGCTTGCCAAAGGGAACCAACAGTCGGTTGATTTCAATCCAGTACTCGCGTGGCAGCTTTGACTCCAGGGCAGTCAGGGTCCGCTCCGGGGTAGTCGAGAGAACGTAGCCCCAACGGTTCGTCACCCGGTGGACGTGAATATCCACGCTAATGAATGGCTCACCACACGCGATGCCCAGGGCTAGATTCGCACACTTAGGCCCCACCCCCGCCAACGAGAGCAAGACTTCGCGGTTGCAGGGCAGTTGGCCATCGTACTCAGCGACTGCCCGTCGAGCAATTTGTTGAATTTGGTGAGCCTTGCGTTCGTGGAACGAACTGGCACTGATTAGCTTGTCCATCTGGCCGACCGTCAACTTACTAATAGCTTCGGGAGTGCGAGCTTGGGCAAACAGCGCCAGCGCGGTGGGTAGGGAAACCTCGTCGTAGGTTCTGATGGAGATCAAACAAGCCACTAGCTGTTCAAATAGGGATTGGTGTCCTCGTTGAGCCAACTCAAACATCGCTGCTTTAGGAAATGGTTCAACAGCAGCCCGTATGCGCGGCAGAGCTATCTCAATATCGAAGGGCGTCTTGGCTGGGCTTGGCTTTTTCATGATCGTAATGCTACTTGACTAAGGGAGTTTTGGAAAGCAAGAATTGACTCTTGTATTTCCGATTTCCAGCTGTGCGCCCTTTGCATTTTCCAAAGATGAGTAAATGATGAGAACGCCTGTCGGTCTGTCATTTTGACGCTTCCCTGTGCGACATAGTTATAGAAACGTAAAAACAGCCGATACTTTATACGGTAGCACCACACTTAAACGTGGAGGCCGACTTTCATGCCCATATATTGGGCCAAAACCATAGATAAACCCAAGATGTGGCGGCGACTCAAGCCAGAAATCATGCAACCACAGTTAAGTGCAGTGC
>Ga0247727_10011188_pt1 | contig 15712 bp, 13 predicted proteins | sample WisWelCaveWW1625_FD_202498 | JGI IMG/M metagenome (GOLD analysis project Ga0247727, IMG submission 202498) | Biofilm microbial communities from Wishing Well Cave, Virginia, United States - WW16-25 | ecosystem: Environmental > Aquatic > Deep subsurface > Groundwater > Cave microbial mat | place...
GGGCCGCCGGCTCGTCCAGACCCGGTTTCGGCTCGACCAGCCACAGCGTCCGCAACCCCATGTTCTTCATCGCGCGGCACGCCGCGGCGACGTTGGCCGGCCGGCTCGGGCGCACGAGCACGATCTCCAACCGGGATGGCTCCACGCGGGCGCGAGTCTATAATGAAAGGCGATGAGCCTCTGGCGCGTGCGGTCCGCCGGGTGACCCCCTTCCGCCCGCTGCCGGCGCCGCTCGCTCGCCTGCTCTCGACCGCCGTCGTCGCCGCGTGGGTGCTGGTGATGGGCGTCGTCGTGCGGCGAGCGTTCTCGGCGACACCGCTCGCGCTCGCGGCCGATCTCGCGAGCTACTCTGGCTCGGCCCACTGGCGCGGCATCTACTACCGCGGCGACAAGATCGGCTTCTCGGTCGGCCAGACCACGCCGCAGGGCGACGGCTACGAGATCCGCGAGGACGCGCGGCTTTCGATGACGCTCGTCGGCGCCACGACGTCGGTGCGGATGACGAGTCGCGCCGTGGTGGATCATGCCTTCGTACTCCGGCGCTTCTCGTTCTCGCTCGACCCCGGCACCGGCCCCACCGAGATCGTAGGGACGCTCGTCGGCCGCCGCCTCGACCTCGTGATCCGCAACTCCTCGGGCGAGCGCCGCGAGAGCCGCGATCTGCCGGAGCCGCCGGCGCTGTCGCTCAACCTGCCGCGAATTCTCGCGGCGCGCGGCCTCGAGCCGGGCCAGAAACTCAAGGTCTCGGTCTTCGATCCGGCCACGCTGCGCAATGCGCCGATGACGATCGAGGTCCAGGCGCGCGAGGTCGTCCGCGCCGCCGGCCGCCCGGTCCCGGCCTTCCGCGTCGAGGGGCGTCTCGCCGGCCTGACGCTGCGCTCGTGGATCACGGACACGGGCGAGGTCGTGCGCGAGGAAAGCCCGATGGGCCTCATGGTGGTGCGCGAGACGCCGGAGCAGGCGCAGGCGCTGGCCGTCCCCGGCGCCGTCCAGGCCGACATGCTCGAAGCCTCGGCGCTCGTGCCCCTCCGCCCGCAGCGGATCGACGACACCCGCACCGTCGCCCGCATTCGTGTCCGGATCGACGGGCTGCAGGGCCTCGACCCTGTCGACCTGCAGGGCGCGGGCCAGTCCGAGGTGAACGGGACGATCGAGGTGCAGGACGCTCGCGACCTCATCCCCGGGCCTGCGCCGGCCGACCTCGAAGCGCACCGGCGTCCCGAGACCTTCCTGGAGAGCGATGCTCCGGAGATCCGCGCCGAGGCGGAGAAGGCGACCGCGGGTGCCGCGACTCCGCGGCTTCGCGCCGAGCGGCTCGCCCGCCATGTGCACGCGATCGTCGAGAAGCGGCCCACCGTCAGCCTGCCGTCGGCACTCGAGGTGCTCAAGACGCGTGTCGGAGACTGCAACGAGCACACCGCCCTCTACGTTGCGATGGCGCGATCGCTGGGCCTGCCGGCGCGCATAGCCGTCGGGCTCGTGTACCTGCGGGGCGCGTTCTACTACCACGCGTGGCCCGAGGTGTGGGTCCAGGAGCCCGACGGCCGCGGGCTCTGGCTGCCCGTCGATCCCACGCTCAACCAGTTCCCCGCCGACGCCACGCACGTGCGCCTGGCGCGCGGCGGCCTCGATCGCCAGGCGGCGATCGTGGGCCTGATCGGGCGGGCGAAGCTCGACATCCTGAACGTCGAGCTGCGGCCCGGCGCGATCCCCGTCCTCGTCGGGCGTGAAACGGCGGATCTCACGCCCATGGACCTGCCGCTTCCGCGGCGGGAGGGCAACGGGCGCGGCTGCTGGTCCTCGCCGCCCCGGCGCGGTCGATGATCCTCGTCGAGTCCCTCGTGAAGACGTTCGGCTCGTTTCACGCCGTCGACGGCCTGAGCCTCGACGTCCGGCGCGGCGAGATCCACGGCTTCCTGGGCCCGAACGGCGCCGGCAAGACCACCACGATCCGCATGATCGCGGGGCTGCTCAAGCCGACCTCGGGCCGCGTCTCGATCGACGGCCACGACCTCGCGACCGAGCCCGAGGCCGCGAAGCGCTCGCTCGGCTTCATCCCGGACCGCCCGTTCCTCTACGAGAAGCTCACCGCGGCCGAGTTCCTGCGCTTCCACGGCGGGCTCTACGGCCTCGAAGGCGATCCGGTCGAGGAGCGCGCGCGTGAGCTCTTGGAGCTCTTCGAGCTCACGGCCTGGGCCAACGAGCTCGTCGAGAGCTTCTCGCACGGGATGAAGCAGCGGCTGGTGATGTGCTCGGCCTTCCTGCATCGCCCGCAGGCGGTGCTGGTCGACGAGCCGATGGTGGGCCTCGACCCGCGCGGCGCACGCCTGATCAAGGACGTCTTCCGCGTGATGAGCGAAAAGGGCGTCGCGATCCTGATGAGCACGCACACGCTCGAAGTGGCCGAGCAGATGTGCGACCAGATCAGCATCATCCAGGGCGGGCGGATCATCGCCCGCGGCACCGTCAGCGAGCTGCACTCGCTCGCCGGCACCGAGGACCCGCAGCTCACGCCGGTGTTCCTGAAGCTCACGGGCGGCGGCGGCCTCCAGGAGATCGAGCTGTGACACAGGCGTTTCCCTTCCTGCTGCAACCGCTCTTCTGGAGCGCCCGAAACCGCGCGCGACGCCGCGAGCCCGGGGACTCGCTCCGCGCGGCGCTTTTCGGTGGGATCGGGCTGGTCGTGGCGGGCACGCTGTTCGCGATCGCGTTCTGGCTCACCTGGCAGCTCCTCGACTACGAGGAGCTCGGCGACTACCTGATCCGCCTCGGCCTGGGCTGGCTGTTCTTGACCTTTCTCTCCTTCGTCGCCTTCAGCGCCGTGCTGAGCGCGCTCACGACCTTCTTCCTGTCCGAGGACCTCCGGCTGCTGCTCCCGGCGCCGGTGCCCTTGGCGCGGCTCTTCCACTCGCGCTTCGCGCGCACCGTGGCCCAGGCCGGCTGGATGGTGGTCGCGTTCGTGCTGCCGGTGCTGCTGGGCCTTGGCCTCGCCCGCTGCGCCCCGCTCGGCTACTACCTCACCACATTCGCCACGGTGGTGCCGTTCGTGGTGATCCCGTCGGCGCTCGGCACGCTCGTGACGCTCGGGCTCGTCAGCGTCTTTCCGGCCCGCCGCGCGCGCGACGTGCTGATGCTGATGGGCCTGCTGTTCGCCGTGGCCCTCGTGCTGCTGGTGCGCTCCCTGCAGCCCGAGCGACTGCTCAACGTCCAGACGCTGCCCGACATCACCGCCTTCTTCGCGACGCTGCAGTCGCCGGTGACACCGCTGCTGCCCTCCTTCTGGGCGAGCGAGAGCCTGTTCACGGCACTGCGCGCGGAGACCGACCTCGTGCACCTCGGCGCGCTCTGGACGACCGCAGGCGCTCTCACCGTCGTCGCCCGCGCCGCCTACGGCCGCCAGTACTTCGCGGCCTGGAGCAAGGCACAGGAGGCCCGCAAGGCCCGCTTCACGCGCCTGGTTTTCCTCGACCCGCTGCTGCGGCTCGTGCCCTTGTCAGCATCCCGCCGCGCGCTGCTCGTGAAGGACCTGAAGGTCTTCCTGCGCGACACGACGCAGTGGTCGCAGCTCCTGCTGCTCGTCGCGCTCGCGCTCGTGTACGTCTACAACTTCCGCGTGCTCGACCTCGACCGGATCCCCTACATGAGTCGGCTCGTCAAGAACGCCTACGCCTTCGTCAACCTGGCGATGGCCGCGTTCGTGACCGCCGCGGTGGCGGTGCGTTTCGTGTTTCCCGCGGTCTCCGCGGAAGGGCCGGCGTTCTGGATCGTGAGGACCGCGCCGGTCTCGCTGGCGTCCTTCCTGTGGTCCAAGCTCTGGACGGGGCTGCTCCCGATCCTGGTGCTCGCCGAGGCGCTCACGGTTGCCTCCAATCACCTCCTCGGCGTCGGTCCCTTTTTGCGCATACTGGGCGCCGGCGCCATCGCCTTCATGACCTTCGCCCTCGTGGGCCTCGCGTGCGGCATGGGCGCCGAGCACCCCCGCTTCTCCGCGGAGAACCCGACCCAGGTGGCCGGCTCCTACGGCGGCGTCGCGTTCATGGTGCTGGCCGTGCTCTACATCCTCACGACCATGGCGCTTCTCGCCTGGCCGGCCTCCACCTACCTCTGGCACGAGTACCGGGCGATTCCGATTCCGCCCCGCCAGCAGGCGGCGATGGCCGTCGCGCTGGCCGGCGCCATCACACTGAGCGTGGGGACCTTCTGGTCGGCCATGCGCCGCGGCGTGCGGGCCCTCGAAGCGCTAGGCTGAGCGGTCTGTTAGGATCGAAGCACGAGCATGAAGAGGAACCCCACCCGCAGCGTCCGCATCGGCTCCGTCCTGCTGGGCTCGGGCCACCCCGTGGCGGTCCAGAGCATGTGCGCCACCCGCACCCAGGACGTGGACGCCACGGTCGAGCAGGCCGAGGCGATCCGGCGGGCGGGGGGTGACCTGGTGCGGGTCGCGGTCGACAACCCGAAGGACGTCCAGGCGCTCGCCGACGTGCGGCGCCAGACGAAAGCGAGCCTGGTCGTCGACCTCCAGGAGAACTACCGGCTGGCCGAGAGCGTCGCCCGTCACGTCGACAAGGTGCGCTACAACCCCGGCCACCTCTGGCACCACGAGAAGGCGAAGCCGGTGCGCGAGAAGGTGCGCTTCCTGGCGGACGTGGCGCGCGAGCACGACCTCGCGATCCGAATCGGCGTCAACTGCGGCAGCGTCGACCCCGAGATGAAGGCACGCTTCCCCGAGGACGACGTGCGGGCGATGGTCGAGTCGGCGCTCGAGCACTGCCGCTTCATGGACGAGCTCGGCTTCGAGCGCTACGTGGTGAGCCTCAAGGACTCGCACCCGCGCAAGGTGATCGAGGCCAACCGCCGCTTCGCCGAGGCGCGACCGGACGTGCCGCTCCACCTCGGCGTCACCGAGGCCGGCATCCCGCCCGAGGGCGTGATCAAGACGCGCGTGGCGTTCGAGCAGCTGCTCTCGCGCGGCATCGGCGACACGCTGCGCGTGAGCCTCACCCTGCCAAATCCGCGCAAGCACGAGGAGGTCACGGTCGGCCTCCAGATCCTGAAGGACGTCGCCGCCGGCCGCTTCCGCTCGGTCCCGGTCTTCGACGACGACAAGCTCAACATCATCTCCTGCCCCTCGTGCTCGCGCGTCGAGAACGAGCGCTTCGTCGAGCTCGCGGAGAAGGTGAAGGAGATAACCATCTACGCCGAGCGCCACGCCCTCACGATCGCCGTAATGGGCTGCCGCGTGAACGGCCCGGGCGAGACCGACGACGCCGACCTCGGCCTCTGGTGCGGCCCCACCCACGTGAATCTCAAGAAGAAGACCGAGACGGTCGGCGCCTACAGCTACGACGAAATCCTCCCTCGCCTCAAGGCCGAGCTCGACGCCCTCATCGAATCCCGGACTCCGGCGACGGCGCGATAGGCCCGGGAGGCCATGCTCGACAGGTTGGTCCGGCTCACGGCAACGGCAGTCGCGGATCAAACGGGAAGGGCATCGGAGTTCCGATCATCACCCGGGCAAAGTTCGGATGCTTGGGATTGAGTACGTAGTTGAACTCCATGGGGACCACAACGCTCCGAACTCTGAGGGCAGCGCTCTTGCCAGCCACGACCCAGGCGTCGCCGATGGCCCGTGTCGATGCCGGCGCTGGATCGCTGCGCCAGTCTGTCGGCAGGTCTTTATCCTCCAAGATCGCGACCTGAGACTCCTCAATCTCGACCCGCACCGCAGCAAACCCGGGAAGGACTCCGCTGGGCAGGTGCACCAGTGTCTCGACCAAAGCGAGCGAAAGGGTTGCTGAGGTGTACACGACCGCTGTTCCGACACTGTTCCAGCGGCCGCCGGCTCGCTTGGCCCCTTCGCCGTCCCAAGTCGTCGCCAGATACTTGGTCTTGGTGAGTCGCCAAGCAGTTGGCACTACGTGAGAACTCCATGTTCGAGCCGGTCGATCAGAGCATCGACCTCGCGCGAGCCAAGGTCCGTTCTCGCCAGGGCGATCGGCCGCTCCCCGCCGAGTGCCTTCGCGGGCGTGTAGAACCACCTGCGCGCAGCCGAGGAGTCACCCTCGAAGAGCTCTAGCGCCTTTGCAAAGACTCTCGAAACCCTAAGCAAGCGATCGGACTCGTCGGGCGCCAGACGACCCTGCTCCTTGCGTCGATGGAGCGTTCTCAGCTTGATGGCAACCACTTCTGCGAGGTCGTTTGTCGGGAACTGGGTATTCTTCTGAAAGCGCTCAAGCGCCTGGAATCGGAACCCCTCCTCCACGCGCTTGACGATCTCGATCGGGTTCGACAGTCGGAACCCCAGTAGAGAGACATACAGGTGCGATTTCCCGCGACCGGCCTTGACGGCCTTCCAGTACGACTCGATGTCGGGAGGCTCCGTAGCCGCCTTCCGCTTGACAACATCAGGCTCGGCATCTTCCACAGCTTCCTCCGCCATCTGGCACTATACCAACTGCCATATGGCTTGTCAAGTAGGGCGGGTTGCTATTCAAGACGCGCTCCATGCTCCACGAGCAGCGCCCTAAGGACCGATCGGTGACAGCGGGCCTCGTCGGCACAGTAGCACCCCACCGACAAGGCTGTGTCGTGCGACAGTCCAGCCAAGAGCACGAGTAGCCGAGCTGCGAGGGGATGCTTCATCTCGCCGCGGTAGCGTCTGACGAAGGCGGCCCAGGCCCGGCTGTCGTTGGCCAGGAGCGCCAGCTTGACGAGAGCCTCTGATGGTGCGAGCTTAGGCAACCAGACGTCGTAGAAGTCACGCGAGGCGTACTCGGTCTTGCGCACGCCTCGAGGTGGGCGCCGAACCGTACCCAGGCGGAGCCCCTCGCCACGAAGACGAGGAGTGCCGAGTTGAACGACGTGGATGGCCACTGAAACCTCGCGCTCATCCATGCCTGAAAGCCGAGCTCAAGGCGTCGGCGATGCCGGTGTTGGGAGCGGCCCGTCGTACCTCCAGTAGAACTTCGGGTTCACCGCTGCGTCGGTCGTGTAACAGCCCGTGCTGAACGCGACGGCGTGATGCTCCTCAACCCAACCATCGGGGGCAGCAATGGCTACCGCGTCCGGCCAAGGTGCAGTAGCACAGTGTCCCTTGCTCCGAAGCTCAGCGGCCAACATCGCCAGCGTTTCGTTCTGTGGCCCGTGATCTGGCGCGGCCAAGCAGCGGTTGCCGACGACCGCTTGAGCAGCACGAAGCTCATCGAGCATCTGGGGGGTTCTGCCCCCGTGCGGCGTGGGTGGTTCGATCCACTTCGGATCGTCGTGTGCCGGTACGAAGCAGCCTACGTGCGGACCACAGCCCGATCCGAAGAGCGAGAGGGTCTGCTCGAAGACGACGTCAGTCATCCCCGCCCGCCAGAACCAATAGTGCAGCCCGCGCTCGCGTGCCCTACAGAAGTTGGCGTGCTCCCACTCGGGGATGAACTCGGGGTTGCGCTCGTTGTTCTCGGTGTGCTTGCCGGCGATCGGCAGCGTGAGAGCCGCGCGGGCATGGGTCGCCACGTAGTCGAACGGCCCGTCGGCGAAGTTCGTGTTGTTGGTCCCGATGATGTGCACGATGCCGCAGCCGCTCTTCTGCTCCTCGTCGCGCACGACGCTTTGCACCCACTCGTACCACTCGCGCCGCGTCCCCTGGATCTCCCCACCCTCGTTGTCCGTGATCCACATGACGTTCCCGAAGCATCCGAGCTCCTTGACGACCTTGCGAATGAAGCGTTCTTGACCTGGGCTGGGTCGCCTGCCTACGGCGTCGATGTCCGCTTGTGAAATGGCGCAAGGCTGCGTGCCCAACTGACAGGTCTTCCCGTACCAGGTGTCGTAGACGACAGCCTCGACGTTGGCTCTCTTCTTCCCTGCATGATTCGCAAGTTCACGGGCCTTGGCCCAGAACGCAGGGTTGAACTCGGGGCCGTCGCCGAGCATCGGCCCGCCTATGTCAGCCCACTCTGATTCGTGATCGGCGTCGCCGTACCACGGAGCAAAGCGGAAGTGGAAGAAGTTCGCCCCCTTCTCTCCCGTGTAATCCATCCACGACTCGGAGGCGAGTGGCCAGCGGCTGTTCTGTGGCACTCCGCTGACCTTGAAAGCGGCCGGTCGGCGGGGTTTCCCACCGGCGGTTGCCGTGTTGAACTGCACGCAGCATTGCACCGCACCGAACGGCTGGAACGGCGCCCCGCCTCGCATGAGCCGCACACCGCTGGTACGCAGCAGCAGCTCAAGATACTGAGGACCGCCGGGCGTTGGTGTCGGCGTTGGTGTCGGGGTCGGAGTGGGTGTAGGACTCGGGGGGGGACAAGAAGCACCGAGCCCGCCCAGTGCCAGCATCAGTGCGACAGACACGCGCCACACAGCCGCGGAGGGCGCCTTCATGCAAACCTCACGCACGCGCCTCGAAGGCCATGCCGAAGTGCTTCGGCCATCAAGCGGGTAATCTCCATCGTCGTCCTCCTGCAAAAGCTGTCGGCCTCACGAAGAAGCGCCTGAGAGTCGGGATAGTCGGACAAAGAGCGTCGGGAAGCAAGAACTGTTTGGCGGGAGGGCGAGGCGCTTCAGCACAGCGGTGATGGCGGGGTAGGACGAGCAGCGTTGCTTCGGGCGGCCTATCTCGGGCGGTCGGGGTGCTTGCCGGCGGATTCGAGGTCGGCTTCGACCATCAGTTTCGCCAGCTCCTTGAAGGCGACCTTTGGCGCCCACCCCAGCTCGCCGCGGGCTTTGCTGGCGTCGCCCAGCAGGACGTCCACCTCGGCCGGGCGGAAGTACTTGGCGTCGATCTTGACGAAGTCTTTCCAGTCGAGGCCGACGGAGCCGAAGGCTTCCTCGCAGAATTCGCGGACCGAGTGGGTTTCGCCAGTGGCGATGACGTAGTCGGAGGGCTCGTCCTGCTGGAGGATGCGCCACATGGCGTCGACGTAGTCCCGGGCGTGGCCCCAGTCGCGCTTGGCGTCGAGGTTGCCGAGGCGCAGTTCCTTCTCACGTCCCTGCTTGATCGCGGCGACGGCCATCGTGATCTTGCGGGTGACGAAGTTCTCGCCGCGGCGAGGCGACTCGTGGTTGAACAGGATGCCGTTCGAGATGTGCATCCCGTAGCTCTCGCGGTAGTTGACCGCCAGCCAGTGTCCGTAGACCTTGGAGACACCGTAGGGCGAGCGCGGGTGGAAGGGGGTCTTTTCGGTCTGCGGCGTCTCCTGAACCAGGCCGAACATCTCGGAGCTGCCGGCCTGGTAGACGCGCGCCTTGAGCCCCAGGTCGCGCACCGCATCCAGCAGCCGCAGCACGCCGAGCGCCGTCACGTCCGTGGTGTACTCGGGCATGTCGAACGAGACCTTGACGTGGCTCTGGGCGGCGAGGTTGTAGACCTCGTCTGGCTGGAGGGCTTCGAGCGCGCGCGCCAGGCTGTTCTGGTCGACGAGGTCCCCGTAGTGGAGCACCAGGCGGTCCCGGACGTGGTCGATGCGCCAGGTGTTGAACGAGCTGCTGCGGCGTACCAGGCCGTGCACGTCGTAGCCCTTGTCGAGCAGCAGTTCGGCCAGGTAGCTGCCGTCCTGGCCCGTGATTCCCGTGATGAGTGCCTTCTTCGCCACGGACCGACTCTACCGCGCGACTGGCGCCGCGGCAAAACGCGCTTCTGGAGAAGGCTTGGGGGAAAAAGAAGGGGGACCGCTTTCCTGACCGGGCCTCGCTTCGTTCAGCTCTCGACGGGTCCGGCCAGGGCTCCCTCCAAACCCTGTCCGATCCCGAAGCACTGCTCGAATCGCTGCAGCGTCTCGGTCAGGGAGGCGACCCCCCCTTCGTCGACACTTGATGCATGGTTCGGGCCAGCGAGGGCAGATTGAGTCAAACCATTTATCGATAATGAGTTAGGCCGCTGGCGCGGGGGCCGGGTCTTTTTCGATTTGCGACGTGCTCGCAACACGTGATTATCGAAAGCGCAACAGGCTAGCGTGCGCGGCGCGTGGCCCCGATCCCGAGCGACTTCATCTTGCGGTAGAGGTTCGTACGCTCGATGCCCAGCTCCTTCGCGGTGTTGCCGAGGTTGCCCCGGTTCGCCGAGAGGCGCTCGAGGATGTACTGGCGCTCGAAGCGCGAGCGGGCGACGCGCAACGGTAGCGGCGCCCCGTCCTCGCCGCTCTGTGGCGCGGTCATGTGGAGCGCCTCCATCACGTCCCGATGGCTCACGGCATCGCGCGACACGATCACGGCCAGGCGCTCCATCAGGTTCCGGAGCTCACGCACGTTGCCCCGCCACGGGAGCTGGGACAGGAACTCGACGGCCCGCGGCGCGAGCCGCTTCGGCTTGAAGCCGTTCTCGACGCTCGCGAGGCGGATGTAGTGCTCCGCCAGCAGCGGCACGTCCTCGCGCCGGGCGCGCAGCGGCGGCAGCGCGATGTTGACGACGTTCAGGCGGTCGTAGAGGTCGTCCCGGAAACGGCCCTGCTCGATCTCCTCCAGCAGGTTCTTGCTGGTGGCGGCCAGCACCCGCACGTCGACCGAGCGGCTCTTCGAGCTGCCGACGGGCGTCAGCTCGCCCTCCTGAAGCACACGCAGCAGCTTCGCCTGCATCACGAGGCTCATGTCGCCGATCTCGTCGAGGAACAACGTGCCGCCGTCGGCCGTCTCGAAGGTCCCGCGGCGGTCCGAGACGGCGCCGGTGAAGGCGCCCTTGACGTGGCCGAACATCTCGCTCTCGACGAGCTCGGCCGGCACGGCCGCGCAATTCATCTGGACGAAGGGCCGGTCGCGCCGCGGCGAGAGCGCATGGATCGCCCGGGCCACGAGCTCCTTGCCGGTGCCCCGCTCGCCCGAGATCAGCACCCGCGCGCGCGTGGGCGACACCATGTCGACGAGCTGATACACCCGCTGAAGAGCCTCCGAGCGTCCGACCATGCCGTAGCGCGCACCGTCGGCGCCGCGTTCCGCCGCCGCCGGGTCCCGCGCCGGCATCGGGGCGAGCGCGCGGTCCAGCACGTCGTAAAGCCGTTCCCGCGCGACCGGCTTCTCGATGTACTCGGCGGCGCCCAGCCGCATCGCCTCCACCGCGTCCGTAACGCTGCCGTAGCCGGAGACGACCACCACGGGAGTGACCGGCGAGCGGCGCTGCAGCTCGCGCAGCACGTCGAGGCCGGTGCCGTCGGGCAGCTTCAGGTCCAGCAGCACGGCCGCGGGCTTCCTCTCGCCGAAGGTCCGCAGCCCCTCGCCCACCGAGGCCGCCCCGAGCGTCTTGTAGCCCCGGGCCGCCAGCATGTCGAGACAGATCTGGCGAAGGGCGCTGTCGTCGTCGATGACGAGGACGAGCGGGCGTTCGGCGACACCCATGGTGGCGGCGGATGCTATCATCGTGTTCCATGGAGCGACAAGGCAGGCGAGCTTCCCGGAGCATCGCGCTCCTCGCCATAGCACTCGCGTGGTCGGGGTGCGACTTCCAGAAGGACCCCGTGGAGGGGCCCTCGGCGGTTCCGCCGGGGCGTTTCGTGACGATCAAGATCGAGTACCGGCAACCCGCCGGCTGCCAGAACTCGGAGGGCACCTGCGACGCGCGGGTGGTCTTCTTCGGGAGCTGGATGAGGCCCCGCAGCGCGAGCTACGCGGGCGACCAGGTCCTGCTCGACACGTTCTTCGGGCCCAACTTCTGGAGCGGCGTCGTGGAGAACGTGCCGGTGAACTGGCCGCCCAACGACTTCCCCCACTACGTGCGCGTCTACGATCCCCACCTGCAGGCCACCTCCTCGGGCGGGGTGACGGCCGCGCGCCTCATCGTGGGCGGCCAGATCATCACCGAGTACGACGCGCCCGGGACACCGCAGGAGAGCGGGCTCATCTACATCGATGACAACGGGGTGGGGCGGACGCCGTACTGACTATCTGCCCCGCACGTCGCGGAGGCGGCCTTCGAGCTCCGTGAGCCGGGCCGCTTGCGGTGAGGCTGGGTCGACCGTGTAGCGCCGGGCCTGTTTGAGGCGCGCCTCCGCCGCCACGTACTGCAGGTCCCGCAGATGTGTGGCGGCGGCCGCCAGGTGGATCTCCGCCATCTTCTGCTTGGTAGCGGCGTCGTCGGGCTTCCAGATCAGCGCCTGCGCGTACTGGGCGAGGGCCGCCTCCGGCTTGCCGCCCGGCCCCTTCAGGAAATCGCCGTAGCGCACCAGCAGGGCCGGGTCCTCACGGCGGCGCCGCACCAGCTCCTGGAACGCCGCGTCGACTTCGCCGGGGCGGCCGACACGTGTCGCGAAAGCTATCAGCCCCTCGGCAGCCTGGGTGCTCCCGAGGTCGCTCTGCAGCGCGTTGCCGTAACTGTGCAGCACCCGTTCGACCAGCGGGTCGGGCGCCCCCACGACAGCCGTCGCGGGGCGCCCGCGCGATGCGAGCCTGGCCGCGGTGGCCGCTGCTGCAGCGGCGGCGTGAGGGGCGACGAGCTCGGCGATCGCGATGTGGGCGTCTGTGAAGGCGGGCCGCGCCCCGACCGCACGCTCGTAGAAGCCGAGCGCTCGCTCCTCCTCCGGCTTCATCAGCGAGGCCGGCGCCGTCACGCCGGGCACAGCGATCGGAACGGGAGCGCCCTCCGCCTTCCCCGCCCAGGCGCGGCCGGCGAGGTAGGCCGAATCCGGGTCCGTCGCTTCGCCCACCCGGGCCAGCACCTCGTCGTAGCGGCGCTCGCGGAGCAGCGTGCGCGCCTCGGCCAGCGGGTCGGCGCCGCCTGAAGCAGCCGAAGACGAGGCCTGGTCGCGCGCGCAGGCCGCGCCCACCGCCAGCAGGACCGCGGCAGCTGCCAGCGCGCGACGACGCGTCACGGCCGGGACGGTGCCGCGCTCGCGCGGCGCAGCTTCTCGATCGCGCGGTTCGCGCGATCGGCCACCCTCGAGTTCGGATCCGCCAGCAGCGGAGTGAGCTTCGACATGGCGTTCGTGTCGCCGAGCGTCGCGAGCAGCTCGGCCACGGCTCCGCGCACGCCCGGGTCGCGATCGTTCAGATAGGGGTAGAGATCGGGAGCCATTCCGGGGCCGAGCTCCAGGATGAGGTCGCGCGCGTGCTGCGCCGAGCTGCCGCTGCCGCCGAGTGCCAGGACCAGCGAGTCCAGGAATGCGCGGTCGCCGAGCCTCACGATCCCGAAGCTGTAGGCCATCCGGACGTCGCCGTTCTTCTCGCGTTGAAAGTCGGTCTTGAACGCGGAGAGCATCGACGAGTCGGCGATCCGGGCGAGCCCCTCCACGGCCAGCCGCCGCTGCTCCGGGTCATTGGAGAAGAGCAGCTCGCGGTAGAGGTCGGCCTGGGCCGGGTCGCCAGTGCGCGCCAGCGAGGCGAGGACGCGCGTGCCGAGCTCCCGCCGTCGGTGCTGCACGAACATCTCGCGCAGCGCCGGGCCCGCGTCGTGCACGCGAAGCACGCCGATCGACTGCAGCGCACGGTTACGCGTGGTGGTCGACGAGTCGGCCAGAAGCGGGATGAGCGCACGCCCCTCCACGGCCGTGGCGGACTTGCCGAGGGCCGTGGCCGCCGCGGCTCGAACCTCCGCTTCCGGATCCTGGAGCGCCGCCACCACGTCCGGGATCGACGCGCCTCCGCCGAGGATGCCGATCGCGTAGGCCGCGTCGGCGCGGACGTTCGCCTTCTCGTCCCGAAGCGCGCCCGAGAGGCCCCGGAACACGGTCGGATCGACCAGCGTGAAGGGCGGGACCGAGGAACGCTCGTACTCGTCCGAGAAGTTCTCGAGGAACCGGCCCACGGGGCCGGTGCGGTCGCGCTCGGCGTAGATCTCGACGATCGCCGAGATCGACTCGTCGCGCACGATCGGATCGCCGTCCTGCAGCGAGGTCACGAGCGCCGGGATGCCCGACAGGTCGCGCAGCGCCGTGAGCGCCCTCACCACCTCGAGCCGCACCCTCTGCTCGGGGTCGCGCACGAGGGCCGAGACCGGGGCCACCGCCTCGCGCCTGCGGCTCTCGCCCAGCCTGCGGACCGCCTCCTGCCGCGTGCGCGTGGTGGGTGACTTCAGGTTCGCCAGCAGGTCGTCGAACGTTTCCTGCGCTCCCACAGGAGCGATCCCGAGGGCCATGCCCAGCACGACGGCCGCCACCGCCCCGCGGCGCGCGCGGTCGGCCAGCATCCGAACGGCCAAACGCTCGAGTCTCATGCTCCGCGATGATAGCAGATGAGCGCCGGCCTCCAGGCCGGGCCGTTCCTCACGCGGTGGCGCCGCAGGCCCGCTCGAGGACCGATCGCAGGTAGCGCGCGGTGTGTCCGCGGCCGTGCGCCGCGAGCGCCTCCGGCGTGCCCTGGAACACGAGCGCTCCCCCCTCGGCTCCGCCCTCCGGCCCCAGGTCGATCACCCAGTCGGCTTGCTTGATCACGTGCAGGTTGTGCTCGATCACGACCAGCGTCGCGCCGCCGTCGAGCAGCCGCTGCAGCGCGTTCAGCAGCTCGGCGACGTCGCCCATGTGCAGGCCCGTGGTCGGCTCGTCGAGCACGTACAGCACGCGCGGCCCGGGGCGCCGGAGCAGGTGCGCCGCGAGCTTCACGCGCTGCGCCTCTCCGCCGGAAAGCGTGCTCGCGGGCTGACCGAGCCGCAGGTACCCGAGCCCGATCTGCTCCAGCACTTTCAGGCGCCGCAGCACGCGGTGCTGCCCGGCGAAGAGCTGCAAGGCCTCGTGCACGGTCGTGTCGAGGACCTGGTCGATCGAGCGGCCGCGCCAGCGCACCTGCAGCACGGGCGCGCGGTAGCGCCGCCCGCCGCACGACTCGCACACGAGCCACGCATCCGCCAGGAACTGGAGGTCGACCCGCACGCGGCCGTCCCCGGCGCACGCCTCGCAGCGTCCACCCGGCATGTTGAACGAGAAGTCGCGTGCGCCGAGCCCCAGCCGGCGCGCCTCGGGAGTCGCGGCGAACAGCTCGCGGATCGCGTCGAACGCCTTCATGTAGGTGACCGGGTTCGAGCGCGGGCTGCGCCCGAGCGGCGACTGGTCCACGATCTCGAGCTCGTCGACGTACTCGGCCCCCTCGACGACCGGCCCGCCGCGCTCGCTGCTGCCGCGCCGGCGCTTGAGCCGCGCGCACAGCACGTCGTGCACGAGCGTCGACTTTCCGGAGCCCGAGACCCCCGTCACCGCGGTGAAGGCGCCGAGCGGAAACCGTGCGTCGAGCGACCTGAGGTTGTGGAGCGAGGCCCCGCGCACGTTCAGGAACAGGCCGTTGCCGCGCCGGCGTCGGGCGGGAACCGGGATGCGCAGGTCCCCGCGCAGGTACTTGGCCGTGAGGCTGCGAGGCTCGCTGGTGAGCGCCGCCGTCTCGCCCTGGTAGACGACACGCCCGCCCTGGTCGCCCGCGCCCGGCCCGAGGTCGATCACGTGGTCGGCCGCCTCCACGAGCGCGGTGTCGTGCTCGACCAAGACTACGGTGTTGCCCTGGTCGCGCAGCGCCTTCAGGATCCCGATCAGGCGGTCGGTGTCACGCGGGTGAAGCCCCACCGAGGGCTCGTCGAGCACGAACAGCGTGCCGACGAGGCCGGTCCCGAGCGCCGCCGCGAGCGCGATCCGCTGCGACTCGCCACCCGAGAGGGTCGCCGATGCGCGGTCGAGGCCGAGGTAGTCGAGCCCCACTTCCTCGAGGAACTGCAGGCGGCGGTCCAGCTCGTGGAGCACGCGACCGGCCACCGCCTGCTCCGCGCCGGTGAGTTGTAGACCCGCGAGGAAGCGCCGGGCGGCGCCGACCGTGAGCGAAGAGA